>Ga0208413_1000624_pt1 | contig 25808 bp, 22 predicted proteins | sample AntAceMetag02UKD_FD_184761 | JGI IMG/M metagenome (GOLD analysis project Ga0208413, IMG submission 184761) | Saline lake microbial communities from Ace Lake, Antarctica - Antarctic Ace Lake Metagenome 02UKD (SPAdes) (version 2) | ecosystem: Environmental > Aquatic > Non-marine Saline and...
GTTAGTTTTTAATGAGTTTGTGGCGTTTGTAGCTTTTACCAATCAGATGGAAGTTCTGAGCGACCATACTCAAGCTGTAGTCACCTTTGCGCTTTGTGGGTTCGCCAATTTTTCTTCTATTGGCATCATGTTAGGTGGATTGGGAGTAATGGCACCGAATCGCCGGTCAGATATTGCAGAACTGGGACTGCGTGCGGTCTTCGCTGGATTCATGGCGAATCTAATGAGCGCTGCGATTGCCGGGTTCTTTATTTCATTGACTTAAGGTGGGTTAAATTACGAGGATTGGCTTCTAATACTTGGCTGTGTTTTTTTTATTTTTTACTACTCTCTGCTTTTCACTTCTTACTACTGCCTCCTTTTTCCTACTCTTTATCCTTTTACTAAACCTATTTCTTCTAGCCGCTGCTGTAAAAATTCCCCAGCGGTAATAGGAGAATATTTGGCGCCATTTTCACCCAAGCACTGGGGCAGGCAGCTAAGGTCTGCTTTGCTATGTGGATGAAGAAAGAATGGCATAGAATACCGAGACTTATCTTGTTTATGAGGGTTGGCTACTCGATGGACAGTTGACGGTAATAGCTCGTTGGTAAGCCGCGACATCATGTCGCCGGTATCAAGCACTATCTCGTTTGGGCCGCTTTCTACAGCAAGCCAGTTGCCATCGTTATCTAATAATTCCAATCCTGAATCAGTGGCGCCCAAAAGCAGTGTGAGTAAATTAATGTCTGCATGAGGTGCCGCTCGCATAGCACGCCCGGTGTCCAGCCCTTCCACTTTAGGATAGTGCAACAACCGGTAAATTGAATTGCCATCACTGACCATTTCATCGAAGAATGATCTTTTCAAGCCGAGGGCATCGCCTACAACTGCTAACAAAGTTTTGCTCAGGTTTTCTAATTCCCGGTACATTTTACCAAGCACAGGTTCGAATTCTGGCAGCTCTTTTGGCCAGACATTTTTGGCGTATGTGTCGATGTATTGGCTAGTTGAACTAAGAGTCTGCCCTACATGCCAAAATTCTTTTAGATCTGCATGTGGATTGCCTGCTGCGTTCTCCCGCCCAAATGCTGTGTACCCTCTTGCGCCGCCACTGCCGCTGTCGTACTGAAGTTTCACTTCAACAGGCAGTTCAAATAACCGCTGGACTAAGGAATAGGTTTTAGCCATTTCTTGCGGCGATATACCGTGATCGCGAATAACGACGAATCCATATTCCTTGAGGCCTTCAAACAATTCGCGAGTGAACGTCTCTCGGTCTGTTTCGAGGTCTCGTAGGCTCAAATTTTTTATTGCGTCTGACTTCATCAGCTTAAGTGCTGCTCTTGATTAAATGAATGCGGCAGTAGATCGTCAATTGTCGATTCTATGCGCTTTTGTGAATCACACACAGACAGTACCGTGGCATGAGATGCAAACTCTCTAATAACTTGGCGGCATGCGCCACACGGTGGTGTAGGAGTCTCAGTTGGTGTGTATATCACTACCGCTGTAATCGATTTAGCGCCCTTTGTTATGGCGGAGCAAATAGCATTTCGTTCTGCACATTGAGTCATTGCGTAGGAGACATTTTCTACGTTGACACCAATATGAACGTTACCCGCCTCGTCTAAAACTGCCGCAGCAACTCTAAATTGGCTGTAGGGGGCATAGCTATGCCGTATTGCGCCTTTGGCTTGTTCGATCAGATTCTGCATGGCTGTATATTGCCTAATCGAGGCTATGATTGCCATGCTATATAGCGATTTCTTAAAGCATACTCAGCACTAGTTTACCTAGCGGCTTGCCCATTTCCCTTCAATTTGATACTTATCACCGTGCCGAGGTCCTCGTAACGAAACGGTTTGGAGCGAAAGTCATTCATTCCTGTGCTTAGCGCATTGGAACGGTCTGCTTTCGCCAGATTAGCTGTTATCGGGACGCGGCTCTTACCAGCACCTGAGCGTATTGTCTGGGCGGCGGTTAGTTCATCCATTTCAGGCAGTTGAATGTCCATCAGAATAATATCTAGCGAATGACTATTGGCATATTCAACCGCTTCAAGGCCATTTGTCACCGAAACCACGTTGTGATTATTCTTTTCCAGTCTTTTTGCCAACACCGTTGGATTAACAGCATTGTCATCAACTACTAAAATATCTAGTGTTGGCAACAATAAACGCTATTCTTCTTTACTCTTTACCAAAGCCTCCACTGGCTCAGGCAAGTCCTCGGCTAATGGCAGAATTAGGGCGAAGCAGGTTCCGTCATCTGGGGTTGATTGAAACGAAATATTTCCCGACATGGCATCGCTTAATCGGTTGGCGATAGCAAAGCCAAGTCCGGAGCCGCCATACTTACGGGGAGTATCAACGACATAAACACAGGGTTCGAATAGCTTGCCTTGTAACGCGGTGGGTATTCCAATGTCGGTATCGAGGACTCTAATTCTTAAATGGTTGTGATCCCTGTCCAAGAATAAAGCAGCGTATCCTTCATGGGTAAATTTAATAGCATTGCCGGTAGGATTGATAATGATCTGCGGTAATCGAGTAGGATCGCCTAAAATAATTTTAGGAAAGTCGATTACGATCTCGTGACGAATTTTGCTGTTTTTGGAATAGGTCTGAAAAAAAAGGCGAGAGTGTTAGTGCTATGAAGCTGGCTAAGTGAATAGGGCGACTTTCCAGCACAACTTTGCCTAAGTCCAAAGATGAAATATCCATTACATTTTTTATTAGTTCCAACAGGGTCTAAGTTCTTGGCTCATCGCTGCGCGGAATGCAGTCTTCGCCTTTTTCTGAATCGATAGCAGTCTGTTCGGCTAGGCGCCTGATGATCACCTCTTTTTGGAGGGATGCTACGGTTTGTCGGAGTTTTTGTTCAGCGGTAATCTGTGAACGCTTAAAAAACGTAACTGCTGGTGGTCAGAACGAAAATTAATATGCTGGCATCGCCAGCAAAAATTAGACCGCTGTCGGTTTCAATCGTGGTATTGATTAGTATTGTGAAGCTATTTTCAATGAGTAGAATGCCATTTGATTTCAGCCCCCAGGCACCGAACAAAGTTAGGATACAAATCAGGCGCCGATACCAACCAGCGGATATGCCGCTAAGCAATATGGCCATCGGCGCAAAAGTGAATAGCCAGAAAATAGAAATTCCAATCAATCCATATTTTGAAAATAGGCCTTCGAATCACTAACCACTAGACAAAGATAGAAAGGTTGGTTGCCCAAAACCTTTGATTAAAAAATCTCCACATACAGGCTTAGATTCATTGTTATGATTCCAACTACGATATAAGGATTGTTGGAGGCTGAGTTTAAATACAGATTGCTTATCATCAATAAGCAGGCGACAGGGCTGAGACTTAGGATGAAAACGCAAAAGCGTGCGTCTTTTTCGAAGCTCAATGGCTTCAGGATCGAGTGGATTTAGCCCGCGATTGTATAAAAACAGGATATGGTTTTTTAAATGAACGGGAAGTCTTCTAAAAAATGACGTACTAAAAGTGTGGTTCACATGTAAGAAAATTTCCTACAAGTTTCAGAGAAGGGCCTTTGCCGCAGCTTCTTCGACTGAATTTGGATTCTGCCTTTTTAACCATAAGGCACTGATATTAATAGAGATGATTTTATATAAAATGAGAAAATTAATTTTAGCCAGCGTAGGGGTTGCACTTGCAGCCACTCTTTCCAGTTGCGCGCCGGCCCCTATTGACGAGTCGACAAATCAACAAATCCAAGGCGAGGGCAAGGATAATTGGTGGGATGCACTGCCACGAGCGCAGTGGTCTCCTTTTGAAAAAATTGCAGTGCAGCAAAATCAAAATTGGTTTCAAGTATATCGAATTAGAGAGGGGATTTATGGCATTTACGAAGATGGACAGTTTGAGGAAGTTATTTCTTACCTCATCACCGGCAGTGAAAATGCGTTGCTTTTCGATACAGGCATTGGCGTTGGCGATATTTCCGCAATCGTAAAACAGTTAACCGGTTTGCCCGTGTCAGTTCTTAACTCTCATACTCACTATGATCACGTAGGGGGAAACTACTTGTTTGAAAAACTTTACGGCGTTGCCTCCGCTTATACTGTGGATCACATGAACGGCAGGACTAATGACGAGGTAAAAGAATTTATTGGTCAGGGCTGGACCTGGAAACCTCTGCCGGATAGCACGACTGTGGACAATTATTCCAGTGCAGCTTTTTCCATTACTGACTATGTGAGCGACGGGTATGAGATAGATTTAGGCGGCCGTGTGTTGGAAGTTATTTTAGTCCCAGGACACACCCCTGATGCATTAGTACTACTAGATCGAGAAAACCGGTTGATGTTTATGGGCGATACTTTTTATCCGGCACCTTTGTATGCGCACATGGGGGACGCGGATTTTTTTGAATACGCGAAATCGGCTGAGAAGCTAGCGGGCTTCAGAGATGATGTGGATTATCTGCTGCCAGCGCACAATGAGCCGCTAGTCGCTGGATATTACCTAACCGCAATGCGTGATGCGTTCAATGCGATACAGGCGCCAAATGCTCCATTTAGGTTGGCAGGCGCTGATCGGGAATATTCATTTGACGGGTTTAGTATTATGGTAAGCGAGCCACCACCTTGGCGTTAATAGGTGCCGACCTTAAATTGAGGAAGCTAGTGAAGATGGCTTAAATCTACAAAGCCCTCTTTGTTAGGCATTTGAATTTTTGTTAACGACTCTTTGTTCAAAACAGTGTCTTCGTCGATGATATTGTTGAGAAATAATACATAGGCCGTGACTTGATAGACTTCCTCGTTGCTTAATGATTTGGGAGCATTTGCGGGCATAGCGCGGCGAATAAAGTCAAACACCGTGCTGGCATGAGGCCAGTAGCTGCCGACAGTACGCAGCGGAGTGCCCTGTGAGTGTATGTCTCCGCCTACCAGCCTTGTATTACCGGAAACGCCTTCGCCATTTGCGGCGTGACATGCTGCGCACTTAACATCGAACACTGCCTTTCCAGTCTTTGCTGTGCCGCTGCCAGAGGGAAAGCCACTTCCATCTGGGCCTGCGACTAAGTCGAAGTCACTCAGCTGAGATTCACTAATTGCTTGGCCTAACTTTACAGTCTGGGCTTGGCTGCTAGGCAGTAATAGAAAAGCTGCATTGACTAATAAAAAGCCAAACTTAAACGCTTTAGGCATATACATTTTTAATCTCTCCCGCAGAGTTTATGCCCCAGCTTTGAACGCCGTGATAGTGATAGAAGCTAATTAAGCCGCGTTCGGCCAGAATAGCATTTCGGCTGGGTTGAACGTTGCCCGCACTGTCGGTGGCTCGGCTTTGTAAAACGGCGCCGCCTCCATCCCACTGCCAAGCAATGCTGAACCGCACTAGCGCTTTGTCCGATTGGGGGGATTCGATTGTCGCATCTGCCCAACTGCGGCCAGCGTCTGCACTAACTTCAACTTTTTTGATGCTACCTGCACCTGACCAAGCGATACCGGTGACTTTGTACACGCCTTTTTGCGGGAGCGACATCTGGCCCGAGGGGGATGTTATAAGCGACTTTGCTCCCATCGGGAAGGTGAATTGCAGGCTTCGTCGATCCGCCATTGTGTCTGTGTACTTACTAGTCTCATCTCTAAATTGGCTCGCCTGGCGAGTTAGCTTTAACTGAGTAAGCCATTTAACGCTGATGTTTCCTTCCCAGCCTGGGACAAATAGGCGCATTGGGTAGCCTTGCTCTGGCCGAATAGGTTCGCCATTTTGATAGAGCGCGATCATTACATCATCGAGTGCTTTGTCCAGTGGCACTGACCGGCCCATGCTTGCGCCATCGGCTCCGACGGCGGCAATCCATTTGGCCTGCGCGTTAATCCCAGCTTCATCAAGCAAGGTTGATAGAAGAACCCCCGTCCACTGCGCACCTGAAACCAAGCCATGTATGCTTTGCACGGAGCCATCGACAGGAGTGTCACCAAATAAAGTGCCGCTGTTGCCTGAGCATTCTAGAAAATAGGTCTTGCTGACCATCGGATATTTTAAAAGGTCTTCATAAGAAAACATCAAGGGTTGATCAACCAAACCATTAATAACTAATTTATGCTGGGCCGGGTCTATGGCCGGCACACCAGAATGATGTCGCTCAAAATGTAGGCTGTTCGGAGTAATCGTACCTTGCAAATGTTGCAGTGGGGAGCGGGATGCGCCGCCACCAGGATAAATGGGGTTGGGAGTTCCCGCCATTCTTTGTATCTGACCGGTAAAGGGTGATGGACTGCCATAAGCGCTAGTGCCGGGTCCTGGCTGCTGTGACCATTGCGGAATCTGAAGTTTGAGCCCAGCATCTGCTGATAGCGCATTAGTGGCCAGCGCTGAGCCAAGACCGCCTAATCCCACTTTAAGTAAATGACGTCGATTTATCAGGCCATTGCCGGCCACTCTATCCAATTTATCGCTCATAAATTTGCCATTTTTCTTGAGTTGGTGATCCAAGCACTATAATCGAGAACTGTTGATGAGTGCACAATAGATATTACAGGTAATAAGTTAAGGCTATTAGGGTGCCAAGAGAATAAGGACAATGCAAATACTTATTCATGGGCTTTAGCTTTGGCTTAAGTTTATGCTGGCGCTTAGTGGTGTCATCGGCGGCACCGGCAATCAGCCACGGCTGAGTCCTAATTCAACTTAATTCGACGAATAAAACCATCAGATTAACCTGACTTAATTAACAATGGCTGGAGGGGGCCACAATGAAAATAAAGTCGGTCATCATGAAATCAAGGTTTACGCAATATCACTATTGCTGCCTAGCGCGCTTCATTCAGTGTCCGAGGCAGCACAGTCAGCTGGGCCAATACTCATCCGCTCCCGGCCATTTTAGAAAATCAAAAAATGCTCATTCTACATATTGATTTGGCTCCCAGTCAGAATTCTGCGCCACATCGCCCACGTTTTTGTTTACGTATTAGAGGGCACTATCGAAATGCAGGTGCGAGGTTGGCTGCTGACTCCATTAGGGCTGGCTGAGATGTTTCATGAAACACCTCAAGATATTGATCAGGTGTCAGGCGATGCTAGTGATACCGAACCGGCTAAGGTTTTGGTGCATATATAACAGCAGGACAGGCGGTCCATGTGCCGGTAGCTGTTTTTAATGCGGCTTAGCGAGTCAGTACATGCCAGATCACATAAAACCACGAAAAAAAGCCATGCACTATAGCCCATAGAACTGAGTGGTTTACACTCCAGGATATAGCGATTGCAAGCGCGCTTCCAAAAGTGATGCCATATCTGGCTGCTTCTCTACCTGAACTAACCATGCTTTCTCTCCCTTTGACCGGTGAGGTTGAAATTGTAAACCTTAAGGTCTGCTGTTTTGCAAAGTGTCATCGATTTTAAAGCTTATATGCCATAAATACTAACAACTCGCTTAACCGCCTCTCGGTTTCGCATGCGCCTTTCAAAATCGCTGATGGTTGGATACTTGCTAAGTTCGACGCCGTCACCTTTTAGCCACTGCGCAATAGTGAAAAGGTAGGCATCGCAGATTGAATAGTCAGCGCCCAAAACCCAAGGGCCGACAAACATTTCTGATTCTATCAAATCGAAGTAATCGCTCATGTTGCTACTGACTTTATTTTGCATGGCAAGAATAGCCGCATCATCGTCAGCCCATCTAACGCCTCTCACTCTGTGGGCGTGTGCTACGTGGACGGTGGAGCAAAGATAGAGATTGAATTCTTGGCATTTAGCGAACAGGTAGGGATTGTTAGTGGGGGCTAAGTTGGCGGCAGGATTTGTTTGCGCGATGTACGCAAGAATCGCAGGGGTCTCAGTGATGATTCCCTCATCCGTCGCTAAAGCGGGCACTCGCCCTTTGGGGTTGATCTTTAAATAATTATCACTACGTTGTTCGGTCGCAGCGAAATCGATTTCTCTTGCTTCATAAGAAGCGCCTGATTCTTCTAGCGCGAGGTGAGCTGCAATAGCTACGGACTTTTTTGCAAAGTAAAATATCATGATTATTATTTTTATCCTTCGTTGTAATTACAGTTTTAAGAATGGTTTTAATAACGGGTGTAACTAGTTTTGTAATCGCCATTGGTCGCCGATGGCTGAGCAAGCGCTCTGTTGTTGCTAATTAATTAGTGACAATTTCGAATGTCATAGCTGCGCCCCGACTCTGACCAAATTCATCAAGGCTATCAACTTTTATTAAATGTAGTCCTAAGCTTAGATTCTCGGGCATATTGATTTCCCATATATGAGAAGAGCGGCTGACGCCGCTGTAAGCATTTTCGGTATCTTCATATCGTGACAAATTTTCTATAAAGGGGTCGGCTCGAACTACATAACTCATAGCGGCTCTTTCGCCTTTGTCTATCGATGCCCAGACGCGATCACGGGCGCCTCCATCAAAAAGATTAACGACAATTTTGGTGTTCGGCCGCAATGAGCCTCGGTTAAGGCTGTCTTCGCTGGCCTGAGTTAGAGGGGGGTCGAGTGTAATCCTTAGTCGCGCATTGGCGTCAGCGCCAAACGGGAACGGAATAAAATCTGGGATGAGCGAGGTGTCACTGAATTTCAGTACGTAGAAACCGTTGGGGTTGCCATCTTCCATTACCGAATCTTTTACACCACGTGCATCTGTAAGACCGCTGGTCCAGCCGCTACCTCGCACTTCGGCGAGCGTATGTGCTATCCAAGCTTGGCCTTGCCAGCCATGGCTGTGATTGACTTCAACCTTCCAACTATTGCTGGTGTCGTGACCGGCAAGGCCATAGATTTTAGTAAATGGTGTTAATATTTCAAGCAATCTTGAAAAGTTTTCGGTGCTAGGTCCACTATGAGGTTGAGATTGACCATCGTCTGCTTCGCTAATCAATGGGATATGCGTCGCGATCACAATAAGTTTGTCTGATGACACGGCAGCTAAATCTTGCTCAAGCCACTTAAGTTGATTTTCGGGAATGAATCCGCGGTAACCTGAATTACCGAATTTCTTGCCGTCGCCAGCATACTCGACATTATTTAGAGCAACGAAATGCACATTGCCGTGATTGAAGGAATAGTAGGTAGGGCCAAAATGACTTTTAAAAGTTTCATTAGCAAAAGTCCCGTTGGGAGATTTGAAATTAATGTCATGATTTCCGGGAAGATACCACTGGGGTATATCCATCAAGCCCATCATCGCCTTGTGTCTGCTATACAGCGCCAAATTGTCATACACGACATCGCCTACGGTGATTCCAAAATCTACACCGTAGGGATTTTGGATGAGAGGGTTTATTAGGTCTTCTCGGAGCATATCTTGACTTAGTTCATATTTCGCCTGAGTGTCAGCAAACGCATGGACTTTGAATTCGGCGTTAGAACGCTCTCGCGCGATTAGGCCAAAGTTAATGAAACTTGGCAGTGGGCCTGTCGCTTGTATAACCGGCCACTGCCAGGCAACCGAGGTCCCTGCGATCTGAGTTGGCGTGCCGTCGGGATAGTGTTTATAGAAAAACTGAGGCACATTGTATTCGTCAACGGGGACATCATATTCAGCGGGTTTTGATATAAACAGTATTTGAGTCGGGTGTATGGCAATTTGGTAATTACCGCCAGCGTCAGTTTGGACGACGTCACAGCCATTGCTGACACTGACTCCGGCTATGCCCGCTTCAATTCTATCGCGGCGATTGTTGCTATTAGTTTCGATGTAAACGCTGCCGCGAATAGTTTCGGCTGCTTCTGTTAAATAGTCACAATTGGCCCAGCTGAAAGAGGCTACAGGTAGACAAGCCAGAGAGAGTAACAAGCGGGACAGTGTAACGTGGCTGGCAGTGACAGTTAATTTCATGACGTACTCTCTAACACAAGCGAAAGGATAGGGGCTGTGATGGTGATGCTGGCCGGTGACAAGTTGGCGTCAAGCCAAGCCTTTGAAAACACAGGGGCTTTAAAGTGTCACTTGTACGGCTATTCGTCAACCGAACAATTGAGGGCTCTTCAGCATTGTTGATCTGGATTAAATTTGCTGTAAGTCTTTTGTATAGGAGAAGGAGGCAGGACAAGAAAGCTAGGCAAACGTATAGAGCGTCCCAGCAAACTTAAGCTTGTGATAAACATAATAAGACCCTATGGTTTTATCACTGAACTTCCATCAGGAGCGATGCAATGAAGCCAAGAATAAGCATGATCACGCTCGGTGTAGATGACATAGAAAAATCCGTGGCATTTTATCGTGATGGGCTAGGGTTTCCCCAGCTCGAAAGTCCAGCAGAGGTCGCCTTCTTTGCTCTTAACGGGACATGGCTCGGTCTTTATGGTCTTAGCCGACGATGCTCAGCTCCCTCGACTAGGGAGTGGGTTTAATAGCTTTGCTTTGGCTTACAATCTTGATTCAGAAGCCGATGTGGATATGCGCATGAATGAGGTGGTTGCAGCAGGAACTGAGCTATTCAAGCCTCCTCGAAAAGTGTTCCGGGGCAGTTACTCAGGCTATTTAAAGATCCTGATGGCCATCTTTGGGAATTGGCATACAATCCCTTTGCGTGGATTGGCTCGGCGGACGCGCCCGCCGCTTCGTGATTATCAACACTAAACAGTGAGAACTCTATTGGAAGATTCTACACCTGTACTAATTGGCGCTGGGCAATTTACCGAACAAGGGGTGGCGCCTCAGCTTGCCCAATCACCGATGGGAATTGCGGCGCAAGCGGCCAAGGCTGCGTTAACAGACACCGGCTGCGCAAAAAAACTAGTCGCTCAACTAGATACGATTGCGGTTATTCGTATCTTTCCCGATTCGTATAAAAACCCCCGTGTACCCAACCCCTTTGGGCGGGCCGAAAACCCACCGCGAGCCGTTGCTAGAAGAATCGGCGCGAATCCTGAACGAGCCATCTACGGGCAAGTGGGGGGGAATACTCCACAGAAGATGATAAACGAGATGGCCGAGCGGATAAGTGCCGGGGAGGTGGGCATCGCTTTGCTTACGGGGTCTGAGGCGATCAATACGGCTCAACTTGCAACGCGCAGTGGCCTCAAATTAGATTGGGCCGAGCAAGACGAAGGGACCTTGGAAGATCGCGGGCTTGGTGAGCCAATGTCTACCCAGCACGAGCAGGATCACGGTATCGCGGCTCCTATCCATGCATATCCGCTGTTTGAAAATGCTATCAGGGGCAATCTGGGTCGCTCGATCGATACCCACATGTTGGAGATGGGGAAGTTGTTTGCACCTTTTACTCGTGTTGCTGCAAACAACCCTTTTTCATTTTACGGCACCATTAGAACCGCTGAAGAGCTTGCGACGGTCACCGCTGAGAATCGCCTAATAAGTTTTCCTTACCCCAAATGGATGAATGCCCGAGACAGCGTTAATCAGGGCGCGGCCGTGATTATGACGTCGGTGGCCAAAGCAAGAGAGTTAGGGGTAGACCCATCCAAATGGGTTTTCCTGCACGGCTGCGGTGAAGCCAGTGACAAAATTATGCTTAACGATAGGCTGAATTACCATACGTCCCCTGCAATGAAACTGAATTCGGCGCAGGCGTTTGCTATGGCGGGTAAGTCTATTGATGAAATGGACTTTATAGATATTTATTCCTGCTTCCCATCGGCGGTTGAAGTTGCCTGTGATGCTTTAAATCTGGCTACCGGCGATGCCCGTGGCCTAACCGTAACGGGAGGGCTGCCTTTTTTCGGTGGGCCCGGCAATAACTATTCAATGCATGCGATAGCGACGATGATGCCAATGCTACGGGACAGCCCTGCTAAATTTGGTTTAGTGTCCACCAATGGCGGCAGACTCACTAAGCATGCAACAGGGATTTATTCAGCCACGCCAACGCAAGGCAAGTGGGCTAGAGTAAACCCTGCTAGTTACCAAGCTGAAATAGATGGTGCCATAAGTCCCAATTTTACCGAGGTGCCGCTTGGTCAGGCGACAGTAGAAACCTACACGGTGGCCTGTAATCGTGAGGGGCCGGTATCTGGAATTGTAGTGGGCAGGTTAGACAATGGTACGCGTTTTCTTGCTAACACAAGTTCCGATCCCAGTTTTTTGCAGCATTTTATGAGTCATGATCAACTTAAGACTATGGGCTTTGTTGAGTCAGTAAATGGCAGAAACCTATTCACACCAAATTAGCTCAGCCAGTTATCTCATCGAATAAACACACTTAATTAATAAGAATAAATGAGAGGTAAAAATGTCGAATCGAGATCAGAAAAACTTGAAGTCAGGATTTGGAATGAAAACAGAGCCATCCGAAGTTCTACATGGCAAAGATTTAAGCGGTAATGTAGCAATTGTTACGGGCGGCTATTCTGGTATTGGACTTGAAACTACCAAAGCGTTAGTTGCTGCAGGGGCGAAAGTCTATGTTCCTGTGCGTACTCCAGAAAAAGCCACTGAGGCCTTAGCAGGCATCACGGGTGTGACAGTTGATGCTATGGACTTAGCAGATTTGAACACCGTAAAACGCTATGCCGCCTCTGTTAAGGATCGAGAGTCTCGGATTGATTTGCTTATAAACAATGCTGGCATTATGGCCTGCCCTGAACTGCGAGTTGGCAATAACTGGGAAGCGCAGTTTGCAGTTAATCACCTAGGACATTTCGTTTTAACAACGCAGCTCCTCCCATTGCTGCTCGAAGCAGGTAATGCGCGTGTTGTGTGTTTGTCATCAATTGGACATCGTCGCTCTGATGTTTTGTGGGATGACATTAACTTCGAATCAACAGTTTATGAAAAGTGGACTGCCTATGCTCAAGCCAAAACAGCCAATGCGCTGTTCGCTAGAGGTTTAGACATTAAGTACAGTGCTCAAGGTCTGAAAGCGATTTCGGTACATCCTGGCGGCATACTAACGCCTTTGCAGCGTCATTTAGGCAACGAAGAGATGCAGGCGCTTGGCTGGGTTGATGCCGATGGTAATCTCACTGAGCAGGCGGCAGCGAGGTTTAAGAGCACAACTCAAGGCTCTAGCACTTCGCTCTGGGCTGCAACCAGCGACTTATTCGATGGTATTGGCGGGGTCTATTGTGAAGACTGTGATGTCGCCAATTTAGCTACAGATGAGTCTCCTCGAGGTGTTGATGTGGCGCCATGGGCCGCAAGCGATGAAGGGGCTGATCGACTTTGGGAAATTAGCGAAAAAATGTTGAGCAGCTAGTTCAATATCTGGCTGAGTTGCTAGTTAGTCAGTTAGTCAGTTAGTCAGTTAGTTGAGTGGTTCGATAAATCGTTAGTTAAGTAATTAAATTAGTTGCTAGTTGAGTTAAGCGAAGAGTAAGCGGCACTTAATTTTTAAATGAGTACAACCTTATTGATTCACCTGAGGAGAGTGTTATGGCGGTTCCTAAAATAGCAATAAACGGTTTTGGCCGCATTGGTCGCACCATCATGCGTGTGGCAAAAATGCGCGGACACTACGACGTGGTGGCAGTAAATGACTGGGCGAGTCCAGATCAATTAGCCTATGCATTTAAATACGACAGCATTCATGGCGTATATCCCGGTGAGGTGGCTGTGGATGGGGATCAAATTACTATAGACGGCGATCCGTTTAAAGTGCTCTGTGAAAAGGACCCCGCTCGCCTGCCTTGGAAAGAGCTTGAGGTGGACTATGTTGTCGAAAGTTCTGGTGTGTTTAGGACATTACTCGATTTGAATAAACATTTGGATGCCGGTGCTAAGCGAGTTGTATTAACAGTGCCCTGCAAAGACCCGCTGGATGCGACTTTGGTAACCGGCGTAAATGACCATGTAGTAACAAGTTCAACGCAGATCATTAGTAATGCCAGCTGTACAACAAATTGCGCGGCACCGCTGGCAAAAGTTTTACACGAGAATTTTGGGATCAAAAGAGGACTGCTTACCACGGTTCATGCCTATACATCAGATCAGCGTTTAATCGATTCTCCCCATAAAGATAAGCGACGATCGCGCAATGCCGCTACCAACATTGTACCCACATCAACCGGCGCTGCCCGTGCCATAGGGCTGGTGCTTCCAGAGTTGGCAGGCAAGTTGGACGGCTTGGCAATGCGGGTTCCAGTGCCTGACGGTAGCTTGGTAGATATGACAGTTGAGTTAATCAATCCCGTCACTGTTAAATCAGTTAATCTAGCTTTCGCGCAAGCGGCAGCGGGCCCTCTTAAGCATATCTTGGCTTACTCGACTGAAGCAATCGTAAGTAGCGATATTATCGGTGACTCTCATTCCAGTATTTTTGATTCTCTGCTTACTCAGGTGATGGATGAAACTATGGTAAAAGTCGTTAGCTGGTATGACAATGAGTGGGGCTATAGCACTCGGGTGGAGGAACTTATCGGTAGACTGGCAAGAATGGACGGGATGTCGGCTAAATAGTAAAACTAAACCTAGGAGCTCGAATTGGATTTCACAAATCAAAAAGTGTTGGTAACCGGCGGTAGCCGTGGAATTGGTCGAGCTGTATCACAGGCATTCGCTGAGCGTGGCGCTCAGCTGGCGATCATTTACAATAGTAATGTTGCGGCTGCTGAGGCGGTATTAAGCGAGCTACCGGGCGAGGGGCATATAGCTTTGCAGTGCGATATCGCTGATTCCACACAAGTGGCTATAGCAGTTGAGAATGTGGCAGAGCAGTTAGGCGGTATTGATGTTCTGGTAAATAATGCGGGCATCGGTATTTATCACCCAATCGAATCAACTTCTTATGAGGACTGGCAAAAAGCGTGGCGCGATACAATCGCCACAAACCTAATTGGTCCCGCCAACCTTTGCTATTGTGTTGCTCAAAAAATGATTGCCGGCCAGGGCGGCAGAATTGTCAATATCAGTTCTCGCGGTGCATTTAGAGGCGAGCCAATTAAGCCTGCCTATGGTGCAAGTAAAGCGGCAATCAATTCGTTAACTCAGTCATTGGCAATTGATCTTGCCAAGCATCGTATCTTTGTGGGTGCCGTGGCGCCTGGTTTTGTAAACACTGATCTCACCGCTGCTAGGTTGGCAAGTTCAGAAGGTGACGAGATCAGGGCGCAGAGTCCATTTAATCGTGTGGCGCAGCCGGAAGAAGTCGCGTACGCGGTTTTGTTCCTTGCATCCCAAGGGGCCGAGTTTTCCACGGGTACGATTATTGATGTGAACGGCGCGTCCCATATGCGCAGCTAGTAATTCTATTTAAGGGCCGCTCTGTTGCGGGGGCACTCTATTTCAGGACCTTTTAATATCGTCTAGGTTTTTCTAATTTTTTATATCATGTTTGTAACGCACCAACGGTCTATTTGGATTTTTTTGATGCAGCTATGCCTTTTTCTCATAAGCTTTCTCTGGGTAACGTGGGTCTTCAGGCTCATGACTATGTAGCTTGTGGATTCGATCGCGCCGATGTCATTATTTGCGTAGGTTTCGACATGGTGGAATATCACCCGCATTTATGGCACGAGGGCAAAGACAAGAAAATAATTCGTATCGACCCAATATATGCTGAGGTGGATGAACATTATATTTTGGAAGTGGGAGCTGTCGACGACATTGCGCAAGCATTGGATGGTATATCAGCTATTGCTGAACGAGGTGAGAACAATAATAGCCCAGAGCTACGAAAACTGATTGTCGATGAGCTCACAGAGATGGCTAGTGACACTAGTTTTCCAATGAAGCCGCAGCGCATTCTTTGTGATGCGAGAAAGGCGCTGGGCAACGAGTATATTGTTATTTCTGACGTCGGCGCACACAAGATGTAGATAGCGCGAATGTATCAAGCAGAAGCGCCTAATAGCTGCATTATTTCAAACGGCTTTGCATCGATGGGTGTCGCTTTGCCAGGGGCTATATCAGCGAGAATGACCTTGCCTGGAAAAACAATCATGGCCATTAACGGTGACGCTAGATTCATGATGAATTCTCAAGAAATCAAAACAGCGCTGCGCTATAACATTGCAATGGTTATTATGATTTGGAATGACAGCAGGTATGGACTGATAAAGTGGCATTAAGATAGAAAGTTCAGCAGAAGTTCTCATATCGATTTCAAAAACCCAGACTTTGGTGAATACGAAGAAAGTTTTGCAGCCAAAGGCTACTGAGTCGAATCTGCTGATGAGCTTCTTGTGGCCATCCGTAAAGCAGTCGTAGACAATACCGCTGTGATGATAGATGTGCCGGTGGATTACTCTGAAAATATGAAACTGACAGAAAAACTGGGCGCTTTGGTGTGCCCAATTTAGTCTTTTGCAAATAAACAGAAGGAGATTACGATGAGGGACTTTGAACTGATGGTGCCATCGGCAAAATCTGCTGGCGTGCACGAAGTCACTTCTGCGTTTGATGGCAAAGTGGTTGGAAAAGTACCGTTAACAGATAAAGTTGGTGCTGACCAAGCGCTGCGCAATGCCTCTAATGCCTTTGCCGACCGCTCCAACTGGTTGCCTGCCGAACAAAGGGTGGCGATCCTTGAGAAAACTGCAAAGCTTATGGAGGACAGCCTCGAAGAGCTTGTTCAGCTGGCACTATTAGAGGGAGGCAAGCCCTATTCTGATACTAAAGTAGAAGTCCTCAGAGCAATTGATGGTGTGAAAAGCTGTGTTGAATGTATTCGCACAGATCACGGTGAAGAAATTCCCATGAGAATAAACCCAGGCTCGGCAAATCGCTTGGCTATGACTTCCCGTGAGCCGATAGGGCCGGTGATGGCGGTGAGTGCGTTTAATCACCCGTTGAACCTTATCGTGCATCAGGTCGGTCCAGCGGTCGCATCCGGCTGCCCAGTTATCGTGAAGCCGGCTTCGGACACGGCGCTTAGCTGTTTTCGATTTGTTGAGCTACTGCGTGAGGCGGGGCTTCCTGAAATTTTTTGCCAGGCCATCGCGATAACGGATAATACAATAGGGGAATTTTTGGTAACCGATCCACGCATCGCCTTTTTCAGTTTCATAGGTAGCGCAAAAGTCGGTTGGATGTTGAAGAGTAAACTCGCACCGGGTACTCGCTGTGCGTTAGAGCATGGCGGCGTGGCTCCGGCTATAGTTGCCGAGGATGCCGATCTGGAGACAGCTCTGCCTTTGCTGGTTAAAGGAGGGTTTTACCATGCAGGTCAAGTCTGTGTGTCTGTACAACGAGTCTATGTTCATGAATCAATCATTGAAGATGTAGCTGCTCGGATGACCAAGCTGGTCTCTAAGTTAAAGGTCGGCGATCCTGCCGATTCCGAAACAGAAGTTGGGCCGCTGATTAGGCATAGGGAAACTGAGCGCGTAGAGGAATGGGTAGATGAAGCAGTAGCAGCCGGAGCGAAAGTTTTGTGTGGCGCTAAAAAAATAAGCGATGCTTTTTATGAGCCAACGGTTTTACTTAATCCGCCGGAAAATGTCCAGATTAGTCAGGCAGAAGTCTTTGGTCCAGTTGTTTGTCTTTACAGCTATTCGAACATAGAAGAAGCGATAGAACGGGCGAATGGCTTAAGCGTAGCTTTTCAGGCAAGTGTTATGACAACAAGTCTTGACACTGCAATGCTTGCTTACAAAAACTTGGCAGCATCTGCTGTGATGGTGAATGATCACACTGCCTTTCGAGTTGACTGGATGCCATTTGCCGGTTTAAAACAGTCGGGCTATGGGGTGGGCGGCATTGCGTATACTTTTCGGGAAATGCAGGCTGAAAAAATGTTAGTGATAAAGTCTGCTTCTTTGTAGGTAATGCTAGTGGCGATATCTAACGGCTGTCACTTAGCACCTGTCACGAAAGTTTCATATTATCGTCACGAGAGAGAAATATTTCACGAGTAGGCTTCGTTCAACCAGTTGTTTTAACAAATGAGACAGCCGCCTTAGCTTGGTGCTGCGATGTTTTATTATTTTTCTCTCCAGTCGTAAACCCTATCGAAGTAACTTAAAGGCCAGCTATGCTGTTTTTTTTGTCTTTTATAAACTGAAGTTTTACAAAATTACTTATCAAGGCCGTAATATTTTTGTAACGATAAGCCTCTAGGATACCATGTTTAGTTTTTTAGTAATTCTTCTTCAAAGCCTACGCTCTACTAAGGATACACATGGAATTAACAGTACCTTCAATCAAGCCCTTTCTCTTTATTGTCATAGTTAACTTGCTGTCCTGCACTACCGAGGTAGTCTCACCAGTGCCCCCAAAAGCATTCATGGTGATACCTTCGATTGAAACTGAGCCGGTTGCCAACAGAGGTGACTCGGCTGATGATCCAGCTATATGGTTGCACCCGCAAGATATGACCAAGAGCTTAGTCATCGGTACTGACAAGGGCATGGGATTAGAAGTTTATAACCTTATGGGGCGTCGTGTTCAATCTATAGAAGCAGGCCGTACCAACAACGTTGATCTTAGATATTTAGGTGGCAACGCGCGGTGGAGCGCTCTCGCCGCGGCAAGCAACCGAACCACAAACACGATAAGTTTGTTTGCTATCTCTGTCAGTGGATCTGTTACTTGGTTACGCGGCAGTGAAATAGTGACGGGGCTAACCGAGCCTTATGGGCTCTGTATGTTTCAGAATGCCGATGGGATCCAAGTGTTTGTTAACGATACAGATGGGCGCTATCAGCAGTGGGGGCTTAATGAGATAGGCAACAGTTTTGAGTCTGAGGCGCCTCGATTATCTGCTTCTCTGCTGAGAGAGTTTTCAGTGCCAAGTCAGCCTGAAGGCTGCGTCGCTGATGATATTAATGAGCATTTGTTCTTGGGTGTCGAGGCGGAAGGTGTTCGCTTGATCGATGCGAGGTTTGACTCCGCTGTTGAATTGAAGTCGATTGCAGACATCGACGGAATCATATTGGCAGCGGACGTGGAGGGTATGGCCCTGTACAAGGATGGTGCTCAAGGTTATCTCGTTGTGTCGAGCCAGGGTAATTATAGCTATGCAGTTTACGATAGATTGTCGCCATTCAGTTATCGCGGTAGTTTTGTTATTGGAAACAATGAACTCGCGGGAATTGACGGTTCGCAGGAAACCGATGGGCTCGCTATAAATGCTCAGCTGCGCACAGCTGATTTTCCGCAAGGTCTTTTAGTCGTTCAAGATGGTTACAATACACGCCCGACTCAACCGCAGAATTTTAAATATGTTTCTTGGGAAAAAATCGAAAAAGTTTTGTCGCTTTAGAATAGATTGCAAATTTATTTCTTTTTTAAGTCATTTTAATTTCAGTATTCTTACAGATAGATCACAAGACATAGGTTAAAATTTAATAAAAGGACAGCTGGCTCTCTATGAAATTAAAGTCCAGTTGAATTATTGAAATTATCTCTCTTAGATTACGGGTTTTGCCTTTTTTGTAATCTTCTCGTAATGTCAATTCATTAGTGTTCCTAACAAGAAGTTCAAAAATCAGGGGACAACACTAATGCTCGTTAAACACTTTATTAAAAACAATCTTGCCGTTGCTATCGGTCTTACAGTTTCTGTTGAGTCTTTTGCTCAGTCTCAAAACGCTATCGAAGAAGTGGTGGTTCGTGGAAGCCGATCAAGCCTGCAAAGTGCAATTCAAAAACAGAGGGACTCAAACAAGGTTGCCGGCGTTATTGACGCTGACTCGCTCGGTAATTTTGCGGATACCAACGTAGCTGAGTCCCTGCGAAGAATGTCCGGCATCATGGTCGAAAATGACCAAGGAGAAGGGCGCTACGTTACAGTCAGAGGAATGAATACAGATTTGAACGCTATGACCATCAACGGAGTGAGTACAGCCTCTCCAGAAGATCGACGCGGAATTACTCTTGATGGAGTGCCATCAGATCTGCTGGACAGTATGACAGTCTACAAAACTCTTACGCCAAATTTAGATGCAGACACAATTGGCGGAGCAATTGATTTGGAAACAATTACAGCATTTTCTTATCCAGATATGTTTGTCAGGATTAAAGCAGAGACCTCCTACAACGAGTTAACTCAGGACAGCAATAATCCAAAATTAGCAGGTACTTTCACCAATAGATGGCAGTTAGGTGAGGGTGAATTTGGTGTTGCTTTGGTCTTAAGCGACCAGACCCGCCGAATAGTTGCGCACAATAATGAAAATGGCGGTTGGGGCGACACGGCACCCAATGATGATTTTGAGACTCGCTTTTATGACTTGGAACGTGATCGACAAGGCGTTGTCTTAGCGTTGGATTATAGAGCGGAGAATGGAAATTCCTATTTTGCTCACGTATTTCATAACGAATACACGGATACAGAATGGCGTTCAAAGTGGGAAACCAGAGATTCGTTGGAAGATAATGAGCCTGTCATTAATGGCAGTGTCTTGAGCTATGCCAATGGTCGAGCTGACAGTGAGAGCAGAAACCGAACAGAGCTAAGAGAAATTACATCTCTTCGCTTGGGTGGAAATTTCCAGCTTTCCGATAATAGTTTGCTAGAGGTCGAACTTTTTACGTCCCAAGCCGAGCAAGACGATGGAGATCGGCAAGCGGTTGTTTTTCGAAGTTTGGAGAGTGTCGCCCCTATCCTATATGACAACAGTGATTCCAAGCGGCCGACAGTTGTGTTTCCTGCCGATCTCTATGCAGCCTCCGCATTTAAACTGAATGCATTCGAGCGTGAATTTGCGCTGAATACGGATGAAGACAATGGCTTAAAAATTGATTTCACCAATCAGTTTACCGACAACACAGAGCTTCAATTCGGGGTGAAGTATCGTTCTCGTGAGAAGACCAACACTCTGAACTTCTGTGGCTATGAGCCAATTGATGACCTTCTATTATCCAGTGTGGATTTCATAACCGCGCCGCAATTCTTCAATACCATAACTGGCCCGACAGCAACTTTTGAGCAGGTAAAAGGTTTCATAAGCCAGCTCGGCGCAGGTACTACAGCGCTTTCCGATGGCACAACGTGTCAGAACCCTGGCACGGTGTTCGAGTTCAGCGGTGACGAGGAAGAAGAATCTATTGCCGCAGACTGGGTTACCGAAGAAGATGTGCTTTCAGCTTATATGATGGGTACAACGATCACAGGTGATTTGACTTGGGTTTATGGCTTGCGAATAGAAGATACTGATACAACTTATCGAGGCAAAGCATTCAATGGGGCATTTGCAGGTTTTACGCAGTTTAAAAACAACTATTCATTTTTAGCGCCCTCACTGAATGTTAAGTATGACCTTTCAGACAATGAGGTCATGCGCTTTGGCGTTTTTAGATCATTAGTACGGCCTGGATTTCAGGAATCCAATGCAGGGGCTGTTGTTGATACGCAAGACAATGAAATCGAAGGAGGAAACCCAGACCTCGATCCAACTAAAGCATGGAGTTTTGACCTTACTTATGAATATTACTTAGGCATAGACACTTTCTTCGGCGCTGGCGTGTTTTATAAATCTCTTACTGATGCCGTTGTTGCCGTTGAGTCTACCGATGCACAGTTTCGAGGTCAGGTTTTTGATGTGACTAGTACGTTTATAAATACTGATGACAGTAGTATCCAAGGTTTTGAAATGTCCTTTCAAACCTTATTGGAGAATGGTTTTCTATTCGTAGCGAACTATACCTTCACCGATGGAGAGACCGAACTACCAGCGGATGCGGTAAGCGGGCAAAGGACGATTCCTTTTTTCAAGCAAGCTAAGAACACTGGCAATATATCCATTGGCTATGATAAAGGCCCGTGGGATGTTCGTTTAGCCGCTAACTATCGCAGTTCTTTTTTAGACGACATCGGTGATTCGCCTTTAGTTGACCGCTATACTGACGACTTTACTCAAGTTGATCTAACAGCCCGGTATGAAGTTAATGAAAATTTAATGATTACGGCGGAGGCGCTCAATTTGAATGATCAGCCCGAACACTACTACTTTGGAAGTTCTTCTCGCCTGTCGCAGTATGACGAGTATGGGACTACCTATGGGGCAGGGATTCGGTATAGTTTTTAGAATTGGATTGAATTCAAGAATCGAGTTCTAGGATTAAGCCTTTTGGGTAGAGACTAAAGTCGAATCAAAGGAGCAAAATAAAAAGGAGGCCTCGGCTTCCTTTTTATTTTGAGCGTAATTTGCTAGTAAGTTTTATTCGTTCACTTAAGAAGCTCTATCATCTGCGCGGTAATTAACTCGCCTTCGTTTCCCCATGCGTTGCTTACATAATTAATGATCTTAGCCATGTCCTCATCGGACATGGCTCCTGCGAACGAGGGCATTTCTCCCCGCCCTATAATTAACACCAGCGCTACATCTACCGGACTTCCCCTTACAATCTCACTGCCTGCTAACGCCGGGTAGATATTTGCTATGCCTCGGCCGTTGCTCTGGTGGCATTCTACGCAATTTTGGTTGAATAATTTTTCACCCTCAATATGCTCGTTTGCCTGGGCCGATGAAGCCATAGCAATCAAGGACATCAGCGTAAAATGCAATCGGTAGTTTTTCATTGAGTAAAGTAGGGGTGTCTTATGGTTTGGGCTTTCAATATAGCATTAGGCTGTAGAGCTGCAAAATGCCAAGTAGGTAGGCACCGCAAAAAAATGCTATAAAATAGTATTACAAGAACTAACACTGGGCTCAGAATGTATCGATCTTCAAAGTGGTTTATTTTCCTCATTTTTCTATTCCCTGTGTGGACTAGCGCTCAAGAGCAGTTAAGCCTCGAGGCTGTGTCAGCGCCTATTCCCGATGGGCTTGAGACTGTTGCGTTTTATAGCCCTGCGGTGGATCGGGAAATGAAGTTCGATATAGTGCTGCCTGCTTCCTATGCAAACAGTGATCAGAGCTATCCAGTGCTGTACCTGCTTCATGGCTATATGCAAAATTATACCGTGTGGGGCCGCAATCTAGCAGCAGCGTATTACTCACGGCTAATGGGGGATGTCATTTTAGTACTGCCGGATGGCGGTAATAGCTGGTTTGTTAACTATGCCAAAAATGAAAACGGTGAGACCAACAACTGGGAAAATCATATTGTCGAGGATGTCATAGCTTATGTAGATAGCCACTATCGCACCGAAGCTCGGCGTGAGGGTCGCGCTATTTCAGGCCTGTCGATGGGGGGGTTTGGGGCCTTCGCGCTTGGTCTTCGGCGGCCCCACCTATTCATTTCAATTGGAAGTACCAGCGGCGCTCTAAGCTATGCTCGCACAGCTGCCGAGGCTATAAGGGCAGGGGTAGATCGCCAGGCCAATACAGAGGATGCGCAGCGTGATGAACGCATTGGCCAGGCCGATGCTTTGATTTCTCAGATAGTCAATATTCCAGGCTTTAGCACACAAACAGAGAGATCTCCTGCAGGCATTGATTTCGAAACGGCAGAACAGGCTGATGCCTACGACCCTTTTTCCATTATTTATAACGTCCCAAAGAGCCAAATGCCTCACATATACATAGATTCAGGAACTGAGGATGGGCTGATCAATGAAGCTCGTGAAATAATGCAAATATTAATCCTTAATAATTTGTCGTTTAATTACATGCAGTCCGAAGGCAAGCACAATTCGCAATACTGGAGACGCTCAATAGGCCATATGCTCTCTATACAACGAGAAGTAATGCATCGCGCACTGGGGAATCGTCCCTAATGCAATTACTTTCACGAGCCACTTTTTCAGATAGGGCATAAGGGTTGTCGATTCAGGATAAAAAACCACTAGTCGTTGTTAAGGATGCAAGCTGTAGGCTTGGCCGCGACAAGGTGCTGAATATAGATGAGTTTGCTATTTGTCCCAGCGAGCAGTGGTGCATCTATGGCGGCAATGGTGCGGGCAAATCGATTCTCGCAGAGCTGATCGCTGGGCGTCGCCGTGAGTCCTCAAGCTACGTTCACTACCCACGGGGTTTGGATCCTGTATCGGATATTCACATAGTGTCATTTGAAGAGCAGCAGCGTTTATGGCAGGTAGATAACCGTTTGGACATGAGTGAGTTTAGTGACAGGGCAGAGGATAAAGGCACGACGGTGGCGGTGCTTATTCATTCGGCGCGCGTGGCAAGTTGCGCTGATGAGGGTTTGTTTCAGAGCTTAGTAGATACACTGGGGTTAATGCCATTTGTCGATCAAGGTATTCGTTTTCTATCATCAGGACAGGTTCGAAAAGCACTTATCGCTAGAGCTCTCTATGCTTTTAGAGACGGTTTTGAGCAACTAATTATTCTGGATGACCCGCTAGAGACCGTGGACCTCGCATCAAAAAAGAAGATAGAAGACTGTATTGAATCCATGAGTAGCTCGCGCAGTTGCATTTTACAGCTGTGCCGCCGTGAGCAGGATATTTTATCCGGATGTACACATCTGGCAATAATGGAATCGCTGAGCATAGTGGCACAAGGAGAATGCCCCACTATTCAAGCCGGGGAGGAGTACGCTCGCTTAAGTGCGCTACCTAAGCCAATATTCTTGCCAGCGGCGACTGCGCCAACTGCAGCAGAAGGCGGTCCGCAATTACCTTTAATTGAGCTAAATAATGTTGATGCAGGCTATGGTGATAATCAGATATTACACAAATTTAGCTGGGCAATGATGCCAGGTGACCATGTCTTAATAGAGGGGCCCAATGGCTGCGGAAAGTCCACGCTGCTGGGTCTAATTAACGGTGAAAATCATAAAGCATATGGTCAGGATGTTTCACTTTTTGGTGCACGCAAAGGCAGTGGTGAAACTATTTGGGAGCTAAAGGCTAAGTTTGGCGTGGTCTCAAACGAGTTGCACAACAAGTATCAAAAGGGGTGGCGATTACTTGATGTTGTTGTCTCTGGATTTTTCGACTCTGTTGGCTTGTACGATGACAGTGACGCCCAGCAGGTGGATGAGGCAAAGCGCTGGTTATCTTTGGTTGGCCTAGAAAACCAGAAGGGTCGCTATTATCACGAGCTGTCTTTTGGTCAGCAACGTTTGGCACTGTTGGCGCGCGCGATGGTTAAGGGGCCTCGGATTCTTATACTGGATGAGCCCTGTGTGGGGCTTGATGACTTTCACCGCAGTCACATCTTGCAGCTACTAGATGAAATTGCGAAGGTGACAACCACACAGCTAATTTATGTTAGCCATGTGGCTGCACAAAGACCTCAGTGTCTGACTACGTCTCTGAGCTTTGTGTTAAACCGAGCCGGGGTGTATGAGATTGAGCAGGGCTTAATTAGCTCTCCCTATCCTTCTCCTCCTCCTCTACTCTCCCTCTCTTAATTAGATCTCTTTAGTGCGATGTTTGCATAGCCGATGTTGTTACCGTAAAAACCATAGCTGTCATTTACGAATAGGTTTAGATTGCCGTCGCAGCTAGCAGTGAAACTGTAACTTCCAGTAGTATCGTTATAACTTAACTCGCTTACACCGATAAGACTTTGTCTGCTGCAACTTGGTTGCTCTAGCATTAATTCAAACCACTGATTGTCTCGAGAGCGTCTGGTCAGGCCAACGAATTCAAAGGGCATCAAAGTGTTGCTAAAGCCAAGTTCATCTAATGCGCCACCGTCTTCATTTAGGGCAATAGAGCTATCTATCCAATTGCTTAAAATAGTCAGCCCGACTGTGTAGCCCGCGCCTGCCTCTAGGCGTATGCCGGTGTCGTGATTCATCTCCTTGGTAAAGAAATGGACGGTGCTCACGTCTCCGGTACTTAAAGGAGTGCCAGTGTCATTGTTTTGAAAAATGGAAACGCCAGGGAGGGAACAACTGGCTAATGTGATGAGGCTTGCGAAGCCTAACAGACTGTTCTTAGCATTCTTGGCTGTGAATTGCCTAATAAATTGCCTAGTAAATATCATGGTGCACTCCTTAGATGTGCCAAAGGCTTTAACTGACACGCGAGCTGCGAGCCGTGGAAGATAAAATATAAGAAGAATGAGTTTACCTCTGTCCAGCCTTGTCTTCAATTGAATGGCGCAGTGGTTAGCCCCAGCATAAGAGACT
>Ga0208413_1000629_pt1 | contig 25609 bp, 28 predicted proteins | sample AntAceMetag02UKD_FD_184761 | JGI IMG/M metagenome (GOLD analysis project Ga0208413, IMG submission 184761) | Saline lake microbial communities from Ace Lake, Antarctica - Antarctic Ace Lake Metagenome 02UKD (SPAdes) (version 2) | ecosystem: Environmental > Aquatic > Non-marine Saline and...
GCTTATGCTGCCGCTAATCCAGTTAAATGTGCCGTAGATATAGTAGAAGAGAAGGATTGTACTGATCCCGCTTATGCTGCCGCTAATCCAGTTAAATGTGCAACGGTAGACCTGTGTGACGACCCAGCCTATGCTGCCGCTAATCCAGTTAAATGTGGAACGGTAAACCTATGTGACGACCCCGTTTACGCAGCGGAAAATCCAGCCAAATGTGGAACAAGCGTAGACCTATGTGACAACCCAGCCTACGCAGCGGAAAATCCAGCCAAATGTGGAACAAGCGTAGACCTATGTGACAACCCAGCCTACGCAGCGGAAAATCCTGCGAAGTGTGGGGTCGTAGTACCCCCAACACCAGAGGTACCCGTGGTCCCAACAGGTGGCCAAGGCTTTGTAGCGGTACAAACCAAACCGGGCGAGTTAGTGGAGCTTGGTCCGCTGTACGACATAAGCGGAAGTAGTATTTTCCAAGAACCCCAAGAGAGTGATGAGGACGCCCTGCTAAGAGAATTGGGTATGTATTCACCTTATGCGGAAGGTGGTATAGTGCAGGATTATGATATTGAAGAACTTATTAGGTTCTTAGCGAACCAACGAGGCTAGTATGGCAGACGCAGTCATCCCAAGATTTAGAGCAGAGCGAACTGCGGTTCCGGGCACGTATGATCCTGAGCGACGTCCGGGCAGTAGTGGGCAGCGTTATTTTAGCGATATGATCTACGCTAACCCTAATATGAGGCAAAGGGTTTTTGACCCAGAAGCCGAGGGCTACGAGACACAGGTAGATTACGACGCGCGCTATAATACTGCTATGGATACTGCTATTGACGCTGCGCGAGCCACAAACAGCCAGCAAATAGCCGGACTGCAAGCACTCAATCTGTCTAATCCTGCTATGCAGCAGCGCCCTGCGGCGTTGAGTAGTGTGGCGCAGCCAGATAGAGTGCCCTATTATCGGCCCTCTAGCCAAGATGCTTCGGGGGTTGCTAACCTTTTAAGCACACAACAGGGCTTAGTATCAGAAGCGTCAAGGCGTCTTCCTGTGGGTATGACTCCCGCACAGCGGGGTGTTACTAGTGCTTTAAACGACGCGCCGAATGATATGGTAGCTAAGTTGCTAAATATGGGGATTTTCCCTCCTGAGACGGCGTCGCAGTTTTACCAAAGCCGGTATCCGGGTTTAACCGCTGAGCAAGTCCAAGAAGCTTTGGCCGGTTATAATTTTGCTGGGCAGGGGCCTCAACAACAAACGCTAACTGTAAATGGTATGGCTCAAGGCGGTCTTGCTAGTGTAGCCCCACAAGCCCAAGGGTATTATTTAGGCGGAAGTACTGATGGTATGGCGGACCAAATCCCCGCTACAATAGACAACGCACAACCCGCTGCCCTTAGTGATGGGGAGTTTGTCATACCTGCTGATGTAGTCAGCCACTTAGGTAACGGAAATTCAGACTCAGGCGCGCAACAGCTATACGGTATGATGGACAGGATACGGAAAGCCCGTACTGGAACCAAAGAACAGGGGCGACAGATTAACCCCCAGAAATTTTTAGCGTAAGGAAAGAATCATGGCTGATCCAATAGGCGCACCAGCAAGTACCACAGAGTCCCTATCCGGTTGGGCTGCCCCCTACGTAACGGGCATGCTCGGTAAAGGCGAAGCACTAGCAAACCAACCGTATCAAGCGTATGGCGGCCCCCTTACTGCGGGTCAGTCTGACCTACAAACTACAGCGTTCCAAGGGCTTAATGCACTTAACGTGCCTACGTCTCAGATGGGTGGGTTTACCCCTACGAGTTTCACCTCGGGCAGTACCGCTCAGGACTACATGTCTCCCTTTATGAACGCTGCTTTAGAGCCGCAAATGGCCGAAGCTCAGAGGCGGGCAGAAATACAGCGCGTGCAAAACGCCTCTAGGCTAGGTAAAGCAGGTGCTTTTGGTGGGTCACGTCAGGCTATCATGGAGTCCGAAGGACAGCGCAACCTGCTTAGAAACCTCGCTGACATCTACGGTACAGGCATGCAGACTGCGTACACCCAAGGTATGGGGCAGTTTAATACCGAGCAAGACCGCGCACAGACGGCACAGGACAGGACTAACCGCTACGGTTTAGATGCTCTTGCCGCCCAAGAAAGTGCAGGCGGTATTCAGCGAGACATCGAGCAGCAGGGTGTTGCAGCGGACTACGCGCAGTTTATGGAAGAGCGAGATTTCCCGTACAAACAAGTTCAGTATCAGCAGTCCCTGCTCGAAGGGCTACCCATTAGCGCGCAAGAAAATACCTTTGTTGGGGAAAGCGGTTTGTCCACTGGGTTGGGGTATCTGGGAGTTTTGGGTGAGCTTTACAAAAACCTAGGGCTTGATTTCCTTCCCGGCTCAACACCTGAACCGACACCATAAGAGACTACTACCATGGCTATGACCGGCGGCATTGGATACGAGATTGACCAACTAAAAGACTTGGGCGTACCAGAACTCATGCGTAGGCAGAGTGTTGATCCTCAGTTGAAGTACGCGCTTGCTTTGCAGGAAGCTACTAAGATGGTAGAGGCCGCCGCTCGTGAGCGAGATATGTCTCAGCAAATGCCTATGCCCGCAAATGTGGTAGGGCAGATGGAGACAAGCCTGTCGCAGCGTTTAGCTCCGGGCGTACAGCAACAAGGACAGCGCAGTATGCAAGCGCAAAACCGTCCTGTTATGGGGCTACCCACACAAGCCGCTCCTAATATGCAGCGTATGGCTAACGGCGGTATTGTGGGTTATGCCGGTCCTGATGGGTCTGTTGTAGGTGCAAATTCTAAAGGCCCTATTCCTCAGATGTCGCCTGAAGAAAACGCTCAGATGCTCAAGTACTTAGAGGGCCTCAAGAAGTTTGACTACTACGACAAGAACCCAGACAAAGTAAGCCCAGAAGGCCGACAAGCCCTAGAGCTAGAGCGCCGCATGTTTGAAGAGCAGTTCCCGAGCGCGTTTAAGCAAAAAGTGAGCGATATGATGTACGGCCCAAGCGAAGGTATGGCTATGGGGGGTGATGTTAAAGGTTATGCGAAGGGCGATCTAGTTGAAGGAGATGACGAGCCAATTATACCCTTGGGTGCGTTGTTTGAGCTTATTGGTAAAGGCAAAGACTATTTACTTTCTCCTTCAAGAGCTACACAAGAAGCAAGAGAAATCCGCCGTGGTGAAGTAGAGCGGGCTGGTGAGGAGGGGGTAAATCTACTTAACGTACTTCCCCCATCTCAGGGGATTACTGCCGAACAGCTAGCGTCGCTTGATACAGTCGATGTTACTGGCGCAGTACCCACTGGAATAGTTAAGGCAAGGCGTGACCGCATAGAGTCCGGCGAAGCCACAAGAATGCTAGAACAGCAAGCAGCTAAAAGGGCTGAGGCAAACGCCGCCCGTAGGGAAGGCAAGCCAACTATGCCCCAGAACGACGCTGGGTTAGCTGCGAAGTATGACGTACGCAACATGATGCCAAAAGAAGAACTAACGATGGCACAAAAGCTAATGCAGCTACCAGAAGTGCCGCGTGCGGCTAAGGCTGCGCCAAGCAAAACCGGTATAGCTGGACTCCTCCAAAAAGCTAAGCCGTTTGCCGATAAGGCTGCGGACATTGCCGAGATACTGGGTAGGGGCGCGGGTGCGTCTAAAGGCTTTGAGTTCGCTAAGATTGCCGAGGAAAGCCGCAAGATAAATCAGGCTGAGCAGGCACGCCAAGACGAGATGGCACAAGCTCAAGCGGATCGAGATATGCGGAAAGACCTCCTTGAAACAGAATATGGCTTTAGGGATACAGAACTCCGTAGTAAACTGTTGGCCGATTCGTTGGCTTCTGAGCGAGCGGCAGATACTGCGCTGTTAGAAAGCATTATGGCTAGGATAGACTCCGACCCAGAATTCCTACGCGCAGCGGAAGAGTTCAAAGATACTTACGGTGGGTTCTTCGGTAGCTACGACAAAGACAAGTACGCGGAAGCTCTTGCTAAGAAACGCCAAGACTTAATAGAAAAAAGATTTAGAGATACCAAAGGCCAACTAGCAAGCACCGTGGGAGGCTCAAGTGCGGCTAGTGCTGCGGATGACCTAGCAAAATACGCCGAATAAACCTTTAGGTAGCAAACATGGCCGAACTAAATAAAGTCCTCAGTGCAATACGTAACGCAGAGGCAGTAGGTGATACGCCCGCCGTACTGAGACTAACGCAGCTAGCTAGAGATATATCCGCGCAAGATCGGGCACAACAAGCCCCTAGAGAATCGGATTACCCTGAAGCAAACAAACGCTTGAGTGGGTATTTAGGTACTATTCCTAGGGGTATTGCTGCGGGTGTTGCTGGGCTAGGCGAGTCTGCGCTAACCGGTGCGTCTTTCTTACTGCCTGAAGAACAAGAACAAGCTGCGCGAGCGGCTATTGCGCGTGGTGGAGCGGCAGTACAGGAGGCTATTGGGCCAGAAGAGCTGTACCGCGATACGCTAGTATCCAAACTTAGTCAGGGCCTTGGCTCTACGCTACCTTTCCTTGCTGCGGCTCCGTTCGGTTTAGCGGGGATTGCGGCTGCGGGCGCTACTGGTGTTGCTGCGGGGGCGGGTGAAGCCGCTACTCGTGCCGTGGCTGCGGGCGCTACTGAAGAAGAGATTAGCCGCGCGGCGGCGTTGGGTATGGGTCCGGGCGCACTAGAGATGGCTGCGCCTCTAGCTATTGTAAAAAGATTCGGCGTACTCAAAAAAGCGCTAGGGTCTGAAACTGCTACCGATGTTGTCAGTAGGCTACGTAGGGTCGGGCAATCTGCTGGCGAAGAAGGACTACAGGAAGCCGTTACTGAGATAGGCCAGAACCTAATTGCACAGGGTGTGTACGACCCCAACACAGGCACGTTCGCCGGTACTGGAGAGTCTTTCGGTTTGGGCGCGGGCGTAGGCGGCTTGCTACAAGGGCTGTTTGAGTTAGCGTTACCAAAAACGCCGAGAAAAAGTAGAGAGCTTTCTGTAGTAGAAAGGCAAGAACTTGGACTAGATACCGGCATAGAAGGCGAGCTTGTACCCCCAGAACCCGCTCAGATCGAGACCGATTTTGTCCCCCCACAAGAGCGTCCTACCCTACCCCCACCTAGACAAGAGGCGATACTCGTAGCGCCAGACGGTACGGCGTTCCCAGAAAGATACAAAGACGACTATCGTGCGGCACAACGTGCCCGCTCCGCAGAACTAGCTGAAGTCGCCCCAGAACTACGACAAGCCCGAGAAGCCCAACTCGCCCGTGATTTCTTGGCGGCCAAAGAAGCAGAAGAAGCGGCAGCGGTAGTGGAAGTAGCCAAACTACGTGCGGAGAATCCCGGGGGCGTACAGTTAGATATGTTCCCAGAGTTGCAAGCAGGTGCTAGAACGACTGTAACCCAAGCGGACCTTACCAAACTAGGGATACCAAAGACTTCACGGTTTGCCAAAGAGTTACCAAAACTCGACCTATCAAATGCAGAGGAAGCCCGCACGGCGGCAGCGGAAGTTGTACGGTATGCAAATTTGCCCACAACTAAGAAGAACCCTGCGCGCCGCGAAGCGGTGTTTGGACTACTTAACCTTCCCGCTTTTAGGAACCTAGAAGCTACTACCCCCACTACACCTACAGAAAGCGTAGCCACAGCGCCACAACAGCTATCTTTAGAAGAGCAAGCACTCAACAACGCCGCTTTAGAAGAACAAGCCCGCATAGTAGCAGAAAGAGAAGCGGCGTTTGCCGTCCAAGAAGCAGAAGTTACTGCGCAACAAAAAGCCGCACCAGTACAGGCCCAAGAAGCGTTTGCGCAAGCCCGTGATGCCCAGAGAGAAGAAAACCTAGCGGCGGATGCGGCTGCCCGTGCAACTATTCCTGCGGCTGGGGCGGTTACTAGTCCTCTAGCTGCGGCATTAAACCGTGCGCAAACTCGTGGCGAAGAAGTACCGGGCCAAGCACAGTTAGAAATACGCGATCAAGCAGCCGCTCCTTTAGGTCAACAGGACCGATTTGTTCCCGATACTACCGCACAGCCCGCGCCAGAAGGCCCCACTGTAGACGAGCAGATTGCCGAAGCGCAGCGAGTACTTGCTCAGTTAGAAACTCAGAAAGCCGAGCAGGGTGGGTTATTCGGTCCTGAAGGCGGAGTGCTGCGCGGAGAAGATAAGTTTGCCTTTACTCGTGAGGGCGGTGCTCAAGAGGCCGAGATAGCGGCACAAGAGCGTGAGATTACTACCAAAGCCAAGCGCGCTAGCGCAGCCAGAAGAGGTGCGGCCACTAAAAGGGCGAAAGCCGAAGAGCAAGCGGCTACGAAAGAAACTACGGAAGAAACTACAGATACTGTAAAAAAACTAACGGGTGAAGACGGGAAACCACTAGTTTTATACAGAGGAATTGCTAGTGAAGAAAGCATTCCAGAAACAGCGTTACGTGGGGAACCTAGAGAGGGTTATGCGGTTTTTGCATCAACATCTCCTTACGTCGCTGCCAGTTATAGTGGCACTTTAGAAAGCGGGGAAACACAAATAGAGGGCACGCTGGGCGAAGAGGGTATTGTAACAGGCGCTACAGTACCATTGCACGTCTACGCAGATAGGGTTATAGAATTTCCTGTACGTGTAGGCCGTGATGGCTCCCGCTCTTTTAGCTTTAGTGATTTTGATGACGCAGCTACTAAACTACCTGCTAACACTGTTCTGGTAGCTAGACAAGTATATGACAGCGGGCCGCGAGTTAGTAAAAGTATTGACCCAGAAAGTTTATACAGCTTTCCAAGCGATATTTATGCGTGGAGTAAGGGCACAAAAACAACTTCTGCTACTGAAGCTAAAACTACTGCTGAGCCGGAAGCTACGAAAGCCCCTACATCAAAAGAAACTAAAAAGCGTGCCGAAGCTGCTAAACAGCGCGCCGAAGCTGCCAAAAAGCGCGCCGAAGCTGCCAAAAAGCGCGCCGAAGCTGCTAAGAAAGCTGAGCAAGATAAGGCCAAAGAGACAGCAAAGACTAAGGCCGATGTTGCTGCTAGGTCTGCTGCGGCAGCTACTGCTGCCCCTGTGGTTGAGGGTACGGCTGAGACAGTAGTTGAAGAAGAAGTTGAGGTTGATGTAGACGAAGAAGTCATAGCCGCTGAGCGCGGGGCAGACGAAGACCTAGATGCACAAACCGCCGCCCTACAAGACAAAAGCGACCAAGCTAGCCGCAAAGCCAAGAACAAAAATAGCAAGCCTAAGAAAGCTTCCAAGCGTGCCGCCAACATAGACGAAGACGTTAAGAAGTTAAAGGCTTTGGACAAGAGCAATCCTTTCTTTGAGTACTTCAACAAAGACAAGGACATAAACGGAGCACTGTCCAGATTAGCTGCCGACGTAGCCGACCGTGGAGCGAAGACAGACGCCGCAATAGCTGCGGAACTGTGGGTAAGTCAGAACCTGTCCACAGAAAGCAACGAGTTTTTTGGAGAACTAGTTAGGCTCAACCGCCGCAATATGGGTATGCCCTTACCTACTGCCAGTATGGCGCAAACTTCGGCCCCGTTATCCAGTGAGGTTATTGCTAAGCTAGAAGCAGGAGACCTGCGTGGTGCGATAGACGAACTAGCAAAGATCAAAGACAACAACGTACAGCGCGTTGCGGCAGCTATCTCGAAAGGCTTAGGTAATACTAAAGTCGTTATGGCTAGCAATGTAGTCAGCGAATCCGGTGAGCCGGTAGCGGGTTTGTACGACCCCAAGACAGATACGATTACGTTAAACCAAGACGTTGACTTATCTAACCACGTACTCCTGCACGAAGCCATGCACGCCGTGACCTCTCACGAGATTGCTAAAAATACTCCTGCCGCCAAACAGATGCGCGCTTTGTTTGAGTCTATACGTTCGGGACTGGACAGCGCTTACGGCGCCACTAATTTAGACGAGTTTGTAGCTGAGGCGTTTAGTAACCCTAATTTTCAATCCAAGTTGGCGGGTATCACCGTTAACGGCGAAAGAATTACGCTATGGGACAAGTTCAAAAACATAATCCAGAATATCTTACGCCGATTCCGTGGGCAGCCTAGCAAGAAGTTAGAATCTGCTATGGACAAGGTGGACATGTTGGTTACTGATCTTATCTCTCCTGCGCCTGAGTACCGTAATGCTACTGCTCTACCGCTAGCTGCGGCCAAGGGAGAAGAGAGAAAGGTTGTGGACAGCTTAGGTAAGTTTGTTAACGACCGGGTATCGTCCGAGAACATCGCCGCCGTATCTGGGTTTATGCGCGACGCAGAGCGAACTGCCCGCAAGACACTGTTAGATATGCTCCCACTTCCTGCTATTGCTAACGTTATAGAGCGAGAGATGCCTGCGATTAGTAAGCTAGGTAGAGACTTAGTGAATACTATTCAAGACAAGGCGGGCGCGCGCCAGAAGTACCTACGTAAAACTAACGATACTGCGGCGGCGCTTACTAAGGCGTTTAAAGGTAGGGACGAGCAGAAGAAAATTTGGGATGCTGTAATAGGCGCAAGTACGATGGACAGGGTAGACCCGTCAAAGCCGCGCTCGGACTACAAAAATGACACAGGTAAGTTAGAGAAGTACGACAGGCTACAGAAAGAGTACTGGAGTAAGCTGGACCAAACTAGCCGAGACGCCTACGTTACCCTGCGGGATTCTTACGCAGAGATGTACGCAGAGCTTAAGAAAACTTTGGAAGCTCGAATAGACGCCCTTGAGAAAGACCCCAACCTAAACAAACAGTTAAAGGATAGGATTCTCGGCGAGCTTTTATCCAAAGAGGCCATTGAGCCGTACTTCCCGCTATACCGCAAAGGCGATTACTGGCTACAGTACAGCGCGGTTAACCCAGATACAGGCAATATAGAACCGTACAAAGAAGCGTTTGAGTCTGAACGTCAGCGGCAGGTAGCAAAAGACGCCATACTAAACGACCCCGAAATCTTGGACGCCTTGCGTGATCCGAAGGTAAACAAGGCGGGGGTTGCCCCTGAAACCCTGTTCGACTTCTCTGAGTACGACCGTATAGACGAAGCCAAGCGACGAAGCCAAGGTAATGTAGAGGTCGGCTTCGCCGCCAAACTACTGGCGGAACTGCGCAAGCCCCGTAAAGACGACAAAACCGGCGAGCCGCTAAAGTTAGACAAGCAAACTGAGAAGATGGTGTTGGATATGTTGTTAGACGCCATGCCTGAGCGCGGACTGGCTAGAGCATTGCAGCAACGAGAAGGTGTTTTAGGTTTTAAAAAAGACGCTATAAAAGTACTTAGAGAGCGTATGCCTAACATAGTAAACCAGACCGTAAACTTACAGTACGAAACAGAACTAGCTAAGCTTAACATCGCGTTTGAGGCTGAGAAGAAAGAGGCAATGAACAAGCCGGGGCTTACGTTAAAAGATAAGCAAAATATTACTCAGACAGTGGGGCACTTCCAAGAGTACATAGAGTTCGCTAAAAACCCACAGCTAGCTACGTGGAGTCGTGCCCTTAAGTCTGCGGGCTTTGGTATGACCCTAGGCTTTAACGTGTCCTCTGTGCTAGTTAACTGGACTAACCTACCAATTGTAGTGCTGCCCTATCTCGGCGGCAAGTACGGATATAAAGACGCAAACAGAGCTTTGTTCGACGCCCACAAGCGGTTCATGGCTACTCCAAAGAGCCGTACTACGACCGGTTTCGGTGATGTTGTATTCGGTACGGCTGCGGAAGGGCCTTCACTTACTAACGTGGACTACAACGACCCCGCTACCTCCCCAGAACTACAGCGCTACAAAATTCTAGCGGAGCTTTTAGATAGGCGCGGGCAAGCTAATACGACCATGACCTCTGATGCCTTGGATATGGAAAACCCCGCCAGTACTGTGTGGACTAAGGTTAATGCTACTATGGGGTATATGTTCCACCAAGGCGAGCGACTTAACCGACAAGTCAGTGCTATGGCTACGTTTGATTTGGAAATGCAGAGCATTGCGGATGCAAAGTATAAAGGCGACGCTACTAAGCTGACAGATGCGGACCTCGAAGCCGCAGCCCAAGGAGCATTGGACGCTGCGGAACTAACAAACAGTGGCGCACTTACAGAAACCGCTCCTCGTTTTGCGCAAAGCAATCTTGGTAGTGTACTGTTTATGTACAAGCGCTTTGGTGTGTCGATGCTTTACTTGCAGGCGCGTATGGCTAAGCAGGCTTTCGATAAGAACCTTACCGGAGACGAGAGGACAGTGGCTAAGAAACAACTAGCGGGTCTGTTCGCTACTTCCGGGCTACTAGCGGGGGTACAAGGTCTGCCCCTGTACGGCGTTATCTCGTTCATTATGAACACTGTATTCCTCGATGATGAAGACGAAGACTTTGATACTATGGCGTCTACGTTCTTTAGTGAAGGCGCATACTCCGGCGCTATAAACTATATTACTGGTGCAGATGTAGCTCCACGTATAGGCATGACCAACTTGGTATTCCGTAGTCTGCCTAACAAAGAGCAAGATAGTCTCGTACTGCAAGGTCTTGAGCTATTCGCAGGTCCTGTGTACGGAGTTGCAAATCGCGCGTTTGGCGGGATCGGCTTAATTAACGAAGGTGAAGTGTATCGAGGCGTAGAGAAGATGGTGCCTAGCTTCGCAAGCAACGTAATGAAGTCGGCTAGATACAGTACCGAAGGCGTCACCACACTACGCGGCGACCCAATAGTCGAAGACATAAACCCGCTAGCTATAGCGGCACAAGCCGTGGGTCTCGCTCCTGCTAGCTACACACAGCAGTTGGAAAGAAACTCAGTAGATAAGCGTATAGACAGGAACGTGAATACGCGCCGCACTAAGCTGCTCCGTGAATACTACATAGCCAAGCGTACGAATGATTTCGGTGCTATGGGGGACATAAACGAGAGAATGCAAGAGTTTAACGAGGACAATCCAGACTTCCCGATCACCCCGGATACTATAGAGCGGTCGCTTAAGCAGCACGAAAGAACTAGTGACGTTACTAAGCAGTTCGGTGGAGTGACTATAAGCCCTAGACGTAGAGAAACTGTGTTGCGAGCTAGGATGGAAGCGGCGGGAGAAGAGTACTAAAAAAAAAAAAAAAAGCCCCCGTGAAGGGGGCTAAGTTCTCGACTAAGAGAATGATGAACCTGTATTCTATCACACCACACGCCAAACACGCACACCATACTTGCCCGCTTCTATCACTACACGGTGTTCTATCTGCGTTGCGGTTAGTTTAGTTATCTTTTTTACTTGGTGTACCGCCTTAGCGGTGTCTATACACGGTACAAACATAGACGTGCCGACGGCAAAGCGCTCTACATCTACTTCAAACGCAATGCCGTCCGGGTCTATCTCGTTGGGCTTAAGCTTTCGGCGCATACAAAGATTCTAAATTTTCTGGGGTTTCAAACTCGTCGTCGTCATCGTCCCCCGCATCGAAGTTTACGCATAAGACATACACGCTGCCTATGTTTATCGTGGTGCCTTTACCTAAGTGTACCTTCTTCTTGACGCCCCCCATGTGTTTATATATCTCCTCATCTACTTGGGTAGGGTTATGCTTCAGTTTCCGCATCTCGGTTTTGAATGGTTTAATAAGCATATAGAACCTCTTCACATCATACTCATACCGCCCAACCCAAGAGTAATGGGGTAGCTTCTCTGGGTTAACAAAGGTATCGGTTAGCCCCGACTCATCCTTGCTTCTGCCGTCCTGTGTGCTCTTTATGCGAATAATCTGCCCCTGCTTCTCGAAGTAGTAGTTCCTAACTAAGTCATATATGTCTATGTCCAGCGAGCTGTCTACGCCCTTCATATATTTTAGACGTGCGATAGCCCAATCGCTAAGCCCTTGTATGTTTATGTTCCACAAATTGCAGCGCTTTGCTAACACTGCCCCCGCTAAGTTACACGCGGCGTTAGCCACCCAGTTTCTGTTTTGATCGTTCAGTCCCGCGCGCTTTATTACTAGTTTACGGAATTTAAAAACCAAATCCTCCACCGCTTGGGGGTCGCGTAGTATCTCTTGAACTATCAACTCTCCTGCGTGGCCGTGGTTGTTAACTACCGCCCTGTTCAGCGCCATGGTTTCATCTTCTGGGATGTCTAACTTCTCCAAACGTGTTTCTATAACACGCTGAATCTCTCCTCTTGGTACCGCCTTAGCGTTAGACAAATTGTCTATGAAACTAGTGTTACCGTTAGTACCTAACATCAAGGCCCAAGCCTTACCTTGGTACCGTTCTTTATTAGTACCGCCGCTAGTCATACGAGTCTTCTGCTTACCGCTAGTAACCGCGTACGCTATATCACTAACGTCGTCTCCTTCCATGTTGGTAGCTTCGTCTATGTAGATCGGTAGATTCTTCATAGCCTCCGCCCTGTTCCAAATAGAGTTGGCTGTGGACTCCCCGTTCATTATGTATTCTTCTGGGTTAGCCCAAATAGACGCGCCGACAATCATACCTGTGGACTTGCCGTACCCCGACTCTGGGCTGTACACGTGGTTTATACACCCGCGTATGTTAGGGATGAAAGTCATTAAGATAGACCCTATCGCCGTAGCTACCATGAACTGATGTGGCTCCATGTTGGGTTTCTCATAGAACTCCATAGCTTCTCGCCAACCATCTAGCGTCCCGCGTCTCTTAAACATAGGCATATACCGTGCAGTATGCCCCGAGGGTGGGTTCTCTTCTACTCTGTCTGCAAATATCTCTCTATCCCCAAGGACAAAAGACTCCATGTTCTCTGTCCAACCAAACTGAGTTTTTGCGTCCACGCGGTGTATCTGCCCCGCTAAGTCTTCTACCCAAGCCTGAATGTAGTTCATTATGTTATCCGGTTTTAGTAAGTGGATGTCGTTCCTACCCAAAGCTTTCCGGCACTCGTCTCTGGAGGTTAGGTCCGTACCTTTTATTACGAACGTCTCTATCCCCTCTAACCTAGTATGGTGTTTAAACTCAAACGAAGGCCCATCTACGGGGTCCATTATTCGCTTAGTTATATACAAGTCTCGGGCGTAGATCGGAATTTCTTCCATCTCTTTGGTGTCTTTGTTGAACTGGCGTACGTATATCCCGCCACGTGCGCCCCTGAAGTACGGTGCGGGGTAAGTAGGTATCGTATAGTCTATAGTAGGTACGACGCCCTCTACCTCTTCGTCTTCTCCTGAGTTAGCAAACAACCCCGAATCCGCAGACACAGTAGCAGTAGCCACAGAGGGGTCGGGTATCTGTATTATGTTATCCGCTTCTGTAGCTTCTTTTATCTCATAGGATAAGTTTATCGGGCTTTTAATCTTGCCCCACAGCGGGCAGTTTTTGCATGTCTCTGGGTTGTCCCCCTCAAAGGTAGTACATAGGTGGGGTGAGTGTAGTGATGCTGCTACCTTCTCTGTTTCGTCCGCCGAGTAGGCTTCGTACCCTTGTGAGACTACGTGTATGGCTTCTGGTTCTTCACAGTGTTTTGCGACAGACAGCACGTGCGTCCAGTCATTATAGGATAAGCTGTTAGGGTCAAACAGCGCCTTATGTATTTGCGCGCAGCCTTTACCCTCAGCGTCCTTCAACAGTATGTTTGCAAACTTCTTAACTAGGTTATTGCCTGCTAAGTTCTTTGCGTTTTCCTTGTCGGCTTGCGTGTACTCTCTTTCTTGAAGAACTGGTATTAAGTCTGGGTAGGGCAACTGCGCGGCAAACTCTTCTAGCACCACTGTGCTCTGAGGCATACCCACTACTTTAACCTCTGCGGGAGGGTCGAACTTGCAGTTATGGCTATTGGGCACGCGCAGTATTCTTGCCGCGTCCGCAGTTATAGCGGGGTCAACATGGAAGTCGTAATCGACACACGCTTTCTTAAGTCTAGTGGCTACCGGCTGCCACTCTTGTCTAGTACACGGCTTGTCTAACGCCCAGTACACGTGTAAGCCCCCGCCGGAATCGACAATAATGGTAGGCTTAGGTAGGGATAGCTGTTCGCAGAACGCGCGCAATGCGCCCATTCCACTCTTTTTATCTGGGTAGGGTTTGGTTTCCCCACAGTCTATATCTAAAAACAGAGAGCGCATTTGGCATACGTTTTCTGCTAGCCTACTACGCTCTTTTACAAAAGTACCTAGCGCGTAATACGCATCGTACCCCTCTGCGTCGCGGTTCAGTGCAGTGTTGACTACTGAGTCTATTGAGTTATAGAACTTGGATACATGTTTGTTATCTTTAGTTCGTATAGCGTAAACACAATAAAACCCTTCGTCCCCTAGCACTGTACTTAGAAATTCCTTCGTATTCATCATCACATCTCTTAGTACTTTTTTTGAGGGTCGAGGGTTCCCTAGGGAACCCTAGCCCGTTTATTTTAATGCGTTGGGTCTAAAAGGTTAGTCGTCCCACTCTTCTAAAAGACTAGACAAGTCTTCGTCCGGCTTGGGCTGTTCCGCCTTCTTCTTAGATACCTTTACCGTAGGCTCTTCGATTGCCTCCGCAGCCGCTACAGGTTCTGGCTTTGCTTCTGGCGCGGGCGCAGGTTTTGCTTCTGGCGTAGGGTCCGCAAACAGAGGGGGTAGTGCGGCGGGTTCTGCTACTGCGGGGCCGTCTTGCTCAGTCTTCTTGCTTACCGTAATAGTCAACATCTTCTCTACTTCTGGACTCTTCTGTAAGTCGATAGACATTAGCAGTTCGGATTCTTCCAGTGGACGCAGCGGCTTAAAGCAAAGCTTAGGCGTAGACGCATCAGTATCGAAACGTATTTCGGTAAGTACCGAAGCTACTGGAGACGTGTGGCTAGCCAGTAAGCGAGCGTAGGCTTGCATCGGCATCTTGTCCTGCTTGTCCCCAAACACACTAGTAGCCGGTAGAGATAGTTGGTACACCTCTTTAGATACTATGTTGCCTTCGCCGTCCGCGAGTAATAACGCTACACGCTGTTGGAACCTACACGCACGGCTCTCGCCTTGCCCCGAACCTTTTACGTTCTGAGCGCAGTCACCACACTTATTCGCTTGGCGGTCGCTAGAAATTACGTCATCTGAGGGGAACCCTGTACGGGTGTCGGCGGACCAACATACGGGAGGGTTAGACTCTCCGGCAGCGTAAGTGCCTTTGTAGTACATCCTAGAAAGCGGTGCGGCTTTAATGATTACTGCTTTAAGCGAGCGGCTTTCTAGTTCGGCCACTTCCTTACCGTTTACGAGCTTACGGAATACCCCACCACGGATACTTAGTCTATGGCTGCTAGAGTACTCTCCACCGGTTAAGTTCTTCTCTGGCGCTAGTTGGGCCAAAAGGTCTTTGTACGCGGCGGGCATGTTTTCAAATAATTGTACGTTGCTCATCATTTACTCCTAAAAGTCTTCGTTTTCGTCTAAGTCCAGAACCAGTTGTTCTTGTAGGCTTGGACGTTCTGTGGTCGCGCTTGTAATTTCATAGGCAAGGTCTGATACGCTTTCTTCCGGCATATTAGTAACTTCGTCTACGTGTTCTTCTAGCTCTTTCCCCGTCCGCAGCGCGTCGATAACTTGGGGGATGTTAAACCTATAGGTGTTCGCTACTTTTATGTAGGTATCCCTAGGGATAAAACCTTGGCGTACCCACGCCCGTAGCGTTTGGGTTTTTACGTTCAGCACTTCCGCCAAATCGTCTATTGGTACATACGAATCTACATCGTTCAATTTTTACTCCTCCTTACAGTTACTGTGTACTCCCTATCGGTGTTAAGGCCGGGCGGGTGTAGGTCTGGGTTCTCTTCTAAAAACTGCTTCATGTTGCCTTGGTGTAGGCGCTTCTCTAGTAAGTCTACCGCTTCGTTTTCTAGCATAAACTTACTCATAGAATCCCAATCACTAGTCCAGTATTTAGTTCTTACTGAACGGTAGAAGGACCCTAACTCTGTCTTACCAGACTCTAGTCCTGTTGCTTTGCAGTGAGCTAAAAGCGCGGCCTTAACTTTACCTAGCTTCTCCTCCAAGTCGTCCTCTTGCTTTTTCATCTCGGTGACTATCTGCAACTTCTTATCGCGTATCTTTATGTACACCCCGATGAGTTTGTTTAATCTAGCCTCATCCGCAATCTCTTCACTCATACGCACATCTCCTGTGTAGTGTTTTAGTTTAATGGAACGACATGTAGTCTATTCTAGTTATGTTTAGGTATCAAGCACATCGTTGTATAAATCTATCATTTTTGTATGTACATTTATTTTTTGGTCTAACATTTTATAAACACGTTGCTCTACTGACGACCCTTGTAGCTGCACCACAGTGCATGGGTGTTTCTGCCCAGAGCGGTGTACCCTAGCGTTAGCTTGCGCGTACGTTTCTAAAGAGGGCACTGGACCCCACCATACAATAGTGTTTGCTGCGGTAAGCGTTACGCCGTGCGCTGCGGCTTGGGGTTGGATAATCAGTACCCTAGGATCAGAGGTAGTTTGAAACTCGTTGAATATGGCAGTACGTTTGTTGGCCGACACATCCCCGTTAATAATTGCGTTGGTTATACCGTCCTTGTTTAGTTTCTCTGCGAGTATTCTAATCACGTGTTTGAACGGCACAAAAATTAAAACTTTCTGGCTAGACTCTGCGATTACTTCGGATAATACTTTGTAGCGGTTCTTCACGTCAAACTCTACGGTCTCTCCGCTGTCGGAGTACACCGCCCCACAAGATATTTGTAGCAGCTTGTTCATGTTAACCGCAGCGTTAGCGGCAGAAATAGATTCGCCCGCAGCTATCGTAAGCATATGACTTCTAAGTATTTTGTAATACTTGTTCTGTTGAGGGGTTAGTTCCACCTCGCGTTTTACGTACGTCATTTCCGGCAGGTCTAGGCACTGTTCTTTAGTAAATCTAATTGCCGGTTGAAGTGCGTTGTACACTATAGTCGTAGCGCTTTCCTTGGGAACCCACTTGAATTGGGTAAGCTTGGTCATCACCATCTCTTTGAAAGCCCCCGCAAAGCGGGGTACGGCCTTTGGGTTAATTAGTTTCGCTAACCCGTACGCGTCAAGCGGCGATTGTGCAGCAGGTGTACCCGTCATCATCCACAGCCAAGTAGTTGGTTTTATTATAGAATTCAATACCTTCCATCGTTTTGCTTGTGGGTTCTTATAGTGTGTGGCTTCGTCCGCTATGATTAAATTAAAGCCGCCCTCGTCAATCGCATCCCGCACAATCTCTACGCCGTCGTAGTTTATGATTACGTATTCCGCACCACCTCTAATTATCTCTTCTCGTTTCTTCCTAGCCCCGTGAGCTATGTCAACCGTACGGTGCATAGCAAAGGAGAACAGGTCTGCCCGCCATGCTGAGTCCATAATCGACAGAGGGCATATTATGAGAACGCGTTTTACTATCCCCAATTGTATTAGGAAGTCCGAGGCCCATATAGAACTGGCCGTCTTACCGGTGCCTTGCTCGTTAAAACAAAACGCCCGTTGGTTCATCGTTAAAAAAGCAGCCGTGGTTTTCTGGTGCTCGAACGGTTTAAACTTACCGGCCCAACTGTACTGGCCTAAAATTGGTGACGGTACGTTCTTTATCCCTAGATTTTTTAATACCCGCGCTTCTTCCATACCCCATTTAACTAGCACTTCGTTGTTGCCTAAACTTTTACTGCGGGGTATTGCTGTTGTTATTTGCATGGGGTTACGCACTTTAAGCCGCAACGCCTTGTTGTCTACTATCTGCATCTCTTTCTCCAGAGGACAAAAATAGAGAGAAACCGCTGTGTGCTTCCCTCTATTTACTTTTTGTAATGTTGCGTTACTTCTTCGTCGTTTTCTTTTTGTAGTTTCTAGCACGGTTCTTACTGGAGCTTTCTACTGTTACCCCGTCTTTGTTTGAACCGCCTTTACTAAGTGCTTTCTTGTGGCTAACGTCTTTGCCTTCGCGCTTATCGGCTTTGCCGTTGTTGTTCTCGTCCTTGCCTTCCTTGTCCATCTTTCGCCTAGCGCGTTGGCGTTCCATCCTAGCTTCAAACTCAGGACTGCCGACGGGTTTGTTCTTTTGCTTAGGTCTATCTTTTGGGTCCTTGTAAGGCATAGTAGTTCTCCTAATCAGTTGGTTCAGAATCGTCTACGTAGTCAGCAAGTTTCCCATAGGAGGCTAGCGGTCCCCCTTCCATAAGATCAGAAAAACTTAAGTAAGATACATCTGGGTCGTCTTTGTCTATAGTTACTCCACGATAAGACCAAGCATGTGACGGTGCCGTGGACTGGCCTTCTACAAACAGCTTACCGTACTGGCTGATAATCCATACCCCCGCCTCAGCTCCACCCTTACCAACTAAACCCCAGTACCGCATCTTCTGGAAATTACACCGTTGATTATAGTTTAGCTGAAGAGCATTAAGGTGCGCACTACCCCCCACGTCATACAATCTCTTCAACGACACTACCATGCCCGTGTTTAGTTTGTGTCGGTAGGCTACCATTTTGGCGCCGCAAGCTTCGCAGGTCTTGGTCTGTTCATCATTTTCATAGTCAATCATATTTATCTCCGTCCGTTATGTGGACATTCCATTACTATACAATGCGCTCTACATAACCCAGTAGGACGCGGGTTCCAAACATCTACTTCGTAGGCTTTCGCCATCTTGGCGTAGTCGGCCAACCACTTCTGCCATAGTTCCGATTCTTGTTCTATGGTGTAGGTGTCTTTTACAAACGCGTTGCATACCACGAACAGCAACCCGCCTTTTATTATCTTCACTTCGGGGAAGTGCTTGAACATAGCCAAAGCCATTAGTTCTAGCTGCCCCTTGTCGGCGTACTTCGCAGACTTACCCGTCTTGTAGTCTATTACCTTAGCGGTACCGGCTTCTCTATCAAGTATGGCAAGGTCAACTACCCCCCGCCACCATACGTTTTTGTCGAAGAAACCACACGGCTCTAGGTCCGCCGTAAGTCCCATCTTGTACTCGCACAGCTTCTCGCCCTTCGAGTTCTTTAGTTTATCCAAAGCCGCAAGTGTGTAGTCAAACCTAGCTTCTAGCTCTACGTCGTCTCTTATGTACTCTTCCGCTGCTTTGTGAAACTCGTTGCCGTACAGTATGGCGTCCGTGTTGAAGTCTTCTTTGTAGTCTTTCGCTACCTTTAAGTGGTAGTACTTCTTAGGACACTGCTCGAAAGTTTTTATGCTGCTGAAGGACCATGTGGGTTGCGCCATTCTGTACATTCTCCGTAATTCTTTCCGGTTTCCACGTCACCACGCACCGGAAGGCCCTTTGCCCAATCGGGGGTGTAACGCATACATTCGGATACGTAAGCTGCTGCTTCGTTAAGCTCACTATCTGGTACAGAGCATACCACAGAGTCATGTACGGTAAGAAGTATTGGGTAGCGTTTTGATATTAGTAGCATTTGTTCCGCCATAATACACCGCGCTATAGCTTGGCATACGTTCTCTACTACTTTACCCCCGTAGATTCGCACGTCTCCCCTACGCGTTTTGTATGAGTACTCTAGTCCGCGTTCGCCTTCTGAAGTTTTGAGGTCTCCGTAACGCATCATCAAACCGTTAGGTAGGCGTATACCGTTCTGTTCTGGAACTACTTGTAGTACCCCACCTAATCCTATTGCGTAAGCGTCGCCCGCAAGCATGCCCTCCAAAGCTACCTGACACTCCCGCCACAACTTAATGATCTGGTTGTTCGTGTGCCTGTATATCTTAATAATACGCGCGGCTTCCTCCTGCTCCATGTCAACGCCTAAAGTCTTTAACTGCTCCTTAAACCGCACCGCGCCCATACCGTAGCCGCATCCGAGTATTGTCGTTTTCCCAATAAACCTTGAGGGTCCGTCTATGTCTTCTTCCTTCTTGCCGTAGATAGCGCCCGCCATCTTCTTGTACACATCCTCGCCGTTCTCGAACGCGGCAACCAAGTCGGACTGCCCTGATAGCCACGCAAGAACCCGCGCTTCGATCTGAGCGGAGTCAGCTTCTATTATAGAGTACCCTTCGGGCGCGCAAATACTGGACTTAAGTACCTTGGCGTTCGGCCCCCTTGACGGTAAATTCTGGAGGTTCAATTTATCTGAGCCGCCCCACCTTCCGGTATGCGCTGCGTAGTACTTGATAGGAACCGGCATCCTCCCCCGCGACGCTACCTCTAAGAACCGTTGGGTTCGTGTTTCTTCTAGGGTACTTTTCAATCCGATACGGGCGGCGACTAAGGCTTGTACTCGTGGGTCTTCGTGTTCTTGTAGGGCTTTGAATGCTTCGTCACTCTTAGCAAACGCAAAGGCTTCCTTACCAGTACGCAAACTTGTTTTCATAGGTGGGGTAACGCCCAGCGCCTCGAGTGCTTTGGCAAACTTAGGGTTAGACATCAGCTCGTCTTTCTCTATCCCGCACTGTTCTAGGAGTTCATCTTTCTGGTCTTTAAGAAGGTCCAAATGCAGTTTTAGTTTCGGCGTATCCAACTCTAGTACGGGGTCGATAAACATACGTAGGGTCATGTCTATTACTTTAAGTTCTATAACAGGGAAGTCTGCCGCAAACTTGTTATACAGTTTATAGGTAATCTCCGTGTCGTTTACGCAGTAGTCTCCGTACCGATCTAACTCTTCGACAGAAAAGTCTGCCCGCCGTTTACCAACTGCATTGAGTATCTCTGTGCCCTTTACCCCTAGCTCGTACTTCTCCGCCAAGAACGCAAGCGACCCGCCAACCTCCACGCCATGTAGCGCGCGTGCCATACACAAAGTATCAAGCCATACCCGAGGGTGAATATCAAACAGCCAACTAAGAATAGCCCCGTCAAACATAGTATTGTGAGCCAATACAGCAGAGTTTTCCCAATCGTAATTAGCGAGTAAGTATTTTTTGAGTGCGTCATGTGGACCACTTAGCCATGTTGTTTCCTCATTGTTCACCTTAACGCTAACGCCTATTACCTCAAACCCTTCGTGGCGCACGTACTCTTCTGTAGTTAGTTTGCGTAGTGAGATGTCTTTGTCGTAGTACGTCTCGAAGTCTACCGTTATTATATTCACGTTACACCAATCCCCTGTCTTTAAGTATTTCGTAGTTGGCTTTGTGAGCGTCTTCAATGTCTTGTTTGCTTTGCCCGTGGTAAGCCACGGCTAAGTGTTCGGTTACCAGTGCGGTGTTAATGGTTAGGTTGCCCGTTATCTTTATCACTCCGAGGTACCGCCCGAACTTTCCTTTCTCTCTAGTTTCGAGCTTGTAAGTTCCTCCGACGTGAAGCATCTGTTCGACAAACTTCTTTGCCAAGAGTCCGGCAGCCTTTTCTTCTGCATCTCTCGTGCGGCACTCTGGAGTATCAACGCCATACAAACGTATAGACTCATTGTGAATAAAGTGGCTAAAACCAAGGTCGATATCAATAATGATAGAGTCACCATCAATTACCCTCACAATCTTGCAATTGTATTCGTACATGTTGCTTTTCCCGTTTAATGCGTCATATAAGTTGCTTTCATTCCCCTGCTTTCACTTTTATCTTGGACAGTTGCTCACTGAAGTCTACGTTAATACCGTAGAACCTCTCAGCCACTAAGGCTACCGCATCCGCTTCTTCGGTAATTTCGGCTATGTGATCAGCGTCAAAGCTTTTATTTACAAGGGCCAGCGCGTTTAACGCGGTATTTGTGGTTCGTATAAGGAAAACTATTTCTTCGGAATCTTTAGCGAGCCTAACTTCGTCTACGGTTACCTCGGCCTCTGTTTCTATCCACACCTTTGCCCCGCAAGAGAGCGGTTTGTCCGGACTGTAGATTACGGTGCTCGGCCCATGGACCACGACTTTATTGCACTTGCGGTTTTCCTTATACGTTTTGACAGTAAGCACGGGCAGGTCGGCCCCTTTAGCATTGGCGCGAATGTTGTGTTGGTTAACGTGGATTTTTGTTTTCATTACTCTTTTCCTTTTTTGGGGGGAAATACAAAACCACCGAGTGTTCTTTTGTCTGGGGAGGTTAACGAAGCGTTTCGCCCGCCGTCGAACTTTTTCTTTTTAACTGGCTTGCCATCAGGGTCAACGGTTGTAAACGCGTTCCTCGGGCACTGCGTTACCTTACCGCCTTTGGCTAGATACTTCTTAATGTCCTCGGCAATCTTCTCGCGTTCAAGGTCTTTCTGGTCTGGTGTTGGCGTGTCTATTTTTGTTGTAGTCACTATTTAATTCCTGTGTAGAAAACATGCTTGTGTATTTTGGTTGTAACTTGTCCGGTGTATGCCCAGTGTGGAAACACCTTTGTACTGTGGTAGTGGGTCGCGCCTTGTGTTTCGTCTTCTACGTTACCACTGAGCCATGCTATATAAAGCGCGTTAAACCATGCCTGTCTGTTCTTGGGTGTATCGCTCTTGCCGTCACAGTAAAAACTAAACTGGCACTTGTTTCTTACGGGGTTGCCGTTCCAGTAATACCCCTGCTTAACCACGTCGCACGCATTGTCTGGGTAACGTGGGTCTTCGATTCGATTTCGTACTACTTGGGCTACTGCAATCTGCCCTGCACTGGGTTCGCCCCGCGCCTCAAAGTATACTGCGACTGCTATGCACATCAGGGCGGGGGCAATCATCTAAAAAACCTTTTGCTTTTTAAACACTCTATTGTTTTCGCTGCGCGGAGTCGAGTCTCGTAGTCGAACGAAACCCACCGAGCTTCCAACAAGGCAATGCTAAACGCCTTTCTCGTTACGGCGAAAGTTTTTGATATACGCTCTACGTCCTCTGGGGCGTCATACTGCATTTGCTTTATTAGTTGGTCGTTAACGAACATAATCATTCCTCCTAGTCGTATATGTTGTGGTTCTCTTCGAAGGGAACGCACGTTTCTAATATTATTCCACCCAACTCGGCGGCGGTTCTTTTCGGCACAACTACAATCATATTAGGTTCAACTTCTACCACACACATAGTGCGCTTCTCTTCTTTTGCTACGTACTCTGCTTCTTCTAGCGCAGCCATTGGGTCAGTGAAGTATGACATCGGGCACCTCGTATTCGTAGTTTATGCAGCGTTCAGCGGTTGAAAATATATCAGCCCCGTTTTTAATATGAAACCGCATAGCTGTTTCTGTATGGGGTGACATTGTTATTACTGCGGATACTTCTGGGTGCAGAAAAGGTACGGCTTCGAGTAAGTTGTTTATTAGCTTGCTGCCGTGTCCCTTTTGGTAGGACCATATAGCGTAAGGACAAACCACTGTGCCTAGCTCCCCGTACATCGCTTCTCGCTCGGCTAATCGCTCCGCAATCTCCTGCCCTTTACCTGCGGCTAAAAGTTTTAGTTGAAACTCAGCTTGTGGAACAAACTTACAGATAGCTACACAAACAACTGCGGCTATCTCGCCTGTCTCGTCGTTTACTTCCGCATACACACGAAAGGGGCCTTCAAACCGTACGCTGTTGTCCCTAAACAGATCAGGGCGAACGGGGTCGTCTTCTATTAGGTACAAGTGGCTGGCTACGTTGCATTCAATCAGCATCATCATCTCCTTCCGCGAGTATCTCAAGCAGCTCCGTTATCCTAGCAAGCTGCGCGAGTACCGTCTCAACATCTTCTTCTGTGAGTTCGATTGTTATTTTTTTCATTCGCCGTTCTTCTTTTTAGTTCTTACAAGCAACATGCCGCCTAATACTAACGCGTTTGGCTCTGCCACCTTAAAAACAAAGTTTTCTTCCTCTTCTTGCAATACGGGTTCTAAACCTTCAGGCAGTTTGAGTCTAGTCCATGTGTATGCAACATTTTCGTTTTCCGTATCCGCCATCATTTCACCCCGTGAATTTCAATCAGCAGGTCAATACAATGTTTAGCTTTTTCTAAGTCCGACAAGGGTTGCCCCTTTAGCTTCCACCTAGTTATATACTTAACTACGTTACCCTCTAGTAGAGATAAGCCATTCTTCTCTGCGTACTCGGCAGGTTGAATAGCCATACCCTTATAGTGTGTCCCGCCCGTCTGTTTCTGTAGTGGTGTCTGCTTGTTCACTACGGGGTCGCTCAGTTTCGTTCTTGGCACTTCTGCTGTCAACATTCTCTTGCTCCTTCTGTTTTGGTTTCTCAAAGATTTTTGCCCAGTTCTCCCCGAACTCGTGCATGGGGACGAACGTAGGCCTGCGCTTACTGCCCTTGCCATTCATTTGTTTCCCTCTTAGGTGCGTACTTGCCTATAACATCTCCTGCATCTAGCCAAACCTCAAGAGCTTTGTTTATGTTAGCCTTCCGAGTGCGCAAGTGTTTTATTTCTTTTCCACTAGCCTTTACCCTATCGGGACGACTAGCTACCTCGGCCTTCCATGCTGCTATTGATCTTTGAGACAAAAACAATCTTAACCTTTTAATGAGCGTAAAGGGGGGCAGTATTTCGATGTTCCTTGCTATGCCCACTTCGATATTTTCTAGTGTCTCCATCAGTTCCGCTCGAGTTGTCATTTGTTTTCCCTCTTAATTTGTCTAAGCTGCGCTGCTATTTCTAGTTGGCGCGCAAATAGTGTAAGCCTCGTTCTAGTTTCTGCTTCGGTCATGTGTGTTCCTAGGGTGCTGGTATCAGTCTTCGTGGTCTGCCAAGTACTCAGCACGATCACGCGCTAGCTCAGCAGGGTCTATGTAATCTTCGTCTTGCTCGTCTTGCCATCTATCGAGGTCTACGTCTACGGGGTCTCTGTCATTCATTTGCGTGTCCTCCATTGTTCTCAGCCATCTTCTTTCCCCTTATAGGTCGTTTTCAATAATGTAAGTAGCTAAGTCCTGTAGTTTTTTTGGCGTACCTATAGCTCTCTTCTTAGGGTTATCGCATATCTCACACATCGTATTACGTACTAGTTCGCCGCGAACGTAGTTGGCAGAGGTCGATCGGAGTAGTTTTGTATGCCCGCAGTCAAGCTCGAGCGCCCAAGTATTCGCCAAGTGCCGGTCACTTTTGCGGTAGTATTTTCTGTCTAGTACTTTCACGCTTGTTCCCCTAATCAAATTATGGTGCGTGTTACGCTAACAAGTATTCCCACCTATTCAGTTCAACTTGCTTCGCTTCGCACGACTAACCGTCTCGTGGCTTACTCGGCAACGCATCCCGCTGGAAGTGCGAACTCCAGGTTCCGCACCGTGAACGTGATCGTTAACTGAGGGTGTTTTTGCTGAATATGCCCACCGCCCACTGGGACACTTAGTAGGGCAATCGAACCCTACCCCAACACTGCCTACAAAAACTTTCTAAACATTAGGGCTACTGCATCAACATTCTCTTCGTTGATTACCCACGCTTCACCGCGCGAATTGCGTATCGCGTTTAATTCTCTGTCCTGTAGGGCAGTCGTAGTGTTCTTACCTGCCTTACATTCTATTGCCCAGAACCTACCGTTGAAGCATCCCACAATGTCGGGTACGCCACTCCGCCCGAATCCTCCCGTTGCAGGAAAGAAATAATACACAGATTCTCCAAATAATTTCAACTGTTTTACCACTCTATCTTTAACTTTCTTTTCAGGTGTCATCGCCATCGCCTTCGTCTCCTTCGTAGAATATCCAGTACACATACTTGTCTATCCGCCTACCTATCTTGTTCACGTACTCAGTAGGCGGTTCGTAAGACATGGTGCACAACACCGCAACACGCCTCGTAACCCAATCCGGTAGCTCGTTGATTGGTATAGTTATTTCTTCCTCGAATAT
>Ga0208413_1000640_pt1 | contig 25348 bp, 18 predicted proteins | sample AntAceMetag02UKD_FD_184761 | JGI IMG/M metagenome (GOLD analysis project Ga0208413, IMG submission 184761) | Saline lake microbial communities from Ace Lake, Antarctica - Antarctic Ace Lake Metagenome 02UKD (SPAdes) (version 2) | ecosystem: Environmental > Aquatic > Non-marine Saline and...
TGACCACGAAGATTGATTTTGGTGTGATCTGCGGACTCCGTACAATAGAGGAACAGCGGGTCCTAGTCGACAAAGGTGCGAGCAAGACCATGCGCTCCAAGCATTTGGACGGCAAGGCCGTTGACCTGATGGCCTACATCGGTAGCCGTGGTTCGTGGGAACTGAACCTGTACGACGATCTTGCTGACGCGATGAAGCAGGCCGCTGTCGAGACCGGAGCTATTCTGCGCTGGGGTGCCGCGTGGCACATCCCAGATATTCGCCAGTGGAACGGCACAATGGAAGATGCTATGAATGAGTACGTGGACTTACGCCGCAGTCAGGGGAAGCGCCCCTTCATTGACGGCCCGCACTTTGAGCTGGCGTAACCGAGGAAATACACCGATGATGGACAAGAAGACGAAACCGATGAGCTACAAAAAAGGCGGCATGGTGTTCAAGCCCTGTCCCGGATGCCCAAACCCAACCAAGTGCAAGGCGATGGGTAAGTGCATGAAGAAGGCAGGCAAGAAAAAGTGACCGCCCTAAAGATCATCAACTTTCTCGGCGTTGTGCCGAAGAACTCTGCGGAGTTATTGCCGGATACCGCCGCGCAAGTAGCGGAGAACTGCAAGCTCTACTCTGGTGATCTTATACCTTACCCACTGCCGGTCATTACTGCGAATACAGGGCGTACGGGGGAAACCCGTACGCTCTACGCGTTGCGCGATCCTGATACAGACGAACCCGTGTGGCTATCATGGCCCGGCGACGTGGACATCGTCACGCCCGCAGCGGACGAGATCGACGAGCAGCGGTTCTACTACGCAGGTGATGGTGTACCGAAGGTTAGTACCTACGAGCTTGCCACTACCGGCGCAGCCCCATACCCCACAGGTTTCTACGAGCTAGGGCTGCCGCTCCCAACAGCGACACCTACCGCGACCGCGACCCCATTTACACCAGCAACATCGGCGAGCTTCGCGCGCGACGACAGTAACAACGTGACACTGGTCACAGCGGCACCGCACAATCTCAAGACCGGTGCATTTGCCACGATCTCTGGCTTTGCGTTCCGCACGGGTACCTATAGCCAAGCAGGCAGTGCTGTCACAGTGACCATCACCGGGCACGGGCTGACGACAGGCGCGCAGGTGTTCGTGGAGTTTACCAGTGGCGGCGCACTGCCCGGCTCGTACAACATCACTGTTGTCGACGCGAACACCTTCACCACTGCAGCACCGGATTCCGCTACCCGGTCAGGCGATGCGCGGTGGGACATCCGGGACCTGAACATTACGGCCGATATCACGGTCGTCGACGCTACGACGCTCACGTACCGAGCAGCTGGTCCCGCTGTCACGACGACCGCGAACACAGATGGCAAGGTCGATCTCGGTGGCGCGGTGCTTGCACGCAACTACGTGTACACATGGTTCACTCCATGGCAGGAGGAGTCTGTAGGCTCCATCCCGTCTGAACCGCTGTTCATAAAAGAAGGCCAGATCACCACTGTTGCAGGGCTACCGACCGCACCTCCGGCGGGCACGTTCGTGCGAGGTATTCGGCTATACCGGTCCCTCGCGGCGGCAAACGGCACCAGTGAGTTCTTGCGGCTGACCACCCTGTGGTTCCCCAACCCGCTGGTACGCGCGACGCGCGCATCGAATGTGTCCCGCGTTCGACTGGAGTCTCCACACAACTTGTTGGAAGGTGACCGGGTCAAGATCAGCGGCGCGGCCCCAGCGAGCTTCAACATAACTGACGGCGTCGTAACGGCGCTCATCGACCAGTACACGTTCGAGTACGCGCAGACAGCAGCTGACGTCGCAGACGACGTAGCGACCGGCACGCTCTACTACGATAGCGCGGAGCGCGCGACGGACCCGGCTCGGTACTGGGGCGACGGTGGCGTGTACACTTTTGTGGACGACTTTAGCTTCCGCAGCCTGTTAAACATCTTGGCAACGGACAACTACAACGCACCGCCCGACGACCTGCAGGGTCTGGCTGTCCTCAAGACCAATATCCTCGTGGGGTTTGTGGGTAACGACCTATACTTCTCCGAGCCCGATAAGTTTCACGCGTGGCCAGTGGAGTATAAGCGCTCACTGGAGCACAACATCGTCAAGGTCATACCAATCGCTGGGGACTTGATCGTACTTACGGATAGCTATCCATACTATGTTGCTGGTAACGACCCACGGACACTGTCGATCCAGAAGGCAGACGCACGGTACCCATGTGTCAGCCGGCGCAGTGTGGCGTTGACTCCCACTGGCGTTGTATTCTCCTCCCATGACGGGTTGGTTTCCATGGGCCCCTTGGCCGGGGCGCAGATTCTGTCTGCCAAAGTACACAGCAGCGACACATGGAACGCAGCGCTCGACCCCGAGACCGTAGTGGGTGCCAACTACAAAGAGACTTACTTCGCGGCGCACAGCGCGGGCTCGTTTGTCTACGAAGTGCTGGAGCGCGGCGCGTCTTTTGTGAACAGTGACTACACGTTCACTGCCACGTGGTACGATCCCCTTACAAACATCTTGTACTACACCAGCGGTGAGAACGGCGACGTCTACCGTTGGGACGATCCAACGCAGCCCACAGCTACATTGCAGTGGAAGTCCAAGACGTTCATCACCCCGCTGTACACCAACGTAGGTGCGGCGCGTGTCGTCGCTGACTACACCGGCGCAGTCTTCTCGTCTGTGTGGGGTACCGCAGACATCAACTGGGAAGCAGCCGAGGAGAACTGGGACCAAGACGACCTACTGACGTTCAGCCTCTACGTTGACAAGCAGCTGGAGTTCACAACGACATTGGAGAGCGGCGATATATTTCGCCTGCCCGCAGGCTATAAGTCTGACACGTTCGAGTTCGGCGTGTCTGGCACGATCCGCGTGCGGTCGATCCACATAGGCGAAACACCCTCAACGCTGGTGCGTGTCTGATGCCCCGGTTCACAGCAGTACCCGCGCTACCCCCCTCTGGACTTGAGGCGGCCCAGTACCAGTTGCTGTCGGCTATGAAAGAGAACGTCGAGCTGCTGACCGGCACGCGCGGTGAACTCGATGGCGCCAGTCGCGCAATTACGCGGGACGCAGTATCCGTACCAGCGGCGACCGCTCAGTTTACCAGCTTGTCAGCACGGGGTAGCGGATATACTGTAAGTGGTGTACAGTTAGTAAGCCTTTCCGACTACCAGAACTTGTTGCGTGACGTGCAGAACTTGGCTGCGGATGTAAACACCTTACGGACCGCGCTGAACGCGCTGTTACAGCAACTCGGGAGATAACGATGCAGAATATGAACCGCCCCGCGGCAAACGCCCCACAGTCCACGACCTCGCTGGACCTGCCACCCGCGCTGGCACAGCTGCTCGCGGCGCCAATGCTGCAGTCAGTACCCATGCCACAGCAGGCTCCGCAGCAAATACCAATGAACAACATGGCCCCACCACCTATGCCCAGCTACCAGATGGGTGGTATGGTTGGCCCCGGCGGTATGCCGGTTCGCCCTCAGACAGCAATGCCCCCCGGTGCGGGTATGCCCCAGCCCGGTATGCCCGGGCAGCAACCCGGCCTACAACAGCCCGGTGGTATAGACGCCACGGAGAACCCGCAGGTTCTGGAGGCACAGGTCCAAGACCTCATTCGCCGTGACCCGCAGCAGGTACAGGCGATCCAAGTAGAGATTCAGCAAGGGCTGCAGTCCGGTGAGGTGACACCAGAAAGCATCCAGATGATCGGCCAGCTCGCAGTCGTCGGACTAGAGAACCCACAGATGTACCCGCAGATCAGGCAGTCGCTGCTGCAGAACGGATTCTTGGACGAGGAAGACCTGCCCCTCGACTACAACCAAGGTGTAATGCTGCTGTTGTACCTGATCGGTAAGGTCGGTGAGCAAGTCATCTCCGGTGGTGGCCAGCCCATGATGTCTATGAAAGAGGGCGGCCCGCTGCCAGCGAGTAGCCCCAAGCCCGATGGGTCCATTCCGATCAACGCCCACGAGGGCGAGTACGTTATCCCAGCGGACGTGGTGCGCGCGAAGGGTACTGAGTTCTTCGACAAGCTGCTCCAGCAGTATAAGCAAGAAGGGGCAGCGAAATGAAAAAGTTCTTCAAGAAATTACTACGCGTCGCCGCGGCCATAGCCATCATCGTTTTCGCGCCCGCCATAGCAGCGAGCATTGCCACAGCCGTGCCTGCTCTTGCGCCAGTTATGACCAGCGCGTTCGGTGCACCTCTGGTTGGTGCCGCGATAGGCGGGGTCACGTCCGTTGCCACCGGCGGGTCGTTCGGTGAAGGCGCCCTTATCGGCGGTACCTTCGGTTTCGCCAGCCCCTATCTTGGTGCTGGTACTTCCGGCGGATTCCTCGGCACTGGTTACGGTGCGTCCGCAGGCACCGCAGCAGGTACGGCTGCAACAGTAGCACCCGGCGTTGCGTCAGCAGTACCCGGCGTCGCGACAGCGGCACCCGGCGTTGCAACAGCAGCAGTACCCAGCACTTTCCTCGGCACCGTAGGTAAGATCGCTTCCACTGGGGCGACTGTACTGAATGCTCTGTCTATCGTGCAGCAGGCGCGTCTCGCGGCCTCGCTTGCCGATGGGTCAACTGAGGGCCTAACCACCGAGGAGATCGCACTGCGTGAGCGGTTCCAAGGGGAACTAGAAGAACTGTCGGCTACCAACCGCGCACAGTACGACTACCTCGTTTCGCAGGGCCGTGACCTAATCGCCCGTGGTACTGCCAACCCTGAGCTGGCTTACGGCCAAGCCTCTGCTGCGACGCAGCGTGCCGGGCTCGACCTGAGCCGCGGGCAGGCACCGGGAATGTCCGCTGAACTGCAACGTCGTACGGCCATTGACGCCGCACGCTCCGGTGGCGGTGCTGCTGCCCAAGAACAGATGCGAGCTGACGGCGCACAGGCTTCAGGTATTACCGCTTTGAGCGGGCTAGGCGCAGCGCCACAAGGGGCCGCCGCTGGACTCATGTTGCAGGCAGATGCCGACCGTGCGCGCCGCGCAGAGGAAGAAGCAGAACGCCTGCGTCGTTTGGGGCAGAGCGGAGCCGCGTTCACGTCCACCGCGGACTCGTTGAAAGACCTTTTCGACAATAAGCCTACTACGCCTGCAACTGGCACCAGCTAAGGAGACCACGCTGTGGTAGCTACGACAAAAGAAGGGTACCTGATACCCACATACGGCCCGACTGGTATCTCGCCGTCGGCCGGTGCTGAAGCAGGTATGGCCGCTGGCCGCGCAGTGCAGACGCAGCGGGAGCAGACGCTTAATTCGCGTCAGGCTCGTAACTCTGTTGACCAGCAGATGAAGATACGCACCGAGGAGCAGCGCCGGATCGAAGAAGACCGCGTAATAGCCGCAGCTAAACGGGCTCGGCTCGAAGCCGCGCGAAAGAAGTACGCAGCGGGGCTGTCACTCCCCGGTATGGAAGCGGCAGCAGTACCGACCGACTCTGGCGTCGTGGCTGCGCCGGGCGCGCAACGCGCGGGCCTGTCGTTTGGGCCTAATACACCTGCCATAGAGCCCGTGACCATGGGCGTGCAGCCCCTATCTTTCGGTCCGCCAGCGCCCACATACGTACCGCCCGCGGGAGCGCGGGCGACTGTCGCTGCACGTCAGCAGGACACCCCTTTGACCACGCGCCTCGCCCCGGTATGGGCGCAGTTAGAGCAGCAGGGCGGCCTACCACAAGGTTACTTCCGCCGCCTTGCCGAGGTAGAGAGCAGCCTAAACCCCGGAGCGCGCAACCCGAACAGCACCGCCTCGGGATTGTTTCAGCTTCTCCGTGGCACTGCACAGGAGTACAACGTACAGAACCCAAACGACCCGATGGACGCTACGCAAGGGGTTGCGCGGTACACCGCCGTCTCTCTGACTGCGCTACAGCAAGCACTGGGGCGGCAGCCCACGGGCGGCGAGCTGTATCTGGCCCACCAGCAGGGGGCTACAGGCGCAGTAAACCTACTGCGCAACCCCGACCAGTTAGCATCCGCAGTTGTTGGGGCTGACGAGGTCCGCCTCAATGGTGGTGACCCCGAGACTATGACCGCAGGCGCTTTTGCTGATCTCTGGATCGGCAAGTTCGAGGGCGCGTCCAGCTCGCGGCGGAACGTACCGCCGAGTTCCAGCGCTGCGTTATCAGACGCTGGGATAACATTCTCGCCAGCGCCGCCAGTAGCCCCTCAAGCAGACTCACGAGTTGCAGAAGCTGAGTCTTTCGGAGCCGAGGTACGTGGGGCTTTATTGCCGACACCGGCAGCACTGGAAGGCGGTATCTTTGACCGCGCCGCAGGCGCGGGTAGTGCTTTGGCTACCGGGGCGTACGGTGCACTAGCTGACCTAGCAGGGGCCGGAGCTGCATTTTTAGGCGCTCCGAGGCTAGCCGCTGATCTGGAACAGCGGTCAGATCAGGCGTACAACGTCGCCCGTACAAACCTGCGCGGGGGGTTATCTGCTACCACTGGTTTGTCCGCTGCAGACTTCGACATGGAGCCCGCAGAGTTCCAAGCTGTTATAGCACAAGCAGAAGCTGACGCTGAACCCAGCGCGCCTATAGCAGTACGTCTCCCCGGTGGCGGTACGCTTGATTTAGGTACTGCTGCCGCTGCTCCTGCTCCTGCTCCTGCTCCTGCTCCTGCTCCTGCTCCTGCTCCTGCTCCTGCTCCTGCTCCTGCTCCTGCTCCTGCTCCTGCTCCTGCTCCTGCCGCTGCTCCCGCCGCTGGGCTTACTGTTCCTCCTGCTCCTGCTGCTGCGGGCGTTGCAACCACCCGTGGTACAGTCGCGGGCGAAATCTTAGGCTTGCCCCGTGGGGCTTCTGCACCAGCGCCTAATCAGCTGGTTATCGACGCTGGCCCCGCACGTATGACCCAAGAGATGCAGATACTTGCTGCGCAAGACACCGAGCTTGCTCGGTTGCAGCAGTATTACGTCGATATGGGGGCTATAACAGAGGCAGCGAGCGTACAACTCCAGCGTGTCCAGCTGCGCAGCGCACATCAGGCACTGCAAGGCGCGCAGGCCGTAGCGCGTATGGAAATGGGCGATTACTCTATGGCCGCTGATGCATTGTCCACTGCAACGGGTACGCTAGTGCAAATCCAACCACGTGTCGACGGTACGTTCAACCTACTGGCAAACGGTCAAGTGTACGCAGACGGGCTTACAGCTGCTGAACTCAAAGCCTACGTACAGCAAACCACGGACAGCGCGTACCGGACCCAGCAGGCAGCGATTGCCGAAGCGATGTTTAAGGCTGATATTGAACAGAGCGGCAAGAACGCGGACTCAGTACGAAATATAGCGGAAAAAGCTGCCGAGCTGTTCCAAACAGGCCAGAACGCCGAAGCGCTAGAAAAACTGAAGCAAGCAGGACTCTCAGTACAGTTGACAGACTCTGGGATTTTTCTATTTAGTCAGGACGGCATCAAGGTATTTACGATAGACCTCGAGGGGCGGATTATGGACGCCAATGGTGACTCGGTCCCGGGTCCGGCTTCTACGCGCATAGATATACAATAAGGTGGACCCATGGTAGACCGTGCCGGATTGATGTTGCCAGAGTCGCGCGCAGCGGCTATGGAGCTTGGCCCTCAAGATGCCTTTGGTGTCGCGCTACGAGACCCGTCCCGAGCCAGTGGGCTAGGCGGGCTGGGCACGACCATGGCAGATGTGCAAGTTGCTTTTGAGCAGGTCGTAAACCAGCCTGCGCCTGACTACACTACGATGCGCGCCCCGCAGGCGCCGGCCGGGCCCGCGGTCTACTTTGACCAAGCTCGCAACCTGTTCTCTGTAAACGGGTACGCTTTCGACGCGGAGGATTACAATTCTGCCGTGCAGTCCCGGGCGCTCTTGGACGCAGAGCCTGCGCAGCCACCCGCGGGGGGGACGTGGACCCGGATAGGCACCGGTATGTTTGAACAGTACTTGGCGAGTATCGAAGACCCCACGCTGGGCACACGCTTCGGGCGTAGCTTCGACATCGGGGTGCAGAACCTGAAGACCCTCGGCGGCGCAGGCTTGCAGTTCCTTGGGGCAGAGGAGACAGGTGCGGGCGTCGTCAATCGTGCCAGCGAAGAACTCCAGCGTCTGTCGCCCTTCCAAGTATCGGCCGCAGAGGTTGCCTCTGGCGAGCTAGGCGCGATTGAGTACGCTGTGTCTGTGCTTGGTCAGCAGGGCCCGAACATCCTCGAGAGTATTGGTACCGCGCTCGTCGGCGCAGCCGCTGGTGGTGTTGCGTCTGGTAATCCTATCGGCGCAGCCGTCGGTAGTTTCGGTGCGCTGCTGTCAAAAAGCGCTCTCAAAGGCGCAGCCAGAGAAGCCGCAGAAGCCTACGCGCGGGGCGCAGCCTCGACCGCGCAGAAGAAACTGCTGGCCCGCATCGGCGGTGCAGCCGCTGCGACGGCGGTCAACAACTACGCCATGGGCGTCTCGGACGTATACAGTGAGACCCGCCGGCAAGGCGCGGGGCCAGAAAACATGGACGCTCGCGCGATATCCGCTGCCATTGGTGTCCCCTACGCTGTGCTGTCCACGATCCCGGAAGCTATCGCTGCGGGCCGGCTGTTCGGCTTTTCAAATGCTGCCGGTGGTTTGCTCCGCCGCGCAGGCACTGGCGCCGGAATCGGCGCAGGGTTGGAAGGTGTAACCGAGGCCGGACAAGAAGCGCTTGTCATGGCTGGCGGCCAGCAGTTCGGTGGGGATTACACCGACGAATACCTGTCGCGCCTTATCGAAGCCGGTGTAGCCGGTGCCGTCGTCGGCGGTGGTATCGGCGGCGTGGTCAACCTGCGCGCAGGTAAGCCCACTGATATACTACAGGGTCGCCAAGAACCACCAGCGGACGCTGCCCCTGCCCCGCTTGGACTACCAGCTCCTGCCCCGCTTGGACCACCAGCGGACGCTGCCCCTGCCCCGCTTGGACTACCAGCTCCTGCCCCGCTTGGACTACCAGCTCCCGCGGCCGCGCCTGCAGCGCCCGGGCAAGTAGAAATGTTTACGTCGCCAGAAATGGGTATAGGCGCAGCCACGCAGGCGCGGCTAACAGGGCAACAACTGGTTGGCGCGCCGCGTGGGTTGACTCAGGATACTGCCTTACTTCCGCCCGTGCCAGTAGCACCTACCGCGGACCCACAACTTAATCTCCCGCTCCCCATTTCATCTGCACCCCCAGTGACTGCACCAAACCAGTTACAGCAGCAGTTAATGGCACTGCAGCAAAGACAGCAGCAGGCAGCAGCGGCGCTTGCAGCAGAACGAGCTGCAGCGCTTGCAGCAGAACGAGCTGCAGCACCCACCGAGATCGCAGTGGAGCCCACACCGACTGGCGAGATCACGCCTCGTGAATACGACGCAGCCTACGGTGGCTGGGAGGAGGTACGCGCTGACCAGTCCAACCCGGACGTACTTCCGTCGCTGCCGCGCCTCAACAAGAAGGCCCAGCGCGAATGGGTTATGGCAGTGCGCGCGGGTACCGCAGACGCTGCCCTGTTCGGGCGGCTTGTGAAGCGTAAAGTCAGCAAGGCAGAGCCACTGGTAGCCACTGGTGTAACCGCCACGCGTGAAGCCGACATCAATGCTATGCAGCAGCAGGTAGCTACCGCCCGTGCGACTGAGGCTGCACAGCAAGACCTGCAGGGTATGGCCGCTGCCCTTCGTGCGCTGGGCCAGCGCATGGAACGCGCCCGCCCGCCGCTACCTGCCAACACCTATGGTACAGAAGCTGGCGCACCTTTCCGGAACAAGGCGCAGGCCAACGCACCGGCCAACCGCAAGCGCGTGGCGAAGCAGATCAACCAAGAGACTGGCAAAGCTGTCACCGCGAAAGACCTCGAACCTGTGGAAGTCGCGGGCGGCTGGGCGCTGCGCGTGAAGACCCCACCCACACCACCGGCTCCTAAGCCCACCCTCAAGAGAGGAAAACCTGATGCCGTTCGTGAGCAAGGCGCAAAGGCGAGCACTCTACGCAAAGGACCCAAAGCTGGCGGAGAAGTTCGAAGCAGTGACACCGAAGGGCAAACCGCTACCGGAGAGGGTACCCAAGAAACCGCCCAAGAAAACACCCCCCAAGAACAATCGCCTGTTCGGGAAGCTGAAGTAGCACCGCCCCCGGCGAAGCCTGCGAAGCCAAAGAAAGTAAAGCTACCGGCGGAGCAGACAGCCGCAGAGCTCGACCGGTCTATAGCAATGGGCGCTGTGGAGACCGCCGAGGGTGTAATCACCAACGATGCGCGCAAGAAGCGTACCCTGCTCACGCAGGCGGAGCTTGACGCGGGTGTAGAACTGACCGTGCTTAGTCAGAACTCTGACCCAGAGGTGGCAGCGGCCGCGTTGGATGCGCTTGAGCTTAATCTGTCCGCCACCCAGTACAAAGAACTCGCTGCGTATGTGGAGCGCGCGAACAACCACGGGAGCCTCGGTGGTGACCGGGCCGATGCGAACTTCGCGGGCAAAGAACTCCAGAACATGGTCACCATGTTCAACTCCGGTGCTGTCCCTGACAACAGCGTGGTTGCCTTCGAGGCGCGGTTCAGGGGGCTTGTGGCACGCGTGCGCAAAAGCGACCCCAAGGCAGACGTCCTTGGCTACGCCACGGTGAACAATTCGCCGAACAAGAAGATGGGGCAGATCGCCCACACCACGCCCAACACAAACTCCGGCGGTGCGTTTTCGCTCGCGTCGCTGGCCGATGTTGTCCTTGGTAATGGTAAGCGCGCAGTCCCGCTGGCCATCGGCAAGCAGCGTATGATCGCCCGGAATATACTCAACAAGTTCAAGGTAAAGCCCGAGCTGTCTGTGTTCGCAAGTCAGGCCGACATGAAGCAGCGCAACCCTGCGCTCTACAAGCGCGCTGCAGCCGCGCGCAGCCAAGGCGACTTCGACAGCGCACCGGCGGTGGGCTACTTCTTCGATAACCAAGTCATCATCTTCAGTGACCGCGTGGCTACGCGCCAGCAGCTGGAGTTTGTCGTCGCCCACGAAGTGTTGGGCCACTTTGGTATGCGGTCCGTGCTCGGTGCGTCCGAGTTCAACACGCTGATGGATTCCGTTTACACTGACAGCTCGCCCTATACCAAGGTCGCCATTGACGACATGGTTGCAGCGCGCGGCATGCCACGGGCTGAGGCCGTGGAAGAATACCTGTCGGACTTTGCAGCACAGGTGGAGACAAGCGTCCTGCGCCGGTGGTGGGCCAAGGCCAAAGACGCGCTGAACAAGATCGGCTTCAAGTTCGACGACGATGTCGCGCGCTACCTTATGAACCAGAGCCGCAGGTACCTGCGCACTGGGGAGAAGGGCTCTGTGTTTAACACCGACCGCGTCGCGGGCACCATGCACCAGCTCGAAGCAGGCACAGACCCCACTGGGGTCGGCCGCTTCAGCACCGCAGCAGAGCAGGCACCCATTCGCGAGCTGGGCCATATGGTAGATGACCCGGGCCGCGTCATGCCATCGTCTATCCAAGACGCACAGGACAAGTTCACGCGCGCAGCAGAGGTGTTGGGCTTCGCACCCAAGGACCTCGCCAACAAGTGGGACTCGCTCAAGCGTAACATCGCTACACCGACTATCTTCCGCGCCATGCGCAACGAAGGGTTCCAGAAGGTGTTCGATATCCTGCGAGACAGGCACAACTTTGCGCGCGCAATGGTCACACAGATGCAGACGCGCCGCGATATTGCCCTCAACCCACGGGTCGAGAAGCTGGCCAAGCTCGGCATGGGCGGTAACGGGATCAGCGTGGATGGCCGGGCCAAGGCAGGGTACGTACTCAAAGCCAACCGTATGTTCCACTCGTATAGAGCCAAGCGGCTAACTGCTGGTAACACGCCCAAGCTGTTCCTGCGCGAACCCGGGACCGGTAAGCTCCGCCCGGTAGAGGCCACGTTCGACAAGCTCCTGAAAGAGAACAGACTGCCCCGCGAGCAGTGGGCCGAGGGCGTGCGCGTACCTTACGACACACCGATCCAGATGACTGACGCGAAGCGCGCTGAGCTTGAGGCTGAGCGCGATGCTGCTATCGCAGCGGCCACGACGGACAAGGCGAAGAACCGCATCACACGGGACTACAAGGCACGGATTGAGAACAACACATACACAGGTGTGGCCTACCTCGACGTGAAGCAGGAGTTCACGGACCTTGAGTGGGGTGCGTTCAACCAAGAGCTGGACGCGATGGCGCACACCGCGCGCGACGTGCTGGAGAGTATCCTCACCAAGTACGACCAAGAGATATCATACTCGTACCGCCGGTTGGAGAAGCAGCTGTCCGCTGCCATGACAGACGGTGACCGCGCCCTGATGGACCGTGCTGTCCGCCGGTACGTAGAGATACAAGACGCAGACTTAGCCACCTCCGAGGATGGGCAGATCGACCCGTCGACCCGGAACACAGCCGCGGCCGAGAAGTTCTTGATCCAGTTTAACACTGCCCTACTGGGCACCGGCCGTGACCGTATCTACGGTCTGTTCGCCCCGAACGCGGACAACAACGACATCGTAGCGTTACCCGAGAGCGAGCGGAAAGAACTTACCGACATGATCGACGGGCTCCGTACCCGATACAACCCGCCAGCGAAAGACGAAGGTGCAACCGCAACGGAAGCACGGCGCGTGGTCCAGCGTGAAGTCCAGCTCATTGCACAGCAGCTCACTGTGACCCAAGACGCTGAGAAGGCTGCTGTCCGTACGATACAGACAGCGTATGTACCCATTGTGCGTGAGGGCGAGTACCAGACGAGCGTGGTGTTTACCGGGGCGGACGGCAACCAGTACACACTCGGCGACAGCTACCGGGAGCAGGCCCCGTACATGCAGTTCGCAAAGCAGTCAGACGCCGACCGCGCAGCCGCAGAGATCACAGAGCTGTTCGGCGACACCGAGCATACCGTAGAGGTGTGGGACCCAGAGGCTGACAACGGTCGGGGCAAGCTCGTGATGAAGAAGGGTAAGCTGACGGCGGTCAGTGGGACCGTCCTCGACGCACCCACTACGGACCCAGAGATCAGCCACGACGCCGCGCTGCGGTTCATCCGGCGCTTCGGTATCCCCCTGACGCCGCAGAAGCTGGAACAGATCATCACTGCGTCGACCACCAGTGGCAACCGCGCGATCCTGCGCCAGCTGAAGGCGGGCTTCACACCCGGTGCACCCAACGACTTGACCAGTGCTATCTCATCCCACATCGAATCGCGTGCCTCTACCGTCGCACGGAACAAGACCGGGGTGGAACTGGAGAACGCGCTCGACATCAGGGGCGATGCCAAGGACATGTGGTTCGGGAGCAAGAAGACATACGACGCGCTCAAGGCTGAGTACGAGCGGCTCAAAGCTGCGCCTAACCCGAACGACGACGCGATCAGCGTGGCCCGCCAGAAGTTCGAGCAGTACCACCGGTGGTACATCACTGAGAACGCGCCCGCGAACGCGAACAAGTTCTACAACGAAGCCCGTACGGCAGTGGCGTTCCTCGACCAGCAGAAGGGCGTGCTGGAGACAGACCTCGCGAACAACAAGCACATCGCGACCGTGCAGATGATGACCTCTGTGAGCTACCTCGGCTTCATGGCGGCGTCAGGTGCGCTCAACATAGCCAGTGTGTTCACCAACGTACCGGCTGCGCTGGGCACAGTGAACCATAAGACAGGTTTCGGTGGCGGCTTCGGGCTCATGCGGGCGACCACAGAACTTGCACGTATGACGAAGGTGGCTGCTGGGTGGGGCGGGCAGAAAGACACTGCCGAGTATTGGAAGGGGCTTACCGCCGCAGAGCTCAAGGACATGGGTATCGAGTCCGAGACGCGGGACTTCATAGCCCTCGGCATTGAGAGCGGTATCTTCCAAGCGGCGCAGACCAACTCGCTCATTGGTTCGGCCCGTGGGCGCGTCACATCTGGTGGTGTGCAGAAGTTCCTGACGACGTACATGGCCCCGTTCAACTGGACAGAGCAGGTGGGCCGTAGGACCGCGGGCTTGGCGGGCTTTGAACTTATGTTCCAGCGGCAGCTGGCTGCCGGCAAGTCACGGGAAGAAGCCGCTGAGGCAGCGGCAAAGTTCTCTGCAGAGATCGTCTCCACTACGCTGGGGGACTACACCTCTGTAAACCGACCCGCGTTGTTCCGGGGCGGGGTGCTGCAGTTCACGTTCATGTTCAAGATGTTCACGGTGAATACCGCGGCACTCGTGGCCAACCTGCCACCGGCAGGGCAGGTCGCACTGTTGGGGTCGCTGCTACTACTCAGCGGCTTGCGCGGTGTACCCTACGCTGAAGACATCGAGGACCTCGTCAACACCCTCGCGCAGAAGTTCGGCATACCTATGCCCAGCATCCGCGACTCGATCCGCCGCAGTGGCGACGAGCTGCTCCCCGGCTTCGGGGAAGTACTCGTGAGCGGCGCGCTCAACCGCATCGTACCATTCGACGTCGGTGTCCGCTTCTCCGCTGGGGATATCCTACCGGGCACAGGCATTGGTCTGGCTGGGGCGGACGTATCCCGTGAGCTCATAGAGATCGGCGGGCCGATGGCGTCTTGGATACAACAGATGGTGGGTACTGCGGGCAACGTGGCCAACATCCTGCCCGGGGGGAAAGCCTTCTCCCTTGAGTCGACACTGCGGGAGTCGCCGGTGTCGTTCCTGCGCGCAGCCACAGACGCTTACGCCTTCGAGAAGCACGGAGCCATCGTGGACAAGCGCGGGTATGTGGTGTCCGAAGACTACAACTCAGCCGTAGGTATCGGGCGGATACTCGGCCTGTACCCGGGCCCAGCAGCGCGGGCGTATGAGTCTATCCGTGAGGCCAAGCTCATCACCGAGTACCAGAAGTCTATGTCTGTGTACTACCGCGACCGCATCGTAGCCGCCACAGTGGCTGGCGATAACGCCAAGGTGCAGGCGCTATATGCAGAGGCCCGAGAGTGGAATGAGTCCGCCGAGGGGACAGGGCTGGAGGTTGTCAACCTTAGGTCCCGCGTCCGCAGCGCCTTGAGATCGCAGCGTCTAGGTGCCAGTGAGCGGTTCCTGAAGACCACGCCGCTATCCTCAAGGAGTGCGGCGCAGAAGATCGTGGATGCCTACATTGCAGAGTGACTATAAGTCACTCTGCATGAGCTTCGAGAACACAGCGTCTTCCTGTGCGTGATGCAACCCTTCGAGGATTGAGTTCATGCGCGGGTGGTTCAGGTTGATCCCGACGACGTAGCACTGTGGCATGGAGAGCGACGTGTTCTTGGCGAGTGATGCCTTCTTTGATCTCGGTGTCGCGTCGGCTCCATCTGTGACCAGCTTCTCGACAAACTCCCGCGGGTTCCCGCCCTTCTCTGCAAACCATTTGCGGAAGTTCGAGCGTTCCAGCAGCATCACACCACCGACAAGATCGGTCGAACCGTGCACCCGCTGACCGTCGACGCGGACGCGGATAGAACCCTTAGGCATCAGCTCGTACACTGGCTGCGGTGTCTTGCCCGCCTCGTGGTACACGACGATGGTCTCACGTAGGTGCTCGTTGATGTACTCAGCCAGCAGATCGAAGTGGTCCAGTGCGTTGTCCTGCACAGCTTCGCGCATGGAGTCCAGCTGCATGATTACCCAGTTGGTACACTCGACGGGTTCGTAGTCGATGATGCCCCACTCATGGGCCAGCCGCAGGCACAGCTCTGTCAGTACAACAGCGATCTCCCAGTATCGCTCGACACCGTCGAACTTCATACCGTACCGTGCCTCGAACTCATCCAGTGCGCTTGCGATCATAGCCCGCAGGCCCTGCTCGCCGATCTCCATGATCCGGTGCAGGAACATGCGCCCCGCCCACCCGAAGTTCTCAGTGAACAGGCGGTGTATCTTGCGGCCGAAGTCCGTGCCGTCGCCGAACAGCGGTGACTTGTTGACCCGTAGTTCCAGCAGGCGCGCGAGCTGCGCGTCCGTCTCATGCCCTGTGGATATCAGCTTGCTGGTAATCGGTCTGTTGGTAGACAGTGTCGAGAACAGGGCCCACTCACGTGGCGCCTTCTCCTCTGCGGTGCGGGACAGGCGTGCCTTGTCGCGACCTTGGCTCACCCAGTACAGGTAATCGCCAACATCTTTGTCGGACATCTGCGTGGCTTCGTCCACCGTCATGGGCAGGTGGGCGTATGTACCAAACCTGTTGAACAGAGAGTTCGCGGTGAACTTGGACTGGAAGTGCAGCTTCTCTGGGTCGCCCCATACTGATTGCTGCATCAGCTGCGCCAGTGACTTACCGCTACCGGATGGGCCATAGAACGACACGGTCGTACCCTTGAGCCCTGTGAACTGCATGAGGATCGAAGCGAACCCGATGCCTATGGAGAACTGGTGAGCGTTGAGCTTGCCCTTGCGCAGCAGACTGGTGCCTGCCTTCCACGTGGCGAAGTTGCCCTTCGTGGTGTACATGTCGCTGCCCGCGCGCGTGCTGCGGGAGGATAGGCGGATCGTCTCTGTGGTCACGACGCCGTTGGCACTGCGGCGGAACAGGTCGTCGCCGAGGACAAACACTTCGTTGTCTTCCTTCCAACCCATGGTCGAGTACAGGTTGGTGACTGTCCGCACCTTGCGCAGCTCGTTGATGTAAGCACGTAGCATGATCTGAAAGTACTCCGTTTGCCGCTTGGTCTCGAGCATGATGCCTTGGTCAGCAACAGCACCGACGAACTCGCGGTAGGAACCGTCGGCCAGATAGGCAAGCCGCAGCGTGAGGACCAGCCAGCCCACATGTGGGCGCTCCCACATGAACTGTGCCACCTCGTAGCCCAACGCCTCGTCGTACCCGTAGCTCAGTGGGTAGAGATCGAAGTTGCAGACGGGTACATCCGCGCCGTCGATGGTCGCCATCAGCCCGTTGGATGTGCGCTTGAACGGCTTGGGTACAGGGATGTCGGTGACGACTTCGTCCGGTGCGGTCGCGCTGGTGTCCACCTCTTGGTACCGCACACCCAGTCGCGCTGGGCTGCCGATCTTGCCAGCGAACGGACAGCCCTTGCACCCTATGGGGCGCTCCGCCTCGAACTTGGCACAGGTGGTAGGCCCAGTGGCCTGCTCCTGCCAGTGCTGCAGCTTGCGCAGCGTCTCTGTCTCGGAGTAACCGGGGTGGTCCTCACTCCACATCTTGGCCGTGCCCTCAGGGTCCTCGCAGAACGCAGCCACACCGATCAGGGCGTACCACAGTGGCTCTGCCACCTTGTCTTGGTTCTCTGAGGCCCACTTGATCTGCTCGCACTTGGCGACGATGAGGCTGCCCACAGCTGGGGGCATGTCGGTCTTGACTGCGAGGCTGTCCCGCAGTCCGTTGTTCTTGGGCTTCACGGGGGTGTTCGAAGCATTGTAGTAGTACGCCAGCGCCTTGCGCATCGCATCCACTGTGGTGTCGCCGCCGTCGAGGATTACACGCACCAGCTTGGGTGCAGTCAGGTCCTTGTAGTTATGGGTTCCGACAGGGCGCAGCACCAGCGCTGCGTCTGCCGTCTTGGTCGTGTCGATGTCGAAGCCACGGGCCTTGGCCGCGTCCTTCAACGCACGTGCGAGCGGTGTCCACTCATCACGGTCGAGGTCACGGTCGAGTACCCAGTAGGTGTGGAGCCCATAACCCGAGCGCACGATCAATGGCTTGGGTAAACCCGCCTCTGTCACGAACGTGCCGAGGGCTTGCAGCCCCTCTTTCCATGTAGGGAACGGCTTGTCTGGGCCACAGTCTACGTCGATGGTGAGCACGCGGCTCGCATGCATGTTCACCTGCTTGCGGCTGCTGTCATCCTTGAAACTAGAAATCGCGAAGTAAGTGTCCTGCCCACGCTGGTCTCTGTCTAGTACTGCTACGGCCAAGTCGTTGATCGTATCATAGAACCGCTGCGCGCGACCCCATGAGCAGTACTTTCCCCCTGTTGGCAGAACACGCTGGAGGAAGTCCAACGTATCCATGTGTCACGCCTTGCTCTGATAAAGAGGGGAGGGTTTATCCCTCCCCGTTTTGGTACCCTACTCGACTGTGCCTAAAATCTCAAGCAGAGAGCGCAGCCTGTCGTTGCTGTGTTGGAACTTGGCCCCTTCGGGGGGCCAAGAGCCGTCTTTCAATAGAGGTAGGAGCTGACGGAGCAGGTCCCTGACACGCTTGTCGTTGCGCTCCCGTAGTGCCCCGCCCTCCACCCACTTGTAGTAGGTGACGCGGCTTACGTCGAGCAGCTGGCACATATCCTTGATCGTAAGGCCCATGCGCTCGCGGACTAGCTCCACCTTCTCAAAATCGAGAGGTGTATTAGTCATCGTCGTCTCCTACCAGAGCGGCGATCTCGTCTGCCAAGCTGGACACTTCGTCGTCCACCACGGTGGCCGCCTTGGGCTCAGACTTGGGCTTTGCTGCTGCCTTGGGTGCTTCGGCAGGGGCTGCCTTGGCTGCGCCAAACCCACGCTTGGGTGCTTCGGCAGCGAGGAGTACATCCGGGTCTTCCTCGATCTCAGGCTCAGGCCGCCGCCCCGTCGACGCTACCTTGACCGCGGCCTTGCGGGGCGTCGACGGGGCGGCGGCCGCCGCAGGCTGCTTCTCGCCTGTGATATCCAGCACGCTTTCGGCACCGAACAGCGGCTCGACCGCAGCGTAGGTATCCTCGTCCAAGAAACCACCGAAGCCGAACTTCAGCTTGGGGAACGACGCGTCGGTGTCGAAACCGATCTTGGTCTTGACCACCTCGGCGGGGATGCCACGTACTGACAACTCCTTGTGGTAAGAGTTCAGGCCCTTGAGTGCGGCAGGTGTTACCTGCAGCAGATAGACTGGACCCTCTGGATCGTCAGCCGCGACAACAGCCAACCGCTTCTGGTCAGTGCATGCCTTGAGCTGCTGGCCCTGCGGTCCAGTCTTGGAGCCCCATGCGTTGTGCGGGCAACCTGCGCAGATGTCGTTCTGCGGGTTCTCGCTCTCGGGGTGGGGCTTGGTGCCGTCCAGCGAGAAGCAGTCGGGTGCACTGGGCTCAGCGTCCTTGTCCCACGCCTTGGCGTAGAAGGTCTTGGATAGCTTGGGGTTGGCACCCACGATCACCACGTCCAGAGAGGTGGTGTCCAGTACGGTCTCGGTACCATCTTCGATGATCCGGAACCGTGCACCCTTGATCGAGATGCGCGGGAACGACTGGCCACTGGAGATACCAGAGGCAATGCTCTGCGACAGGGCAGAGGGTTGGCCCACCTTGGCGGCAAGGTGCGCGGGGATTTGTACGTTTACGGGGATGATATTGCTCATAGGGTCCTCCTTAACGAGCTGTCGGTTTACGGACGTTGATGTCCAGCTTGGTGCCATAAGTCACACCCGGCGGGACTTCGTTGGTAGCTTCGAGATGGGCGCGGACAGCGGTCTTGCTGATGCGCTTCTCGAGCATTTCAAAGGCTTCTTCCCTGCGGATGAAGTCCAGTACTGCGTCCCAGTCGGCGACATTGGCGTAGTCGGTGGTGGTCAAGAACGCTGTGCCGTGATCGGTCTTGAAGGACGTGACGCCGTCAGCGTCAGCCTTGGCCTTGAGCCACGCCTCGATCTTGAGCATCTTCTCCTTGACGGTAGCCACCTTGTCCTTGGCTTCCGCCTCGATCACTTCCTTCTGGGTTCGTAATTTCATGTACGTCTTGATGACGCTGTCGACTGTCACGGTCATGTTCTCACTCCGTTGCTTGTTGTATCAGGTCAAGAAGCAGGCCCTGTAGTTTCTGTTTGCTCGACAGCCTTTGGTACATTTTGTACTCAAGGTCGGTGGCCTCTATGTGGACCACGTTACTGACGTGCCGCTTCCCGATGCGCTCTACCCGCCCGTTGGCCTGAACGTATTGCTCATTGCTGGTGATGGGGCCGTACCATACCACGGTCGAAGCCGAGGTCAGGGTCAGGCCATGGGCCATCGTCGCAGGGTGAGCGATCAGGATACGCGGGTCCTTACTGTTCTGGAAGTCGTGGAATATCTGGTTGCGCTTGTTGGGTGACACCGCACCGTTTACAACGGCTGTGGTCCAGCGCTTAGACAGCTCACGCTCCAGCATGTTCAGCGCCCCTGTCAGGGGCACGAACACGATAACTTTCTCTCCGGCTTCTTCAATCACCTCCTTCACTGCGTTCACCCGTGGTGAACAGTCAATCTCAAAGTCCTGCCCGTCGTCGGTGTAGGCCACACCACAGGCAATCTGCACCAGCTTCTGCACCTTCACAGCCTCGTTCACTGCGCTGATGGTTCCGTCGCCGGACTCCATCTCGATGACAAGGCGGCGCATCATAGTCTGGTAATGCTTCTTCTGCTCAACTGTCAGCTCCACCTTGCGCGTCTGGATGATCGTGTCAGGCAGATCGAAGCACTCGTCCCGTGTGTAACGGATCGCTGGCTGCAATATGTTCTTCACAATCTCCACGCTCTCCGGCCGTGGTACAAACTTCCACTGGCCGATCTTCATCATCACCTGCTCGCGGAACGCCGTGAATGTGCGCGGTGCGTACGGGCTCTCCACCAGCTGGGACAGGGTCCACGCGTCAGTGGGGTCGTTGGGCGTAGGCGTGCCAGTCATCAGCCACAGCCGCGTGTCTGGGTTCTTGTTCATCCACTTCTTGAAGTGCTTGTACCGGCTGGTCGATGGGTTGCGTAGCACCGCTGCCTCGTCAACGATGACGAGATCGAACTTACCAATGACATCCTCTGCGATGATGTTGAACCCATCGTGGTTGATGATGTAGAAGTCGGCCTCGGTGTTGAGCAGCTTCTTGCGGCGCGCAGCGGTACCGTGCAGCACCACGTGCTTGCGGTGGTAGAAGCCCTTGAATACAGCGTCACCCCACACCCGCTCCAGAGTAGACAAAGGAGACAGGATCAACACCTTCTTCACCGCGCCGATGTTGATGAGGTAGTCGGCTGCCCACAGTGCGCTCTGGGTCTTGCCTGTACCAATCTCGTTGAGCACAAGGCAGCGGTCCTGCATCGTCAGGAACGACGCCGTCATCTGCTGGTGTTCGTATGGTGTGAACTGGCCGGGCCAGTCGTAGTAGTGCAGGATCGGGGACGGTGCCGCGATACCCAGTGCGCGCAGTTGCTTTACAGCAGCCAGCTTGTGAGGGACGACGACAATGTCATTCCCGCGCACCGTCATCGCCTTGGCCGACGGTACTACCGCCAGCACTTGGGCTGGGTTCTTGAGCTTTAGCGCCAGCGCTTTTGCCTTGGGGATTACGAGCACGGATATACTCCCTTACCGTCTCAATGGTTTCGTCGTCGTAGGCGACAAAGCACTTGCCACCCGCCTTCTCTATGTCCCGCATGCACTTGATCTGCAGTGCCGTGGGCTTCTTGGTCTTGTCTGCCTTACACTCGATACCTACGAAGTGTCCGTTCACGCAAGCGACCCTGTCAGGTATGCCTGCTACACCGAACGGACCAGCCTGTGGACTGTAGAACCAGACCCCTTCAGCCTTGAGTACTTTGTCAAGTTTACTCTTGATCCGCCCCTCAGGTGTTGCAGCCATACCTATCTCCTCGTGTATACTATGTCAACTTCTATTTTGCAAACTCGCAGAAACTTTTGCATGGGCACCAGCCGCACAGCCCGCTTGGCTTGGCTGGCCAGTTGTTATGCTCGGCCGAACCCTCGATCCGTTTGATCTTGGACAGGATGCGTTGCCAGATGTTGGGCATGTCCTCGCGGGTGTAAGTCTCGTGATCCATCTTCATCTCTTTAAGCCACACAAACGTAGTCTTGACGCGCTGGACTTCAGGGTAATGCTTGAACACCTGCACCGCAAACAGCTCCAGCTGGTCGAAGTCGGGGCGTCGCTTGCCTGTCTTCCAGTCGAACATGATAGCCTCTGGCCCCTTGCGCACAAGCACGTCGATCTTAGAGCGCAGCCACGCGTCGGGGTCCCACCAGCCTGTGGGCTTGAGGCTGTCGTTGAGGGTCATCTCCTCCTCGACTGTGAGTACACCGCCTGTCGCCAGTCTCTCGATGCTGGCGCACAGCGCCTCGTACCGTGACGCCTCTTGGTTCAGGGTCGCCGCGTCCTCACCCAGCCTTAGCTCCAACGACTTATGCACACGCTCACCATAGGCAGTGACGGCGTTGCCGGGGTCGCGCACGGATTTCTCGATGCGCTGGTGGTAGTAGTTCTTCGGGCAGTTCTCATACATCTTGAGGGCTGAGTATGAATGGCTGAGCTTGGTCACTTCGCTTCTCCATAGTTGGGGCCGATGTCTGCTTCGCAGGCCACGGGCAGGTCGGGTGCCCACTTGGGCGGGGTGGACATAACGTCTACCATAAATGCTTTGCACGCGTCTGCTTCTTCTTCGTCCACCACGCAGACGATCTCGTCGTGCACCTGTAGCGCGACGGGGTAGCGCCGCCCGATCTTGGCCATCTGCTCGGACACGACGATGCGCGCAACAGCTTGTGTGATGTTCTCCACCACCTTACCGCCGTAGAGTTTCGTCCACGTCAACTCTGGGAGTTCGCTGCCCACGACACGAGCCTCGATAAACTTTCGATACACCCTTGCGTCGTTGATATACTCGAACCCATGGGCGGCACGGCGCAGGGCTGGGTATCTAAGGCGCAACCCGTTGGGGAGAACGATACCTTCGCTATCGAAAGATATAATATCGCAGAGCTCGCCGCTCGCGCCCGCCACCATCTCGCTGAGCTGGTGGTTGCACCGGTTCCAGAACGCTTGGATGCGGTGGTACTTATTTCTGTACAACGCGACGATCGTCTGCGCCTCGTTGTCGTCCACCTGTACCGTGATGAACCCAGTTGCCAGCGAGTGCTGGAACTTAGGCGGACCCATGCCGTAGCCCAGTCCGAGGATGCAGGTCTTGCCTACGTGCCGCTCGACCTTGTCGGTCTTGACGATGCGGCGCTGGTACACATCAGTGGCGAACTCAGAGTACACGTCGCGCCCCTCGCGGAAGGACTGCACGAGGTCGTCTTGTCCGGCGAGGTAGGCCACCAGTCGTGCTTCGATCTGGCTGGAGTCGCATGCCACCACGCACTTACCTGCAGGGGCCGCCAGCGCACGGCGCAGCGCACCGCCTCGCGGTAGGTTCTGTAGGTTCAGTTTGTCCCCGCCGCTGAAGCGTCCAGTGTGAGCGCCGTAGTAGTTGAGCATGATGGGGATGCGGCCCCGCTCTGCCACCCCAAGGAACCGTTGGGTACGGGTCTCCTCGATGGTGCTCTTGGTACCCAGCCGTGCTTCGACAATGGTGCGCACCGATGCCTTGGGGTGTTCGAGCAATGCCGTGAACTCTGTGTCGTTCTTGGCAAAGGCAAAGGTCTGCTTGCCAGTGGTGGGGCTGACCTTCATGGGTGGCTGTACGCCCATCGCTTGCAGCAGGCTGGCGAACTTCGGGTTGGACATGAGGAACTTCTTGGCCCGCTCCTCGCCGCCCAGTTTCTCTAGCAGCTTGGCCTTGCGCTCGTGGATAGCAGCGAGGTGGTGTTCCAGCACGTCCGTGTCCAGCTCCAGCTGAGGCTCAGTGTACATCCGAATGGTCTGGTCGATGACCAGCAGCTCCTCCTTGGGGAACTGGCGCATCAGCTTCTTGAACAGCTTGTACGTAAGCTCAACGTCTTGCACGCAGTAGTCTGCATAGGACCGCATCTGCTCTGGCGTGAAGTCTTTGCGCCGCATACCCAATGCCCGCACGACCTCGTCGCCCTTTGCACCCAGCTTGTAGTAGGTAGCCAGCGCCTTGAGGCTGCCGCCCACAGTCATGGAGTGCAGGGGCCGCGCCATGCTCAGCGTGTCGAGCCACAGCTTGGGTTTGATACCACAGTGCCAAGACAGGATCGCCCCGTCGAAGGCTGTGTTGTGGCACAGGATCGCTGCGTTGGTGTAGTCGACGGCGTTGAGGAACCCCGACGCGTCAGCGCCGGAGTACCAGTCAGTCTCAGTATCATTGACCTTGATCCCTACACCGATGATCTCGAAGCGGGGGTCACGGATGTACGCCTCGGTCGTCAGCTTAGACAGGCTGTAGTCGCTGTCGTAATAGGTCTCGAAGTCGATGGTGATAATGTCCACGTGCTACTCCTCGGTTGCTGTGAAACTGCTGGCGTTCGCCGCCCATAGGCAGAAGGACGCGCGTGTCTGGCCGTACCTACCGAACACATCTGCCTTGGCGATACGCCCTACTTTGAACAGCCTGTTGAGTGTAGCGTTTGCTGCACTGGTGGTTATGTCGGCCTCTGCTGCGACCTCTGCTGTTGTCACGTACGCCGGTGCAGTGGTGACAACTTTGTATACCGTGCTGTCTAAGTCAGAGTCCACTGCTCTTACGATATGCGTGGCAAACCATGGAGTACGCTCCGGCTGGTGTGAGTTAGGGATCATGTCCGCAACCACTGCTTCCCCAACCGCAAGGTTGGCAGACCGTGCCACTGTAGGTGGGATGTAGACTTGTGTGCCATCGTCGGTACAGGCGCCGAACGCAGAGCCTGACTCTGTGATAAAGACGCAGAATATGTTTCCAGTTTTCATTGATCCATCCTTAGAATTACTTTGCCAATTCGATAGTCTATCTTGTAATCAGGTACCCCGTCACGCAGGTCCGCTACGACGTCCATGAGTAGTTCTTCTAGTATTTCGGCGCGCTCTTTCTCTGCCTCGTATCGCTCCTTGTAGTCGATGGATGATCCGACCATGCGTCGTGTCAGCGCGACCAGCTCGTCATCGGTTATCGGTTCTCGGCCCTCGGGCAATGTCCACTTAGTCAAGTTCATTTTCCTTGTCGTGCTTTTCCCGCACTACGTCCGTCAGCCACTCCGCGATGGTCTCGTATCCGTCGCGCTGGGTTTCGCCGATCAGCCAGACCTTCTCCTCTTTTGACAGCGCCATCATCATGTCGCTGATGCGCCCCTGCCTGAGACCGTTGCCCTTGACCAGATCAAGCACGGCCTGACGTGGGTTTGCCTTGGGCTTGGGTGGTAGCCAGTTGCGCTGTCGCGCTTTGAACACGGCGCTCCCGACCTGATCGTATGTGAGACCCAGCGTCTGCGCGATTTCGCGGTTGCTGTTGCCTGCCCGCCGCATGATTGCGACGATGTTGATTTCTTTTTCAGTCATGGCCGTGCCACCGGACGCAGGAACGGGATGCCTGTATCGCGGCAGTATGCGTCGACAGGCTGACCCCATAGTTCTTCTAGGGTCTCGACCATCGCAGGCATCTGGTCGCAGACTGCTGACGTTTTGCCTGTGATGTGACCGACTTCCATGCTGCCGATTGCGAAGATGATTATGTATAGTGATGTCATGTTGTCTCCCCTTCCTTCTCATGTCCTGTCGGTGTGGCAGGGTTGGCGTCGATGATCTGCAAGACCAAACCCAAGTTGCG
>Ga0208413_1000652_pt1 | contig 25048 bp, 21 predicted proteins | sample AntAceMetag02UKD_FD_184761 | JGI IMG/M metagenome (GOLD analysis project Ga0208413, IMG submission 184761) | Saline lake microbial communities from Ace Lake, Antarctica - Antarctic Ace Lake Metagenome 02UKD (SPAdes) (version 2) | ecosystem: Environmental > Aquatic > Non-marine Saline and...
TTCGACATTGATGGAGGGCACGTCGGCCTGCATGGGGGGAGCGAATTCAATTTCTTCGACCGCTTCAGATGTCTCTTCCTCGAATATTTCCTCAGGCTCAGGTTCGAGGGGGGGCATCTCCATCATGGGGATGGTAAATTCCTCCTCTTGAGACAGGACTGCCACAACTTCTTCTTCGGGAAAGACTATCTCCCAGCCGAAAAAGGTCGCGTGGAGCGACAGGGAGAGGATTAGGCCAATAATTAGATCTCGGGTCATTTGTTTGATCCTAGGTTCGGTTAGCGGCCGGTGGGGCGGAAGACCGTCTCGAAGGAGACTTGGATTTTGGTGGGATTCTCGGGGTCGACAAGGCGAACTTTATCGAGCAGTGCCACGACGTCGCCGTAGCGAGCGAGGTCATCCGTGGTGAGGAGCACCCGAGGGTTAGGCTCATCATTGGCGTATTGTCCCAAGCGGTAAACCACCTCGGGAAGGGAGAGTATCTCTTGATTCCAGTAATAGTTACCATTGTCGGAAACTTGCACCGTGATCGGCTTATCTTCGTCATCCTGTTGCGGTGCGTTAGGCACGGCCTGCGGGAGGTTGATATCGATCTTCTGAATTCGATTCAGCGAGAGAGTGAAGAGCACGAAGGTCGCGAGCAAAAAGAAGATAACATCGATGAGGGGAATGACCTCAATTCGAGCTTCTTTGAGCGGCACATCGGGCGGTTTTTTGTATTTGCCTTGACCGGCCATATTAGGGGAGACGGAGCTCTTAAAGATTTAGGAGGAACTGATCAGGTAGTCGGGGCTACCCGAGTCTCGATATTGACCTTCTCGAATCCGGCTTTCCGAACCTCGTCGAAGACGTAACGAGCTTGGCTGAAGTAGGCGGATTGGTCCCCATTAATGAGGAACCGCGCTTCGGTGCCTTCTTGTTGGTAAACGACTTTTAGCCGGGCCAAGAAGTCATCGAGCGAAATCATATCCTTGTTCCAAGCCAGAGTGCCTTCCGCGGTGACGCTGATGGTGTAGGCACCCGCAGGATCGCGAGCCTCGCTGGTGGAAGCCTCTGGTAGCTGCACCGGAACGCCCTCTGATTTGTTTAGAGAGAGGGTAAAGAGCACGAAGGTCGCCAGCAGGAAGAAGATAACGTCAATGAGGGGAATGACCTCAATGCGTGCCTTCTTCGTGCCATCGGGATTGAATTTGCCGCCGCCGCCTGCCATATTTTGTCAGAATTTAGGGGTGAAAATAGAGTTTAACCGGAGATTCGATTAAACGTCGGCGGTTTCTTTGGTCTTTTTATTCAAAATCAGTTCAAGCGCGTTCGACATGTCGGACACCTCATGTCTGGCGAGAGCAATTTTGGCATTCATGAAATTCAATGGGAACAGACCGAAGATGGCGACGGCGAGACCGCAGGCGGTCGCGATCAAAGCTTCACCCACACCACCGGTGATAGCACCGGAGTTGGCGGCGATATCCGATCCTTCGCCGAGGGCGGCGAAGGTAGCCATCATGCCGGTAACGGTTCCGAGGAGACCAATGTAGGGAGCAGCGGTTACGATCGTGTCGATCGAAGGCATTCCGACGTTGTAACGTTGATATTCTTGGTTGGCAGCGCGAGCCAAAGCGTTGTGCATCGCAGTGTCCCGGTGAGTGAGGGTATAAACCAAAATCCGGGCGATGAAATCAGTGGATTTGCGACCGAGATTGATGGCACCATCGAAATCTTTCGCTTCCACTCGCTCGAGCATTTTCTCGACGCACTCGCGATCTCGGAGGGAGCTCTCCCGCATGATGAAAATCACGCGCTCGATCACTACGGTGAGGATAACGAACGATACGATGATGAGAGGCCACATGATGTAGCCGCCGTGCTTGAAGAACTCCATCGGAGTAAGGTTCATCAAGAATGCGATCGGAAGGGAGAACGAGGTCATGTTATCTTATTTTTGTTGGGATGAGATTTAGAGTGTAGGAGGGGGGGGAATCTAAAATCCTCGAGGAGGTAGCGGTGCGGAAACGAAGAAACTTAGCAATCTGAAATCCGTTGATGCAGGATCAATGACAAGATATGATCAACCGGGGGGCAGGGTTGGCAGGGAGAAGGGGGGGGCAAAGTTGCGATTCGAATGAAAGTAGAACCAGCGGATCGGGCGACGCTTCGCGACTTATCGGTGGAGTCAACTGCCAAGAGGGGCTTGGGGGGCTAACTAAATATTTTCAGTCAGCAAGGTGGCTGCCCGACTAGGGCTCGAACCTAGACAAGCAGAGTCAGAGTCTGCGGTGCTACCATTACACCATCGGGCAAAAAACCACCAAATTCATAATCAAGGCGCGGTGCGACGGCTGGAGCCGGCGACTGGAATCGAACCTGTAACCGCCTGTTTACAAAACAGGTGCTCTACCATTGAGCTACGCCGGCCAAGGAGCCAATCGCACCACGATGTCTGAAACCATCGAATGAAGACTGAGAGAGGAGGGAGAAAGAACGGTTATCGGGGAGTAAGAACCAAAGTTCTTGCCTCCGGGATGGGCTAGAAATACTTCGCACTGGTAGCCCCCCTCGGACTCGAACCGAGAACCAATTGATTAAGAGTCAACTGCTCTACCATTGAGCTAGGGAGCCAGGCAATGGAACCGGGAATAGCTCATTTCGGAGGTTTGGTTGTCAACCAACTTCTTGCTGCGAATACCACCCACGGGTTTTTGTGCCTCGTCCGCCAAGCTTTGGAAGATCGCCGACGCTTTTGAGCCGTGAAATCGATCACCGGTACCGGATCCAAATTTCCCCTTGCCAAGCCTCGGGCCGCGCTCTGTGTTCTACCGTTCTCCTTATGCAGAAGACCAAAAAATCCATCGCCAAGCGCTTCAAATTGACCGGAACGGGCAAGTTGTTGCGTCGCACGCCCGGTTTTCGCCACTTGTTAGCCACGAAGAGCTCGAAGCAAAAGCGTCGAGCCTCACAGGACAAACATGTGTCGCCCGGCCGCGCGGCCAATCTCAAACGTGGGCTTCCCCACGGTCTTTGAGACTATAGCGCTTACAACCGCAATTCGCTGTCTGGGTGAATCCTAACGAGACGACCCGACGGCGCCACCAACACATATATAATACAACATGCCTCGTGCCACTAACTCCCCCGCGGCCAACAAACGCCGCAAGAAGGTCCTTAAACATGCTAAGGGCTACTACGCTCGTAAATCCAAGCTCTACCGCTACGCCAAGGACGCGGTCGAACACGCTTGGCAATACGCCTATCGCGACCGTCGCAAAAAGAAGAGCACCGCTCGTGCCCTGTGGATCATCCGCCTCAACGCGGCTGTCCGCGCTCAGGGTATGAGCTACTCGCGCTTCATCGAGGGTATCCACGCCGCCAACATCGGTCTCGACCGCAAGGTCCTGGCTGATCTCGCCGTTCGCGACGAGGTGGCTTTTAACGCCGTGGTCAAACAAGTCCAAGACGCGTTGAAGACCAAGGCCGCTGCCGCTCAGGCCTAAAATCTTCTAAACGCGAGCCCGGGAGGCTCGTCTCCATTGATTTACCCGGAGGACGGGTCCCGCTGCTCGGGACACGTCCTCTTTTTTTACCCAAACACCATGCAAGACCAACTTTCTGCCCTCGTAGAACGGGCTGCTGCCGAATTGCCTCAGATTGCTTCCCGACCCGATTTCGAGACGGCCAAAGCCGGGTTTGTCGGCCCCAAAGGCGAGTTGACTGGCCTTATGAAGCAAATGGGTGGGGTCCCCCAAGAAGAGAAGCCTGCCATGGGTAAACTCATCAACGAGACCAAAAAAAAGCTTCAAGCCTTTTTAGACGAGGCACTTACGCGCATCGAGGCCACCGAACTAGCGGCGGAGCTCGGTCCCGCGATCGATCCTACGCTGCCCTCGCCCGATCCCCTGCCGGGCGGGCTTCATCCTCTAACGCAGGTCCGCGAGGAGCTGAACGCCATTTTACGCAAAGTGGGTTTCAATGTCGTCGAAGGCCCGGAAGTAGAAACCGAGTATTATTGTTTCGACGCGCTGAATACGCCGCCCACCCATCCGGCACGTGATCCGCAGGATACCTTTTATTTTCCTCAGGATGCCAAGTTTTCCAACGTCGCCAAGAAAGTGGCCGGCGAGAAATACCTGCTGCGCACCCACACGTCCTCGGTGCAGATCCGCACCATGCTGAGGGGCGAGCCGCCGATTCGTATCGTTTCACCGGGCCGAGTTTATCGCCGCGACACGGTCGATGCGACCCATTCGGCCAATTTCCATCAATTAGAAGGTCTCTACGTGGACAAGAATGTCACCGTGAAAGACCTGAAGGCGCTGCTCGACTATGTGCTTAAGTCGTTGCTCGGTTCCGATACCAAAGTCCGTTTTCGCCCGCACTACTTCGGCTACACCGAGCCCAGCTTCGAAGTGGATCTCTCCGCTAAACACCTTCCGAAAGTGAACAAAGAGTGGGTGGAAATCATGGGCTGCGGCATGGTCGATCCCGCCGTGTTCGATGACGTTGGTTATGATTCGTCCGTGTGGAGCGGATACGCCTTCGGCATGGGTATCGAACGCATCGCGATGATGATCTACGGCATCGATGACATCCGCTACTTCTACCAAAACGACCTGCGTTTCCTTAAGCAGTTTTCCTAAATCATTTATTGCCCACGAAATACCCGAAATTACCCGAAAATAGGCTATAGCTTTAGTGTTTTTTCGGGTGTTTCGTGGGCCAACTCCCCGATGAAAATTTCCCGCAACTGGCTCCAAGACTACGTCGATCTGACGGGTCTCACGGCCGCACAAATTTCTGAAGCAATCACCTTCCTCGGCTTTGAAGTCGAGGGGATTGAAACCACCGGCGCCGCTCAGATGGACCACGTCGTGGTGGGCGAGGTTCTCACGCGCGACCCACACCCGAACGCGGATCGTCTCTCGATCTGTGATGTCGCCGTCGGCGGAGCAAATGGTGGCACCAAACGCATCGTGTGTGGCGCGCAAAATTACCAAGTGGGCGACCGGGTGCCCGTGGCTCTCGTCGGCGCGGTATTACCCGGCGATTTTAAGATCAAGCCTTCCAGGATTCGTGGGGAGGCCTCTGAGGGCATGATGTGTTCCGGCAAGGAATTGCAGATCGGGGCAGACCATTCTGGTTTGATGATTCTCACCGATCGCCCGGAGATCGGCACCCCGATCAATGACGCGCTGCCGGGCGGTGATGTGGTGTTCGATATCGAAATCACGCCCAATCGCCCGGATTGCCAAAGCCATCTCGGGGTCGCTCGTGAATTGGCCGCGTGGTTCCGTCGGGAGTTGACTTATCCGACCGCCGAAGTGCCGGCCCCAGCGAAAGCGCGCGCCGATTTATTTAAAGAGGTGCGAGTCGAGCACGATGACGATTGTCCGCTCTACACCGCCTCGGTAATCGCGGGGGTGAAGGTCGGCCCGAGTCCGGATTGGATGCAACAACGCCTCGCCGCCGTGGGCGTGCGGCCGATCAACAACCTCGTCGATATCGGCAACTACGTGATGCTCGAATACGGCCAACCGATGCATGCGTTTGATGCCCAAAAGTTAGTGGGTCCATCGATTGTGGTGCGTCGGGCGGTCGCAGGGGAAACCCTAGTCACGCTCGATGAAAAAGCGCGCGTGCTCACGACTGACATGTTGGTGATCGCCGACGCGGAGAAACCCGTCGTGGTGGCGGGTATTATGGGCGGTGAAAATTCCGGCGTCGATGAGTCGACCACGGATTTGGTTTTGGAAGTAGCAGTCTTTGGGCGCTTCTCCGTCCGCGCCACATCGCGCGCTCTGGGCCTGAGCTCCGATTCCTCCTACCGTTTTGAGCGCGGGATTGATGCCCACGCGGTGCCAGAAGCCACCCGCCGAGCAATCGCGCTGATCCTCGAATACGCCGGCGGCATCTGGTGTGGTCCGACGATGCGAGTCGGAAGTGACGTGCCGTGGGAACGCGAAGTCGTCGTCAACCCGGGATGGGTGCGCGACCGGCTTGGCTTTGAAATTACCGATGAGGATCAACGCAGTGCGTTGGAAGCCCTCGACCTGTTGATCGTGCACGAAAACGAATCGGAATCCGGCGTGGAATGGGCCGTGCGCATTCCGAGCTGGCGCAGTGATTTGGATCGCCCGATCGATTTGGTCGAAGAAATCCTGCGGGTGCATGGCACCGCGAAAATTCCGGCCACGACGGTCACGGGGCCGGGGCTCTTGGCGGATGATGATCCGGTGGCGCAATTCAATCGCCGAGTTAGCAGCTACTTGGTCGGTCAAAACTTCCAAGAGTGTGTGACCTATTCGTTGCGCTCCGCCGCCGAGGTTGGCACCTGGGCGGGCGCCGAAGCCGTGTTGCCGCTCGGTTTGGATAACCCATTTCTCGAGGATCAATCGCACCTGCGCTCATCGCTGGTGGGCGGGTTGTTGGATGCGTTAAAGCTTAACCAAACGCGCGGAAACACCGTCGCCCGGCTATTCGAAACGGGTCGCGTTTTCATTCCGCAACAAGATGGCGTGGTCGAGTGTGCGGCGGTCGGGTTCGTGATTGCTGAGACGACGGTGGCGACTTGGAAGAGGCGTGAACGGGAAGACTTTTTCACCACCAAACGCTTAATCGAAACCGTGGCCTCGGAGGCCGGAGTAGACCTTTCTCGCCAGCCTCATTTGGACGACGAAGGTCCTGCGGGCGCGGGTTGGCAATCGGGCCAACACACTCTGCAGGGTGACATGCGTTATGATTGGAGTGCCCGCTACGGCATGCTCGATCTGGCCGGACTCAAATCCCGCGACATTACCGGCAAGGTGCTAGCGGGTGTCTTTGCGATTTTGCCGGAGCGGCTTAGCTCGAACGGAAAGCGCAAACGCTTTCAGCCTTTCAGCCTGCAACCGGTCGCATTGCGTGATGTGGCGCTGGTGGTGGATGAAAGCACTGCGGCGGGTGAGGTGTCCAAGCAGCTGAGCAAAATCGCTCGGGCGGCGACGCAAGGCTTCGATCTCGAAGCCGTTGAATTGTTCGACGTCTACGAAGGCAAAGGCCTCCCGGAAGGAAAGAAGAGCCTCGCATTTTCCCTCTCGTTCCGAGCCGCGGACCGCACGCTTAAAGACAAGGAAGTTAACCAAGCCTTCACGACGGTGCTAGAACAGATCGCGACCAAGACCGACTACGAAGTCCGCCAGTAGCTCGAGTTGCCTTAAATCTCTTAGGAGGGACGAGCTTCGGCTCGTCCGCAGGCGGGAAGGAAAGACTTCGTACCTTCGCTGTAATTTGGCGGCCCGGCAAGCGGAGCGACTAAGCAAGAATGCGGAGATGCTGCTGAGGAAAGGATCCTCCCGCTGCAGTAAGAGAGAACTAGTTCTTGTGATCTATTTGGCCGGCATCCGGGCGATCGCGTCGATCTCGACTTTGATCCCTTTCATGAGACCGGCTGGTGCCGTGGTGGGGGCCGGCCGAACCTCCTCCGTGTGCGCGATGTCTTCCTTCACGCCGAAACCGAGAGGGATTGGGAAACAATTGAATCCTTTTTCCTGCCATCCACGAATGTGGTCGGCCTGTGCCTTCGCCGTTACCGCTGGCACCCCAGATACGTAACAAGGAATTTCCTCTCGGTCAGCGCCGCCCAATAGTTTGGGGACCGGCTTTCCCTGCGTCTTGCCTAATAGATCGTAGAGCGCGATATCACCGGCGGAAATTGCATCGACGATTTGGTCGCCGTCATGACCACGATCACGCTTCCGGTCGTAACCTCGATCTCGCAATACCGCGACGTCATATGGATCTTGGCCGATCAATCCGGGAGCGACCAATTCATCGACTAGTTTGGCCACGATGTGGGGCCTGATCGCTGCCTAAGTTTCTCCCTATCCCACCAAGCCATCGACCGAGGTGATTTTCACCAAGAGCGTTTCTGCGTTCATCGTGCAGAAGGCGCGGTAAATATCGTGCGTGGCGTAACTCCCGTATTGTCCCGTGTTCTGGCGAGTATCGTGCTCCCCGCAAGACGGGTGGCCGGGAATTCTAAGAGCGAAACATTCAATCGATTCGATGCGCACGGTAAGCTTAGCTTTCGATATATGAGATGAGTTAAGGGGCCTTAACAGGATGTGTTACGGACCAATCCCGCGATTGGCCGCGATGTAAATCCCCAAGGTGTGGCTGGCCCCTGATGCTGGAATTTTATCGAGACCGGCGGGATCGAGCCCCAACCCAAACGTCCGATTGGCCGGCGATCGCGCATAAAGCGTGCCTTTTAAACAGGTCACCGTGAATTCCGGAGCGGGGTTCTCCGCTCGTTTTTCTGGAAACAAAATTCCGTTTAGCGCACGGTGGGCGGCGAATGCTGGTCGTAGATTGTGCATCGTATCGCAAAGTCCATTTACCGCATCCATGGTGCGACCATGATCGGTGAGCGGGCCCACCAGAAGCCGTGATCTCGCCGGCGCCAGCGCAAAAGCCTTGGCCAAAGCTACGTAGCTGCGGTCATCATCATTTGAAGTAAGCTCGAGTTTAAGATCCCACCGCGGATCCAGCGGTGCTCTTTGTTGCGCCAGCGCCGTCCCCACCGCGCAGGGGGATTCACCAAAACCTAAATCAATTAACACCCGGTCAACAGGGTGCTCACGCCTGCGCAGCTAGCGGTTGATTTCCGGGAGTTCGGCCGCCGAATATCCGATCCGCGGGCGCGGATGTTGTTTGCCGGCCCTAAAGTCGTTACGGTGGTGCCTTATCGGCCAGCGTAGCGGCGTGTTGGGATAATCCCTGGGATCGTGCGGCCAGTCCGGTGGTGTAGGCGGACCAATGGGCGTCTGGATAACGGGTCGTGTCGTGGGCTAGGTCGGGCCATTGCTCGGGAAAGTCTGCGGAGGAGGACCGGTCCGTTGGAGGCGTTGGTCGCGTTGGTGTTATTGTCTTTGATCCGAGGCTCGCCAATCACGCGCATGAGTTGAATTGGAACCTTGGTGCCGCCGGGATCGACTTTGGCAACGTCCACGAGCGGGAGACGCACCGTGATCGCGGTCATCACGAAACTTTGGTCTCCGATAGCGAAGGTCTGCCCAAGGTCTCGGCCGCCGTAGTAGTGGCGGGCGAGGGTGCCAGCGAGTTGGTCATGGTGCATGAGCTTGACCCAATCATCCGTCTTGGTCGGCTCACCCTCGCGCGGTGTTTAGCGGCGAAAAACGGGTCGAGCCGGTCTCATCGCGTTCGGTTTATCAGATGCGAACCGACGGGCCTTGCGGTGGTCCGGAGACTTTCTGGACCGCCAATTGGGCGCCGACGGGGGCGGATGGCAATGAGGGCGAACAACCAGAATCGATTCATGGGGGCAGGCAGTAGAGTTTTGCCGGTTGCCATGCCAACGCCACGGACTTTATCGGTTGAGGCTTGTCTTGTGACTATGTCCAATATTCCCGACCTCAACATTGACCGCGTGGCCGAATTGGCGCGCATCGCCCTAACGCCCGCCGAAAAAGCGGAGTTTTCTGCGCAGCTCGGCGAGGTGCTCAAGCACGTCGAACAGCTCAAACAACTCGACGTTGATGGCGTCGAACCGACGGCGCATGCCTTCGCGGTGGAGAACGTCTGGGCGGACGACGAAGCGCAGGCGGGACTCAGCGTCGAGGATGCCCTCCGCAACGCCCCGGCCCAGCGGGATAACATGGTTGTCGTGCCTAAGGTGGTGGAGTGAACGACATGGCCGACGGGATCCTCTTTTCCACGCTCACCGCACTCGCCAATCGTCTGGCGGCGGGCGAACTCAGCGCCGTCGATATAACCCAAGCCTTCATTGATCGCACGACCGCGGTTGATGGTCGCGTGCGGGCCTTCAACTCGGTGAATCCCGAAGATGCCTTGGCTCAAGCGAAAGCCGCCGACGAGCGTCGCGCCGCCGACCAAAGTCGAGGTGCCTTAGATGGGTTGCCGATCGCTCTGAAAGATGTGATCGCGGTGAAGGATCAACCGCTGACGGCGAGCAGCAAGATGCTCGAGCATTTCGTCTCCCCTTACGATGCTACCGTCACGCAGAAGCTAAAGTCCGCCGGCAGTGTATTGTGGGGCCGGGCGAATCTCGACGAATTCGCGATGGGTTCGTCCACGGAGAATTCCGCGTTCGGCGCTACCGCCAATCCCTACGATCTCACCCGGGTGCCGGGCGGCAGCTCCGGCGGCAGCGCGGCGGCGGTAGCGGCGGGCGAAGCGATCGCCTCATTGGGCTCAGACACCGGTGGATCCATTCGCCAACCCGCCGCGTTCTGTAACGTGGTCGGACTGAAGCCCACCTACGGTTTGGTTTCACGTTACGGTTTGGCCGCCTTTGCTTCGTCTCTCGATCAGATCGGCACGTTCACCCGTACGGTGGAAGACGCGGCGGTTTTGCTCGGTGGCATCGCTGGTCATGACCCCCGAGATTCGACCTCTTTCAAAACCGAAGTTCCCGACTACCGGGCCGCGCTAGCGGAGCGGAAGGGCCCGTGGAAATTGGGTGTGCCCAAGGAATATTTTGGCGTCGGGCTGGATCCTGAAGTGGGTGCAGCCATTGAGCAGGCGATCGCGTTTTATCGGGAACAGGGCTGCGAAATTAAAGAGGTCTCGCTGCCGCATACGGACTACTGCCTGAGCACCTATTACATTATCGCGACGGCGGAGGCCTCCTCCAATTTGGCGCGTTACGATGGGGTGCGCTACACCCACCGTTCGGCGGAGGCGAAGAGCGTGGAGGATATCTATTTCAAGTCTCGCCAAGAGGGCTTTGGCCCGGAAGTAAAACGCCGCATCATTCTCGGCACTTACGTGCTCTCGAGTGGCTACTACGATGCCTACTACTTGCGGGCGCAAAAGGTGCGCACGTTGATCCGCCAAGACTTCCTCAACGCCTACCGAGAGGTCGATGCCATCCTCACGCCGACGACACCGACCCCGGCGTTCAAAGCGGGTGAAAAAGCGGACCCCTTGGCGATGTATCTGTCTGATATCTATACCATCGGCGTAAACCTCGCCGGACTCCCGGGCATCTCGATTCCTGCCGGTTTCAGTGAAGCAGGATTACCCATCGGATTACAACTGATTGGCCAGCCCTACGCGGAGGCCGACTTGCTCGCCATCGCCCACACTTACGACTCCCACCACGACTGGCGAAGCCGGAGACCCGTCCTCTGATTTTAGTCACCGAGATCACGGAGGAGACACAGAGATCACGGAGTTGAAAGAACTGACCGAGAAAATTATTGGCGCAGCGATTGAGGTGCGCCGTGAACTGGGCCCGGGTTTGCTTGAGTCGGCCTATCAACGAGCTTTGGCGCATGAATATGAGTTAAGCGGTATACCGTTTGAGCAGCAGTTGAATTGCTCTGCGCGGTCTAAAGACCTCTTGATCGACGCCGCCTATCGATTGGATTTTTTGATTGAGGGGGCCGTGGTGGTAGAACTCAAAACGGTCGACCCGTTGATGGACGTCCCCACCGCTCAAGTTCTTACTTATCTCAAATTTTTCAAGTGCCAGATAGGTCTCTTGATGAACTTCCGCTCCGCCATTCTCACCTGCGGACTTTAAACGGCTCGCTCTGTGAACTCTGTGTCTCCTCCGTGAACTCTGTGACAACTCCTATTTCCACCGACTACGAAGCGGTTATCGGACTTGAGGTCCATGTGCAGGTTAAGACTGCGTCCAAGATTTTCACGCGGGTGGGGCAGGGGTATGGCCACCCGGAAAACACCCTGACCGACCCCGTGGTCCTCGCGCTCCCAGGCGCCTTGCCGGTGATGAATAAGGCCGCGCTCGATGCGATTATCAAATCAGGCCTGATGCTGCACTGCGACATCGCCGACGTGTGCAAATGGGATCGGAAAAACTACTTTTATCCGGACTCCACGAAGAACTACCAGATCACGCAATTCGACCAACCGATCTGCATCGGTGGAGAGGTAGAAATCGAACTGCCCGGGGCAGCCCGCAACGTCATGGGCGAACATAAAAAAATTCCTCTCACGCGCATCCATTTGGAGGAAGATGTCGGTAAACTGAACCACCAAGCGCACGATTCTTTGGTGGACTACAATCGCGCTGGCACCCCGCTGATGGAGATCGTTTCCGAGCCGGCGATCGCCTCGGCCGCTGAGGCTTATGCTTTCCTGACCACGCTGCGCACCACCATGGTCTATGCGGGAATTTCTGACTGTGACATGGAGAAGGGGCAGATGCGTTGTGATGCGAATATCTCGATCCGGCCGGTGGGGCAGAAGGAGCTGGGTGTCAAAGTAGAGCTCAAGAATCTCAATTCCATTTCCTTCGTGCGCGATGGTATTTCGCATGAGATCAAGCGCCAGAAAGCAGTGCTAAAAGCGCGCGGCACCATCGTGCAAGAAACCCGCGATTATGACGGTATCACGGGCACGTCGCAGTCCCTGCGCACAAAGGAAGATGCTCACGATTATCGCTATTTCCCCGACCCCGATTTGATGCCCGTGCGGGTGGATCAAGCGTGGCAGGATCGACTCGCTGCGGAATGTCCCGAACGACCGTTCGACAAGCAACGGCGCTTCATGGCGGATTACGATCTGCCTTATACGATCACCTCGGTGCTCGTGCCGGATCGCGAACTCAGTGACTGGTTCGAGGCGGTGGTCGCCATCGCGGGCAAAGCCCAAGCGCAAGCGGTGGGCAACTGGATCGCGAATGACCTTTTGCGAGAATTGAGTGCGGTTCAGGTGGTATTGGCAGACGCCAAGCTCACGCCCGCGCATTTGGCCGAACTCGTCGGGCTTATCGAAGCGGGCACCATCACCCAACAGATCGCGCGAGAAGTGTTTTCAGAATCCTTCAATTCCGGCGAAACTCCGTCAGCCGTGGTTGATCGCAAAGGACTCAAGGACGACACGGATTCCGACGAACTTGAGCAATGGTGCCGCGACGCCATCGCCGGTAACGACAAGGCGCGAGAACAATTTCTCGGCGGTAAAGACGGTGCGATCAACGCCCTGAAAGGACCGGTCATGAAAGCCTCCCGCGGCAAGGCCAACCCGAAGCTAGTCGACGAAACCCTGCGCCGCTTACTGGCAGAGAGCTAAGACCAAAATCTGGCTCTCAGGTGGGTCGGGCTTTACGCCCGACAGGTTTTATCCTGCCGGTTGAGCGATGAACACTTCAGCCGGTGGCGGGGTCCGGCCATATTGGATCTATCAAACCTATCAAATTGCGGACGGATCCTTCTCGGAGCCGGAAATGCCGTGACCCGGTTTGGGGAACTTATACCGTATTTTGGGCTCCAAGCCTTTACGAAGTGATCCGCTACGGATTGCTTCATACCGTGCCTATAAACCACTCACGATTCTGGTCTTTAGCTCTGGGACTGGGACTGTTGACGAGCCTGCTCGATGCTCGTCCTGATCCCCGGGCGGGCGCATGGGCGCACGAGGAAAGCGCGCTGACTCCTCTCCCAGCGGTGAAATGGGGGAAACTGGAGAATGGATTTCGCTACGCGTTGATGCCGCATGATGGGGTGCCTCGATCATCTACCTTGCAGTTGGTCGTGCTCGCCGGCGCGATGGATGAAAAGGAAGACGAACGCGGCCTCGCGCACTTCATGGAGCACATGGCATTTCGAGGGAACAGCTCCTTTCCCGAGGCCGAGATGGTCCGCTTCTTCCAGGAGTTGGGAATCGAGTTCGGCAGCGACGTGAATGCTGTCACGTCCTTCGATTATACGGCTTACACCTTAGACTTTCGCGATACCTCGCCGGCGATGCTGAGGCGCGGCTTGCGGTTTTTCCGCAGCTTCGCGGATGGAGTAAATTTTGATCCTATCCTGATCGAGCAGGAACGCGGCGTCATCCTGAGTGAGCTCCGCGGGCGAGATAGTGTCGGGGCTAAAAGCCAACTCGACGCTATGCAGACGGTCTTCGACGGACTCACTTTCATCGAGCGCTCCCCGGGCGGTTCGTATGCCAGCGTGGAGGCGCTCACTCAGCAGCAATTCGAATCCTTTTATCGCCGCTACTACCGGCCTGATTTGATGGTTCTGGTGGGGGTGGGTGATTTTGATCTGCCAGCCTTAGAGGCGCAGGTCGCAGAGGTATTTGGATCATTGGTTCGGCCCAACAAGCCCCTGCCGATGCGGGATCATGGAGCGCTGGCTAGCGCTGATCGACTGCGCGCCGATTCCTTCCGGATTAGCGATGTGGGGTCGGCTCAATTGCTGATGGCTTCGGTTCGAGAAGCCGTCACGGCGGCGGACTCTCTCGCTGCCCGTCGAGAGCACTACCTCCAGCAGTTTGCCCAAGGACTGTTGAACGAGCGACTGGGTAGGGGATTGCTGAATACGCCAGCGGGATCCGCCCGCATGGAACAACTGGTGGGCAACCAAGCCGCGTTGGCGTCTGTCATGACTAGCCCCTCATCATGGGAGGCCCAAGTGAAGGCGCTGGATGAGATGATCAGGGCGACCTATGTGCATGGTTTTCTGCCGGAAGAAATTGAGCCGGCGCAGGCTCGCCAACAACGCCGGATTGAGTTGATGGCGGACATTTTGCCGCAACGCGATCCGCACGATATCTCTCTAAAACTCATTCAATCCATCGTGAATCATAGGGTTTATGTGGGTGAACCCGTCGAGCTAAGCTGGCGGGCTGAATGGCTGCGGGATTTGGACGCCGCATCTTTGCTGGCGGCTTACCGTCGGGCCTGGAATCTCGATGGTATGGTTCTGCACTTGAGCGGAGAATTGCCGGCGGAATTTAAAGCCGACGAGATGCTGATCTCCCTGATTGCAGCGCGAAAATTCGATCCCGATCAAGTGCGCCTCGCGGCTCGCCAAGACCATCCCTTTGAGCTGAAGCCTTGGGGGGACGCGGCGGAAGCCGAACTGGTCCGCAAGATCCCCGAAATCGGGGCCAAGCTGTATCGCTTAAGTAATGGGGTGCGCGTGAATATCATCTCCACGCCCTACGAGCCGGGCGTAGTCCACGGGGTGGCGCGCGTGGGGTCTGGTTTGTTGGATATGCCCGGCAACAAACCCGCGTTGAAGGAGTTTGGGTTGCATACCCTGTTCGCGAGCGGCACGGCCCATTACCTCTCTAACGACCTACGCAAGGTGATCGATTCGGAGTTTCTCGCTTTCGATTTCGGGGTTGATGATCACGATGCGTTTACTTTTCAAGGCACGACCGAACAAGAAAAATTTTCCGCCTTTCTGGGCGTAGTCACCGAGTTTCTATTCAGGCCAAAGTTTGGGACTTTTGTGCACCGCTCGGAGAGAATAAAGGCGACGATTTCGCGGGCTTCCTCGGCCGCGGGGATGCAGGAAGGCATGCGGGACCTCACGGACTATTTGTTTGAAGGTGATGCGCGTTTCACGTGGGGAAACTTTGTCGACTACGTGGGCCTGAGCTCGACTGATGTGCGGCGTTGGCTCCAGGAGCCGCTGGGAGAAGGTTACGTTGAGGTGAGTATCGTGGGTGATATCACGGTGGAGGCGGCCTTGGATCTAGCGCAACGCACCGTCGGCACACTGGCTCCGCGGGCGGATGAAAAGCGCCTGCGCGGCACCCTGAAACCGGTGAAGATCAGTGCGTCGCCTGGCTTCAAACGCATCGAATTTGTGGGTGAAGATCACCTGGCGATGGTGATGGGACACTGGCCGGTGATCGGCCCAGTGGATACCCGCGATCGCACTGCGCTCTATTTGTTGGCCACGCTGTTGGAGAATCAAATTCGCCAGCAAGTGCGCAACGATCTGGGGCTCGCCTACAGCCCCACCGCCGACTTCCAAACCTTTGCTGGATTTACGGAATTCAGCATGCTGGTGGCTTCGATTGATTGCGCCTCGGATGCGTCGACCAAAGTAGCGCGGATGGTCGAAGATATCGCCGTCGATTTGTCGCGGCAGGGGATCGATGAGGGCGAGTTTTTGGGTGCCCGGGGTATTCTCTCCAGTCAGGTGCGGCGGTCGTGGCGAGACAACGCGTTCCTGCTGCGAAGTATCATGCGTGCTCAGGAGCAGCCAGAATCAGCCGAGGCCTTGGTGGCCCTGCATGCCGGATTGATCGACGAGATCACGAAAGATGAAGTCGCGGCGTGGGCTAAAAAAGTGCTGACGCGGCGCAACACCTTCATGGCCGCGATCGTGCCCAAACAGTTCATTGGAATTTTCCAAACCGACTAGTCAGCGGTCACGCTGAGCGGATTCTGGGATCACCCGATAGACCCTCTATCGCTGCCGGGGAGGTGCTTGCAGATCAGGTGCGATATCAGTGTCGGGCTAACCCGGTAGACGGGCCAACATGAGGATCCACAGAAAAGCCGCGCCAGTCACTGACGCGGCTTGAAAAACGAAAGAGGAGGGGGCGGCTTAGCGGATTTCCGCCATCAGCGCGCCGTTTTGCATCCGGTTAATCGGGTGCTTGGGGGCGCGGGCGAAGAACTCCACCAGATGGGAAACGTTGGTATAGCCGCGAGCGATGAGCTTCTGTTCAATCTTACGCATCGCGAGGCTGAGTTCCTGGGCGAGTTCCTGATCTAGCTCGCTGACCGCATTGGAGGTCTTGTCGACGATGTGATAAGCGGGCGAATCATCGAGGGCGATTTGGTAAAGACTGGCTCCATTGTGGAAGAAACAGCGTCGGACTAGGCCGAGTTCTTCGAAGGCAGCCAAGCAGCGGTAAACCGTGACCAGATCGCAGATGGTGCCAGAGAGCTCGGCGTGAATCTGCTCGATGCTAGCGGGGAGGGAGCGCCCAATTAGGGTTTCAAGGATGGCGATTCGTGGCTGCGTGATGCGTAACCCGGCCGATTTGAGGCGTTTACAGGCAACCTGTAGGGCAATGGCACTCGGAGAATCTTCGTCGTTGTCGTTCAAAGGATGGTTAGTTTGAGTTGCAGAAATCATATCTATGTGGTGCTTTTTGACACTTCAGCGACGGTTAGGTAGCGAAAATCGTAAACAATTTCAGGTATTTTACAAATTATTTATAAACTCGTTTAAAATTTGAATCACTTCACCGGTTCAGGGCAAAGTAGTGGTAACGAGCGGAGCTCAATAGCTTAATCATCATCATTATTGAAATTTCATAACCTATGCAGGATCTAGATTTTAACGAAGTAGTGACTTTAATTTGCAAAGAGGACCCCCGATTTAGCAAAAGTGCTTATGGGTTCGTGAGGCAGGGCCTAGATTTTACAGTCAAGGAATTGAAAAAATCGGATTCATCTCGGGCGGGTAAGTCGCTCCACGTGACGGGAGAGGAGCTGTTGATGGGCATGCGGGCGTTTGCGTTGGATCAATTTGGTCCCATGGCCCGCACGGTTTTGAGGGAGTGGGGGCTGATCAAATGTGGTGATTTCGGCGATATCGTTTTCAATCTGATCGAGTATAACGTGTTTAGCCGCAATGCGCAGGATCAGCGGAAAGATTTCGCCGAGTTTTACACCTTCGAAGAGGCGTTTGATGCGCCTTTTCGGCCGAAGGAGCAGCGCCAACCTCGCTTCGTCTAACGTTCCCGCCCCCCAGATGGTGATGCGGGTCTTGGCTTTTGAATAGAGCGGGGTGTTAATGGGAAGTTTACAATTATGCCTGCTTCAATCGTCTCTGATTTTCAACTCCTCGAAACCCTCTGGCGTGATGCGCCGATCCGTCAGGTTCTGCCTAATGGCCTGACTCTCGTGCTAAAACCCGATGCCTCCGCGAGCGTGGCCTCCGTGCAAGTCTGGGTCAAAACCGGCAGCATCCATGAAGGCGACCATCTCGGGGCGGGGCTCTCTCACTATTTGGAGCATTTGCTTTTTAAGGGCACATCCCGACGCGAAGGCCGCGAAATCTCGACTGAGGTGCAGGAGCACGGTGGTCACATTAATGCCTACACGTCTTTTGATCGCACGGTTTATTACATCGATATCCCGGCTGAACATGCCCCGGTGGCGGTTGATATTCTCGGCGATGTCGTGCTGAACTCCACGTTGCCCGCCGCGGAAGTAGCGCGGGAAAAGGATGTCATTCTCCGCGAGATCGACATGGGTCTGGATGATCCCGATCACCGGCTCTGGCAGCAGTTGTTTGAGACGGTCTACCAACAACACCCCATGCGGCAGCCCATCATCGGGCATCGGGATGTTTTTTCCGCGATCAATCGGGAAGCGCTGATCGATTACTACCAATCGCGCTATGTGCCCAACAACATCGTCGTGGTGGTAACGGGCGGGTTCGACACCACGGCAGTGCAACAAGCGGTTGCTCAACACTTCGGTTCCGCGCCGCGCCGTCGCTTGGCCCCAGTTTATTTACCCGCAGAGCCCGCCGCCCTTTCCTCGCGTGTGGAACACCTCGAAGATGACGTTGAAATCGTGCGGGGCGCGATGGCTTGGCCGATTCCCGGGCTGAGTCATTCCGACGCTCCGGCGCTGACGGTGCTGTCCCTCGTCCTCGGTCACGGTGATAGTTCGATCCTCTGGAAATCACTGCGCGAAAAGGCGCGTTTGGTTCACTCGATCGACGCCACGAGTTGGGCACCGGGAGAGCAGGGTTTATTCTACCTGTCGCTGGTATGCGATGGCCCCATGCGCGATCCGGCGTTCGCGGCGGTGCAGCAAGAATTGCAGAGGCTGATGCACTGCGGGTTTACCGCCAAGCAGGTGAACAAAGCGGTGCGCCAAATGGTGGTCGGTGAAATCAATGGTCGCAAAACTGCGGCAGGGCAGGCCGCGCGCCTCGGCGTTGCCGAAGTAGTCGCGGGCGACATTAACTTCTCCCGCGCCTACTTTGAGCGTCTGCGTCGGGTGACGCCGACGGCTTTGCGGCGGGTATTAAAAACCTACTTGATCGACGGGGTGCATCACACTGTGTCGCTGAGTCCTCGGGCCGCCGCGACTACTACGACAGCGGAAAAAGTCACGCCCCCCGTTTCTGAGATTCAGGCTGAGACCCTCGCCAATGGCACCCGGTTGATTCTGCAATCCGATCGCCGGCTGCCCAATCTACATTTCCGCCTGCTCGGCTTGGGTGGATCGGCCTACGAGGCGCCAGAGCAACGCGGTGCGACCAATATCATGGCAACCCTGCTCGCGCGGGATACCGCCAAACGTTCCGCCGCCGAAGTCGCCTTGGCGATCGAAGAGGTGGGAGGCTCGCTCAGTCCGGTGACCGGCAACAACACCTTCGGTCTCGCCGTCGAGGTATTGCCCGGAGACGTGGATCTAGCCCTAGACCTATTAGCCCAAGCTGCGCTCAAGCCGAAATTCACCAAGTCGTCGTTTACCATCGAACGGGATGCTCAGGTCGCCGAGCTCCAACAGGACGCCGACGATATTGTTACCATCGGCCGCCAAGAACTGCGCCGCCGCTTTTTTGGCGAACACCCGCTGGCGATCGAAGCCAGCGGTGAAATTGAGCATCTGCAGAAGCTCAAGCCCAAGGACCTCAAACGCCTGCACCGCGAATTGATGGTCGCGCCAAACATCGTGCTGTCGGTGGCCGGTGATTTTGATGCGTCAGAGCTAGCGCCGAAACTTCGCCGCCTCCTCAAGCGATTCCCCGGGGCGGACTTCAAGGTCAAAGCGCCGACCTTAGAGGCGCCAGCGGAGCCGAGTGATTTTGTCGTCAATCAACCACGTCAACAGGCGGTGGTAATGCAAGGCTACGTCGGCCCCGGCGTGCGTTCCACGGACTTCCATGTCGCCGAGGTGGCGGATGAATTGTTCAGCGGCATGTCGTCGCGATTATTCGAACGCGTCCGGGAACAGAAGGGCTTGGCCTACTACGTGCGCTCTTCGCGCGTGATCGGCCTAGATGCCGGGATGTTCTATTTCTACGCCGGCACTGCGCCAGGCAAGGAAGACGAGGTGCTGCACGAGATCGAGTTGGAGATCAAACGGATGGCGGCGGGCCGGATCACGAAGGCGGAGCTCAAACGCTGTCAGACTCGGCTTTGCGCCGCGCGGCGGATGTCGCTTCAGTCCAATGGTGCCAAGGCCATGCACACGGCGCTCAATTCACTCTACGACCAACCCCTCGATGGCGGGCCCGAGTTCGAAAAATTTATTCGAGCGGTGACCGTAAAATCTTTGGCAAAATTCGCGAAGACTTACCTCGGTCGCCAGGCCTGCACGCAAGTGATAGTGCGTCCATGAGAGCGATGCAGGATCTGTTTCCGGTGGATGATTTTGGGTTTCGTTTAACCCTTCGCCGCACCGATCCGGCAGAGTTTTTTACCTCGACCGCCGAAGGATCGGAGGTCCTAGCTGAGCGGAGCCGGTGGTTGGCTAGTTCTCCGCACGACTACGCCATTCTGACGCAATCGGCGGAGCCTGCGTGGGCTGAGTATGTCGAATGGGCTACCGCGTGGCACGGTGAGCCACTATCGGCGGATCCCGTTCAAGCTGGCCAGCAACTGGAGCCCGACGTGGTGCTACTGTGTCGGGATGCCGCTGGGGTCTTTCGCGTGGCAGGTGGCGTGGTGGTATTTCCCAGCCACTGGGCTTTAGCGGATAAGATCGGCCTTACCTTACTGGAAGTTCACAGCGTCGTCCCGGGGCTCAATGCCGCGATCGGTCCGGCGATCGACAAGTATCTCGATAAGATCAAACCCGGCTTCGCCGCCGGGCGCCCCAATTGGGGATTGGCCGCGACGGACGCGTGGAATCTGCACCCCTCCGTCGGCGCGCCGAAGCTAGTCGCGGGCATGACGCCCGATCAAATGTGGCTGCGCGTTGAGCGACAGATTCTGACCCCACTGCCGAAAACCGGCGCGATGCTTTTTGGGATTCGCATCGAGCGAATGCGTCTGGATCGAGTGCTGGCCGACCCAGAGGTGCGGCGGCGATTCCATCATGCGATCGCCACCATGCCACCCGCCGTAGCGGCTTATAAGGGGCTCACGAAAGTGTTATCTGCTCTGCTACAACAGAGCCGGTGACTGGGGTCACTTTTGCGGCTGTGAAATATTTACTTTGGATTTAAACGGACGCGGTTGCCTGATTGTTGGAGAGTTATGGCGCGGGCATGTCGAGGTGCCTAGCCTTTGAGGTTGGGCGGGCGCGCCGCGCGCGCCATTTCGACCTGCCGGCCGTAATCGGCGGTTTCGGCGACATCGCCTTACCTTCAATCGGCGGGCTAAACGGATTCCGTGGCGGTAAGTTTCCCTTGTCGCCAGTAGGGCGATTGCCCTGTGGATAGTGCTGGTTCGGTGACAAATTATCCCACCGAAAGCGTTCTCCCCCTCCTGCCACCCCGCCCGTCATGTCTGCCTACGTGGGAATCTTCGGTGCTACCCGGCATCCGCTGGAATTTCAACGGTCCCTTATCGGTCAGTGCCCGTTGGTGACGCCGCCGGTCCATTTGAGCTTGGTGCGGACGATGGTGAAGTGATCGAAATTAGCGCGTTGCACGAGCTTCAGGCGTTGGGGGGCGATGGAGATTTTGATCGTATCACCTTCAAAACTACGCAGGTTGCGCTGACCATCGATCACCACGAGGAGGCACGTTTGATCCGACTCGGTGGTAATGGTGAGCTTCACGTCTTGCTGAAAGATGATCGAGCGGTTGCTGAGCGTATGGGGGCAGATCGGAGTCAGGGCCACTACCTCCGCATCGGGGTGAATCAACGGCCCACCGGCCGAAAGGTTGTAGGCCGTAGAGCCCGTCGGAGACGAAAAGATCAGACCATCACAGCTGTAAGTAGTCACCAATTTTCCGTCGGCGTGCACGGCCAGGCGGACGAGCCGAAAGTGCTTTTCGTCTTTGATCACCACGTCGTTGAGCGCGAGGTCAGTTTGATTGGAGCCAGTGGAGCAACTGAGCAGCACCCGTTCGGCGATCTTGAATTCACCCGCTAGCAGGGAGCCGAAATGCTCGCGCGCTTCTTCGGCTGAAAACGTGGTGAGAAAACCGAGCGAACCGCGATTGACACCGATCAGGGGAACTCCCGCCTCAGCGGCGATGCGGGCAACCCCCAGCATTGTGCCATCGCCTCCGATGACGCAGCACGCATCGCAGTCATTGAGAAAATCCGCTGGCACTGGAAACGCATGAGTTTCCTTCACGGTCGCGCCGACGCCTTCGGCGAGCTTCATCAAGTCACCGGCGATTTCGGCCGCACCAGATTTCTGGGCGTTGACGACAAAGGCGATAGAGCGGAGCGACGACATAGGTAAGTTCTGGCTAGGGTGCGAACGAATCACGGGCGGACGGGCTGCGCAATGGCTTAAAGACCCTACTGATCGTCGAAACTAAAAAAGGGTCGTGCTTCCCGCAGCGCGCAAGCCGTGGACCGGCCTTCCCCGTCTCCTGGATTCAGCCTGAAATCGGTTTAGCCGCGTCTCGGCCGTGGCGGGCAATGCGGCGGCGGATCCATTCACTCAGAAAATCGAGCAGGGTGACTACTACCAGAATGCAGAGCAGCACGGTGGCGAAGCGGTCCCACTGGTGGAATTCCTGATAGGCGTGCAACTGTAAGCCTAGCCCACCCGCGCCGACGTAGCCGATGATACTGGCCGAGCGAATATTGTATTCGAGCATCCAAATACTGTGGCTCCAGATCAGCGGCTTCGCATGCGGCCAAACCCCATATTGAAACGCTTGCAGGGGATCGGCCCCAATGCCGCGGAGGGAGCGGGCCACGCTCAAATCGACGGATTCAAAGGCTTCGCTGAAAAATTTCCCGAGATAGCCCACGCTGTAAAAGGTAAGGGCGACGACCCCAGCCAGCGCATTGGCTCCGAGTGCAGCCACGGCGATCACGGCCCAGATCAGGCTGGGGATGGTGCGGATGACATTGAGCGTCATCCGCATGCTCAAAACGAGCCACCGCGGGGCGAGGGTCTGCGCGGCGCCGAGTCCGATCAGGAACGAAAGCCCAATGGCCCCGAAGGTCGCCAATACGGCGATTTTTATGGTCTCGACCAGCGCGGTCAGGGTGCGCGGCAGCACCGCGAAATCGGGTGGGAAAAAATCGCTGAGAAATCGTTGTAGATTTTGAAAAACATTGAGGTCACGATCACTGCCGCCGATCAGGCCGCCCGAATAAATGACGGCGAGTAAGAAGATGAGCAGCGTGCAATTGATGGCGTTGAGGCGCTCATACCACGGGCGCTCGGGGAGCGTTAGGGGCACGGAAGCTCCGCGGGCGGCGCGCGGTGGCGGATCGGGCGCCGCCGTCATGAGTTCACCTCTTTGGTCGGCCGGTGGAGTCGCCGCAGACGGCAGTCCGCCGGATCATGCGGATTGAGGCTGAGGGCTACATCGGCAAAGCGCTGGATATGCTCGGCGTTGTGCAGCACGCAAAAAACGGCCTTCCGCTCCACTTGCGCCGCTTGCTTGAGCAACCCCAGCACGCGGCCCGCATAGTAGCTGTCGAGATGGGATACCGGCTCGTCGGCAAAGTAGATTTCGGGCTGCTGAAAAAGCGCTCGGGCGATGGCGACGCGTTGTTGTTCACCGCCAGATAGTTCGCAAACCCACTTGTGCGGTTCACGGGCGATACCGAGTTCTTGGAGCAGGGCGAAGGCCTCAATTTTGTATTGCGCGGGGAAGCCGAGGAAGGTGCGCAGGCATGACAGTTCGGCGAGCCGACCGCAGAGGACGTTGGTCAGCAGATCGGCGTTTTGAATGAGTTGTAGGTCTTGGAAAACAATCCCTAAGTTTCGCCGCAGGGCCTCGGGAGCGCAGGCCGCTGCTTCGTGCGGGAGCGAAAGCGAGACGCTACCTTCATCGGGTTGCAGTAAGCCGCACAGGCAGGAAAGGAGGGTGGTTTTCCCCACCCCAGACGGCCCGACCACCGCAATAAAATCCCCCGCCCGTAACTCGATGTTGAGATGCCGAAATAGCCAACGCTCGCCTCGACGGAAGCCGAGGTCTTGCACGCGCATGATCGGCGCGGAGGAGGGCGTATCGGCTCCGCCAGAACCCTTAAGATCCGTTGCCATGTTTAGCGTTGGTGCAGCGTTGCGACGGTGATCCCGGTTAAAATTCCATCTGCTCGATCACTTCGAGCGCTTCGAACGTGACCGCGAGATGCGTATCGGCATCGACGGCGACGAGCGGCCCGCCGAAAATCCGGTCGCGTAACTCAACGCCCTCATCGTTCATCGATAAAAAGGCCTCGCGGAGTTTTGCTTTCGCCTCCGGAGAGAGAGATGCACGTACCACAATCACATGGCTGGGCACCGGACCCTGCGTATCGACGACCTTCAGCTGGGCCCGCTGCTCGAGGCTCAGGTGCTTGTCCTGCTCCAGGACGTAGTAGCTCACGGCCGCAGCCTCCGCACTGCCATTGAGGACGCGCTCCGCCGCCGAAACATAGCCGACCCCGTAGTAGACATTGCCCTCACCAAAGAATCCTTCCGGCCCGGTTTCCAAGGTGATCAAACCTTGTTTGTAGAGGTCCCACGAGGGGATCAGAAAACCCGAGGTGCTCGTGCGACTGGAAAACGCGATTCGCTTGCCGGCGAGATCCTGGATCGATGCGTAAGGCTTTTCCTTCAGAGCCAGCCAGTAGCTTAGGTAAGACGTTTCGCCATCAACTTTACTGGCGAGGAGAATCTCCACGGCTCCTGAACGCATCAAACGCGCGGTCGCGGTCGAGCTGAGATAAGCGACATCAATGGTGCCATTTTTCAGGCCTTCGTTGATTACGGTCGAGCTGAGCGGCACGATCGCTTCGGTCTTGAGCCCGGCCGCCTGCGAGAGAAATCCCTCCAGCGATTCGCGGTCAGCAATCATGGCGTCCGGATCCTTGTCGGGCTCCAGGGCGATGACAATCGAGGAGAGGCCTGATTCTGCGTCGGATTTAGGATCTTTGGGCCCGCAGCCGAGGAGAAAAAGGGATATGGCGGGCAGGAAGAGAAAGAGAAATTTGAAATGCATAGTGAGACTTCCCTTAGTTGCGACTGAATCTCTTTATCATGTCAAACCCTCTCATTTATTTACTGTCAAAAGCGAGGTCCTCTGAGTCCGGAGGAAGCGGTTCTTGAAAGTTCCGCAAGAGCTTCAGATGGATCAGCGGGAGGAGCATTTTAGCTGGTCCGGGGAGGCCCGGTCCGTGCGTTGGCCTCCTGGCTTTGGCTTGGTTGTAGCCGGTC
>Ga0208413_1000662_pt1 | contig 24880 bp, 31 predicted proteins | sample AntAceMetag02UKD_FD_184761 | JGI IMG/M metagenome (GOLD analysis project Ga0208413, IMG submission 184761) | Saline lake microbial communities from Ace Lake, Antarctica - Antarctic Ace Lake Metagenome 02UKD (SPAdes) (version 2) | ecosystem: Environmental > Aquatic > Non-marine Saline and...
AGAAAATGATGAATTTTCTGAACTTATTGACGGTATCCGTGAAGCTGTTGAAGAAAAAGGAAAACAAACGCTTACTGGTATTCGTGCATATTTGAAAAATAAATACTCATTTGATGAAATAAAGTTTGCAAAGCTTTTCTTGGAATAAGTGCTACTATTCAAATTGTAAGTTTTTTATATCAACAAAAAAAAGAAAGGGTTTTAAAAATGAAAAAAATTATTTTGTGGTGGTCTACTAAGGCTCACAAACCAACAACAGTCTTTATTGGATTATTGTTTTTAATTGGGTCTTTGGTTTTAGTCCCATACTTCTTCAGTTGGAGTGGTGTCGGATTGTTTGCCTTGTTTTATTGGATAAGTGGAGGGCTTGGTGTGACATTGTGTTATCACCGTTTACTTACTCACAAATCTTTTCAGACATATACCTGGATTGAGAATATTTTGATTCTTTTTGCAAGTCTTGCTTGGCAAGGTTCACCATTGAAGTGGCCTGCTATGCATCGTCAACATCACGATAAGTCAGATGAAGAGGGTGATACACATAGTCCTGTTCATCCATTTGTAAGTTTTTGGCGTGCGCAACTTATTTGGATCCTTCAAAAAGATGCAGATGAGTTTGATTGCTTTAAAAATACAAAGGACTTGCAGAAAAAGCCAATGGTAATGTTGTTTCATAAGATGTGGTTGTTTCCACAATTCATTCTTCTGACAGGATTATTTCTCGTTGGACATCATTTTGGTGGTGTGCAACTTGGACTTTCTTGGGTTGTGTGGCAAATCTTTAGGATTGTCTCAGTTCTCATGACAACTAATTTGGTAAATTCTGTTTGTCATTTGTGGGGATCTCGACTATTCAATACAAAAGATAAGTCTCGCAATTCTTGGTGGGTTTCATTACTGACATTTGGTGAAGGAAACCACAATACACATCACGCACATCCAACCTCTGCGGCACATGGTTTGTATTGGTATGGTTTTGATACCACATACCTGACGATCAGGGTCTTGAAGTTTTTTAGGCTTGCGTGGAATGTAAAACATCCAAAACCTGATGAATGGCTAAATGCTCAAGCAGAGTAAAAGCCATTATTTTTCTTTAACGGGTAAATTATTTGTATTTAGTTGTAGAAAGAAAAATAGGTTTTTGTCAGAAACTTAGGGGAGCGACGTAATAAGAACGTCTCCCTTTGTCATTCCTGGTAAAACCATTTTGTGTAATTCGCCACCAACGGTGAATGCGAGTTCGTTTCCTTCTCGAGTTTTAATCCGAGGGAAAACGACTTTGTCGTCAATCACGAAGTAAGGGAGATCCCTGTTTTCGTGGTGCCAAGAATCAAATGTCGTGCACGGTCCGATACGGTTGATAATACCTGGACCATCTGGATTTTTTCGACTCTGGACTCCTCCGGTTGTGAAATCGCCGTTAAGCACAACTGTCTCTGTTGTGGTTCCGATACGGAGGCCGTCTGCAGTAAACACAGTCCAACCAGTTTCCTGATTGAAATCGCCAGTAAGCTTGAAAGCGTCACCAGCAGAATTTCCAGTTTGGTTATACGCAGCCGAAAGTGTCACGTATGCACCCAGAGCATCTTCAAAACGAACTCCTCCAATCTGTTCACCGTATGTTGCCATCAGTGATGTGATTTTCTCGAAAACGTCTGCTTCAAGAGGGGATGGAGTTCGCAATGGGCGTGTGTCAATAAGAAAGATGTAGTTCATTCCGTACTTACCTTTCTCGAACCCAAACTCGCCACTGAGGGAAAGTTCGTATTTTGACTTACCGTTAACACCGTCGAACTTCAACTCTTTACTCCCTGGTGAATACTTATCGAACTCCTTGATCCGTCTTTTTTGGATCTCAGATAGTCCGAACCATCCTCGTTCGATTTCAATATCTGTGAGGCCGAACGTTGTTTGAATGTTTCCAACGATGAGCTGCATTAGTGGCGTTGAAGCCATTATGTACTGCCCATCTTGTAACGTTTCCATGGCTTGCTCTGATCCACCTGTTGCGAATGGCGATGTGCGCCGAACTGCTTCGCTTGTTGGTGTGGTGAAGAGAGAATCTCTTACCTGGATGTAGAGCGTGCCAAGCTGACGATATTCATCAGTGTCCTTTTTTTCATCAGCGATCAGTTTGACCGCTTTTTGTTTGATGAAATTGAGAAGCTTTACTTGTACGACTTGATCGAACAGTGTTCGACTTTGTGGTGTTAAGAACTTTCCATCGAAGGTTGGTTCTGATTGGGTGATTCCTTGAGCGCTAGCAAAACTAGCAAACAGGACTGTCATCAATGCAATTGCGATTTTTTTCATTATGTTAAGTGCTAAATTTACTTAGCTATACTTCCATATATAAAAATAAGAGAAAAAGCACCGTATGTCAATGTTTTTATACAGCTACTTGTTATTATTGTTATTATTTTTTTGAAATTTGCACCAAAGACTTTTCAAAAAAGATACTCTTGAAGCAAAAGAAACTCCTGTTTTTTTCCATCTTTGTTTGCAGATTTGAAATGTTTTATCTATTGCATCATCTAGTGAATTGTAGTTTTCTGAGGTAAATCTGTATGTAAGAGGGTTATCTGAAAGTGCGTGATCCACGACATTGGTGCGTAAGACATTATTTTTGTCATAAGAATATCGACTTTTGATGTGTTTAGATTTATTTTTAAAATAGGAAATTACTTCCTTTAATGGGTGTGTTTGTTTAATATTTTTCTCTAACAAAGGCTCTAGTATTGTAATGTAGTCTTGCTCTGGAGTATTTCGATTTATGTAATTCATAGAAATACAATAATTTATTTGATTTCTTATTCTCTCTTCAATGTTTCTGTTTTTAAAATGTAGCAAGATGAAAGGTGTTGTAATCGCATGGTCGACAATTGCCTTGTTGTGAGTAATGACTTGCTGTTTCTTATCTGCACGGAAAATTGCTTTCCCGTTAAGTACGTTATTGTCCATACTGTTTTTTTGAATATCAAATTCAGTAATTTGAGAAACATCATTACTTGTGTTTTCTGTAAAGTAATTGTGAATCCACGTCGTAGAAAGAGAACTTAGATGACTATATTTCTTGAGTTCTGTAATAAGATTTGAGCTCCTAATCTTCTTTGTTTCATTCCATCACAATAACTCATCTGTATCTAGTAAAGTAAAAAAAAGGCACTGTTGTTTAAGTAAGTCATAAAAAAAACGAGACTTAAAAGTATTATGAAGTGATTATCGATCAGTACTTTCAGGTACTGTAATTACCAATAGCTTATCTGCATATTTTTTATAAATATCTTTGACTTTCTCAGATGTACTGCTGTGGTCAAATATGACAAGGTTCTCAAAACCAACAATACTTGCATGATAGAGAATCCAATGCTCCAAGAGTCCATCCTCATCTTTTGTTTTAAGGATAATTTTTAATGTCGAATACGTTTTTTTAGTAAAATCAGATAATTTTTTATTATTTGAAAGACAATCTCGCTCTAATAGTTTAGTCAAACTGACATCTTCATGGTTACTGGTGTCAGAAAAAGCATCATTCCAGACTTCAGAATGTTCTCTTAAATATTGATATGCGTTGAATTGGCTATTCATCGAATGAGTAATTAAAAAATTCCATAGATTCTTTTGTGATATTTTTGATAATTTCATGAGTATCAACAGATATATATTCTTTCCATCCACCAACCGCACCTTTTCTATAGTGGTTATTTGGGCGTTCTTTTGCAAAACCTGGAGTTGTTAAATCTGTCATTGGCAAGGCTTTATTAGGGTCTACGTTTAAAAAAGTATACATATCTCGGCGAGTATTCTCTACATTAGTATGAATGTCTTCATATCGTAAAACTTTTATGTTTGCAGGATGTTTTCCATCTCGTACTGCTTTAAGTAATTTTATATTCATCATTGTTTGATTGTGCCAATTTTGTGCGATATGCATTACCCAATCTGTATCATCTAAGAGTTGTTCAGGGTGAATAGAAAAATAATTAGGATTATCTTTAAAAATTTCTTTCTTCTCTTTCATTTTAGGAAATGCACTAAAAGCAGATTCATCATACTCCAAACGAAGTTCATGAAATGTCGAGCTTATGAGAATATCTCGTACGTCTCTGACTATCCAAAAATAGTAACCAGCTTCAATTGGAAGTGGCGTGAGTGGATTAGGGGAACGATCACCAAACCATACTGGATTTTTTTTTATTGTTCTGTCGAGATTTTCTTCTTCAAGTTTTTGTTGTCCTACTTTAACAGTTATCTCTTGCACCATTGTTTCAAATGCCTTGCGAGCAACTTCACTTCCTTTTTTATTTTCTTTTTTACTAATAAGTCCCCATTCTCGTGTAGTTACAAACTCAAACCCTCTTCGAATTGGAATGAAATTGAATTCACCGTACGATTGAATGTCTGGATGTAAGTTAAGAATATTGTTTACCCAGTTAGTTCCAGAGCGAATGTACCCTCGTATAAAAAAAACATTTTTTTGGTTATTGGTATCAGACATTTTTGTATTCTGTAAGTAATATATTATTATAGATAGAATATAGGTATTTGCATTGTAAGTAAAATTACCCTCACATTACATATGAAAAAATTAACCCCTAAAAAAAGAGAGGCTAGACGTCTTAAGCGAAATAAGGCTTTCTGGAAAAGATATTTTACAAGTAGAGGATCTTTACCGGGCATTATTGTGCTTGGTGCACCAAAGTGTGGAACTACGTCATTGTATGACTATTTATGTCAGCATGAGTCTTTATCTCAACCTGAATGTAAAGAGATTTGTTACTTTGCAGGACCAGCCAGTAATAAAAGCTTACATTGGTATAAAACTAATTTTATTGAAAGTGCACAAGGGAAACCAAGCTTCGATGTGTCTCCTCCGTATTTGTATTCCAAAAAAGCAGCAAAAAGAATGAAAAAAATTGTACCTCATGCAAAATTTATTATTTTATTACGTAACCCTGTAGATCGTTTGTACTCCCATTATAATTTTATTAAAAAGAATAGAAACTTAGACACTACTCCATTTAAGAGAACATTTGAGGAGCTGGTAGTGAAGTTGTTTAGATTTGGCTTAGAAAGATGTCCGTTTTCTTGGATAAATAAATCCTATTATCTACCAAATATACAAACATGGTTTGATATTTTCCCAGATAAATCTCAAACCCTGGTTTTAAAAGCCGAAGACTTTTTTACTACTCCTCAAGGTATATTTAATGATGTTTGTGATTATGCTGGTGTTCCAATTCAAGATGTAGATGTAACTGCTAAAAAAGTCGGAAAATACAAAGCAGTTATGAATATGGATACTAGAAAAAAACTAGAGGATGTATATCGTGAGCACAATAAAGAGCTTGAGGAATTTTTAGGTCAGAAATTTAATTGGTACTAAATTACCGTTGGTAATTGTCTCGAGTGTCGTAATAGTAGTGATTATACAGCTGATTATAGGTAGAGTTCATGTTCTGTTGTGGGGGAGTGTAACCACCAACAGCAAAAAAGAAGTTTTTGTAATGGTTATCTTCTGCTCTGTAGCGTGCGTAGCGTTCATTGTCGCTTTCATTTTGCGAAATATTTTGTGAATATATTTGCGGACTTGGAATTTGCACATCAGTCCAGTTTCGACTTCCATAACCTGTATCATTTCCAAAATAATGTTCTTGTACAGCCCAGTTGTTTTGTACGACAGGAGGTAGGTAAGAAAACGTTCTTGTGTTGTAGTGAGGTTGATTATAATTATTTGAATTATACGTAGCGGTACTGTATGAGTTATTGTATTGTGCATTTGCTGTACTTGTAAGTAGTGAGAAAAGCATTACAAAAAATAACGCTACTATTCCTGTTTTTCTTATTGTTGCTGTATTTGACATATTTACATATTACTTATGTAATAATTTTTGTCAATACTTTAGGTATATGTAGGTATATCTGCTATGAACTTTTCTTTAAATAACATTGTTCATATAATTTTGTATAAGAATGAGAAATAGTATCTTGCGCTTTTGTATAAAAAAGTAATGTTTGAATTGCAGAAGCACCCCTCACTGTTATCTCAACACCTGCTCTAATTTCCTTACACTTAATTGAACGTTTTGATGTGGTAACACTTCTAATTCTTCCAATGATTATTTTTGTAATGACATCATCTTTTTTGGCAGCAAGAATAAGTGGTTTTGCTTCATCTATAAAAGTTTGATGACTGCCACTAAACTTCGGGCCGTTCAGGATTCGTTTAGACTGGTTCATTAGTGATGCTTAGACTCGTTTCGGAATTCATAAAAAAAGTATAGCAAAAAGTATAATGATTTATTTTTTGCTACAATCATCCGATGAAAGAAAAACCTCTTTTGCAGAAAAAATGGGAATCAGGCGCAACTCGTGAATTTTATTTGGCGGACCATATTCACGACGAGTCAATTGTAACCAGTGTGTTCGGTGTTGGTTTTTATGAAGATAAGCTAATAATGACAAAAACATTTAGAGGTTGGGAATTACCTGGAGGACATGTTGAAATCGGAGAAACACCTGAAGATGCATTGCACCGTGAGGTAAAAGAGGAGTCTGGAGCAATTATTAATTCTCAGAAGGTGATTGGTTATATGGAAATTAGTGATGTTGTCGAGAAAATTAATAAAGCAACGGGTGTGCCATATCCAATGGTGTCACATATGGTTTTGTATTTTATTACTGTTACCGAAGCTCCTGGTTGTCATGACAAGAATGAATGTATCGATTCTGGAATATTTTCACTTGAAAGTGAAGAAGTTAAAAATTCTCAACATTATGATCTTATTTCTATTATTCAAGAAAAGGGTATGTTTCTTGAAACTAAATAATTAGCGATAGTTTTGTTATACGTTTGTTATTTTCTCAACGATGTCACTAACAGTCTTTGGGTCTGCCAAAGTTGTTATGTCACCAAAGTCTTCGGTTTTCCCTTGGGCAATCTTTCTTAGAATTCGTCTCATTATTTTGCCAGATCTGGTTTTTGGTAAATCGCCAACGAATTTTATTTCATCTGGCTTGGCAAAAGAGCCCACATGTTCTTTCACTAAAATTATTAGTTCTTCCTTAAGTTTTTCATCCTCTTCTTCTCCTTTAATAAGAGTCACGAATGCATAAATAGATTCACCTTTAATTTCATGAGGAATAGAAACCACTGCTGCCTCTGCAACTGAAGTATGCTTTGTTAATGAGCTTTCAATTTCTGCTGTTCCAATAAGGTGTCCAGATACTTCCATAACATCATCAATTCTTCCTGTAACCCAAAGATCGCCATCTATATCTCTCTTTGCACCATCACCGGTTAAATAGTATCCAGGATAGGGTTTAAAATATGTTTCAAGATATCGTTCATGATTACCGTAAAGTGTTCTTATTTGTCCTGGCCAAGAACCCTTTATCATTAACTTCCCAGAACCTTTACCAGTAATTTCTTTGCCGTTGTCGTCTAAAATAGCAGGGAGTATTCCAAAGAATGGTTGTGATACTGCGCCAGGTTTTAGATTTTTTGCATATGGAAGTGGGGTAATTGCTGGTCCACCAATTTCTGTTTGCCACCATGTGTCTATAATCGGACAATGATTGTTCCCGATTGTGTCGTGATACCACTGCCATGCTTCCGGATTGATTGGTTCACCTGCAGTTCCTAATATTTTTAGGCTCTGTCTCGAGGTTTTTTCTAATAACTCATTTCCCTTAGACATAAGAAGTCGTAGGGCAGTAGGGGTGCTGTAAAAAATAGTTACATTATGTTCATCAATTATTTTCCAATATCTAGAACAGTCTGGATATGTTGGTATTCCTTCATACATAACAGTTGTTGCACCGTTACAAAGTGGTCCGTATATCACAAAAGAGTGTCCTGTTATCCATCCAACATCAGCAGTACACCAGTAGATATCTTTTTCTTTATAATCAAAAACATATTTATGTGTTGAACTGGTCCAAAGTAAGTATCCTCCTGTTGTATGAACGACTCCTTTTGGTGCACCGGTTGACCCTGAAGTGTACAGAATAAAAAGTGGATCTTCAGAATCCATTATTTCTGGATCACATTGTGTAGATGCTTCAGAAATACTTTCTTCATAATCAATTTCTATAGCATCTGAATATACAGGTAATTGTTTAGTTTTATCTGTTTTTACAACGATAGACGTGTGAACACTGGGGCATGTTTTCAGTGCCTTATCTACCTGTTCTTTGATTGGAATTATTTTATCTCCACGTTTACCAATATCTGCAGTAATAACCGCTGAGCATTCGGATGCTTGAATCCTAGAAGCAAGTGCTTCATGAGAAAATCCTCCAAATACTACTGTGTGGATTGCTCCAATTCTTGCACAAGCCAGCATTGCAAATGCAGCCTCTGGAATCATTGGCATGTAAATACAAACTCTGTCTCCTTTAGTGATGCCACGTAATTTTAAAACGTTTGATAATTGCGATACTTTTTCTAATAGTTCTGTGTATGTTATTTTTCTATTTTCTCCGGGTTCATTTCCTTCCCAAATAATCGCAACCTTATCTCCAGACCCATTTTCTATGTGTCTATCTATACAGTTATGGCTAACATTTAGCTTTGCTCCTTTAAACCACGTCACCTCTCCTTTGCTAAAATCACCAGAATAAACACTACTCCATTTAGTATTCCATGTTACTAGCTCTTCTGCTTTTTTACCCCAAAAAGATTCAGGATTTTCAATAGATTCCTTGTAGAGTGTTTCGTATTCTTTTTCAGTTATGTGAGGGGTTTCGCTGTATGAAACAGGGGTTAGCAGGGAAATATCTTCTTCTTCTTTTTTATTTGAATCTTTGGACATTTTATTACATTGTTTATACTTGTTTTTGTATTATAGCAAAATAAACATTTATGACATTTTGTTGATGAACATTTTCACTGTGAGGATTATTTATTAAGAGTAAGTAGTCCACATGTTACAATTACTGCATGAGCAATAAGATTATAGGCGCAGTTTTTTTTATTTTATTCACCGCTGGAATATGGGTTTTGAATAGCTTCACTCCTTTGTATGACTTGTCTAACGCAGTTAAGTCTTTAGTAGCAATTACAATTACATACTGTTTTTTCAAAATTGTATTACGGTTGCTAATTGATAGAAACGTTAAAGAACGAAAAGCTGTACATTATTTAGAAGGCTAAATAATAGTGCATTTTATGTAGTGGTTGTATTTTGGCTTCTAACAATTTGGGTAGAAAATACTGAAACATTGTTACTTTCATATGGATTAATTTCAGCTGCTGTTGCATTGGCACTTCAAGATATATTTAAAGATTTAATTGGTGGCTTTGTGCTATTGGGAAGTGGAAATTATCGTGTCGGAGACAGGATTGAAGTTGAAGGTGTTGTTGGTGATGTTGCGAAAATTAGTTTGTTATACACAACGGTATTAGAAATACGTAATTGGGTAGATGGAGATCAACCAACAGGGCGTTTAACACTAGTCCCTAATGGTAAGGTGGCGCGTGCAGTCGTTCATAATTACACTAAAGACCATGAATTTATTTGGGATGAAATTGTGATACCAATTACATATACAAGTGATTGGCAAGATGCAATTAAGCGAATCAAAGTTATTTTAGCTAAAACACAGACACAAATTAGTAAGAAGGCTGAAAAACAAATTGAAAATCTTTCAAAGCATTATTATATTGAGAACAGTGTTATCGAGCCGAATGTATTCATTAAACTAACAGATAATTGGATTGAATTACATATTCGCTATATTACAGATACAACGGTGCGGAGAACATCACATAGTGAAATCAGTATGGAAATTTTAAAAGAAATTCAGAACTCGAAAGGAATCACTATTGCGTCTGAAACAATGCAAATACTTAAATAAAAACTTGTGTTTATTGGTATGTAGGTATATTTTAAACACCATGAATGATTTTGAAACTAAGGATGCATACGGAAATATATTACAAAATGGTGATACTATTTTTGTAATTAAGGATTTAAAAGTTAAGGGTAGTTCAGATGGATTAAAAAAAGGAACAAAAGTAAAAAACATTCGATTAACAGATGAAGTAGAAGGATTAACAGGTAAGATTGACGGAATGAAAGGTGTATATATTAATCCAGACTATGTTAAAAAAGGGTAGATTACAATAATATATGTCAGCAGATATTCAAAAAAATAATCCTCTACATGGCATAACACTTAAGATGCAGGTTGAGGAATTGGTAAAAGAATTTGGTTGGGAGACTTTAGGTGAGAAAATCAGAATTGATTGTTTCAATGAAAATCCAAGTGTTACATCGAGTTTAACGTTCTTACGTAGGACACAGTGGGCAAGAGAGAAGGTTGATCGTTTATATTTATGGACTTTTTTTGACCGTGAAGGTGCGCGTAAAGATTCCGATAATTTATAATATTATTATTAATTTCTTTTATAGATGGTTATGTGAATTACTTAGTATTACATCTAAGTAACGATAGTGTCTTTACGAAGTAAATAAAGTATATACAATACATACACATGAAAAATCTTATTATGACAAAAAAGAATATGTATAAAGGCGTAGCTACTGTTTTATTAATTACTGCTTTTGTGGTCGTGATTACTAGTTTTGTTCCACAAGACTTATACGCACAAAATACTAGTGTTGCATCAAGTACAATTTCTACTTCAACTGCAACCATTCAAGTTGCAGAAACTGAAACCAGGGTACGAAGCGAAAAACCCGAGTTACAAGAAAATCCTATTATTGTTCCTGTTAATGAAACTTCAAAAGAAATACTCTCTAGACGCTCACTTGATGAAATAACCATTTTTAACTTCTTTGCGTACATCATTCATGAAGCAGTAAAAAGAGGAGTACCTGCAGAAACCATTTCTCTTACATTGCTACTACCAGTGCTCGCAACCGTAGTTGCGTTCTCAAAGAATATTATTGGTTTACGAAGCTTTAGTATGATTGTTGTTATTACAACTTCTATTGCATTCTTGGCATCAAACTTGCTAATAGGAAATATTCTCTTTGGTGTTATTTTATTTGCATCATTAATTGCTCGTTCGCTCTTCAAGAAGCTTAAAATAATGCAAATTCCTAAAATTAGTCTTTCAATATTTTTTGTTTCACTATTTGTTTTAGTGTCGTTTGTTTTACTATCGACAGTCGAATTCTTTAATATAAAAAGTATTTCAATTGTGCCAATCCTTCTGTTTATTATCTTAAGTGAAAAAATTGTTCGATTGCAATTTGATAAGTCTTTCAATGAGTCACTCGGGACAATACTCAATTCGCTGTTCCTTGGAATTTTTGGATACTATATTTTTTCAATTAAAGAGGTACGTGAGACTATTTTAATTTACCCAGAACTAATTTTATTGCTTGTTCCAATTAATATTGCAATTGGAAGATATTTTGGATTACGTCTTACTGAAAGGATACGATTTGATTTATTAAAAAAATAATATGGCAATTAATCATAGTGCATTGGGGATGAATGCGAGAAACTATTTGTACATTCGTCCATATAATAAAAAGGGCGCAAAGAAGCGTGCTGATGATAAGTTGGCAACTAAGAAAAGGTTTATAAAAGAGGGTATTAAGTGTCCAAGGTTACTTGTTTCATTTGAGAAAAATAGCGAGATACGAAGTTTTGACTGGACATCATTGCCAAAAAAATTCGTTGTAAAACCTGCACGTGGATATGCAGGCGAAGGTATATATCTCGTTAGGAAATGGGATGGAGAGCAAGGTGAGTTGCCAGACGGTACTATTATTGTACGTAGTGATTTAGAGAGAATATTTTTTGATATTTTAACAGGAGGCTACTCACTGCAGGGAGGTTCAGATTCTGTGATCGTAGAAGAGATGATTATTCCCAAACAGTTTTACAAGCAAATGCCTAAGAATGGTGTACCAGATATCCGGCTTATCGTTTTTTCAAGTGTTCCGATTATGGCTGAACTTCGTTTTCCTACTGAGAAATCAAATGGAAAAGCTAACTTGTCGCAAGGTGCAATTGGAATTGGTATCGATATTACTTCTGGTGTTACAACAGAAGGATATTTAAATAAAAAAAGGATTACACATTTTCCGAATACACAAATTAAAATTGCTGGACTTAAAATACCATATTGGGATGAAATTCTTCATGAAGCAGTTAATGCTTCTAAAGTTATTAGGCTAGGGTTTGCTGGAGTCGATATTGTGATTGATGAGAATAAAGGTCCAATGATAATAGAAATGAATGCACGACCAGGACTTGAGATTCAACAAGTAAACGGTGCTTCGCTTCGTGAGCGTTTTGAGCGTGTCTCTCATATTAAACCAGAGCCAACTGTAGAACGAGGAGTACGGATAAGTAAAACATTATTTGCTACGCAACTTTCTGAAAAAGTTAAAAGCAAAGAAAAACAAAAAATCGTGATTGGAATCATTGAAGATATTATTTTATATGATGTTGTTTCTAAGACGCAGTTGGCTGTGAAGGCTAAGATTGATACAGGTGCAGACTCAACATCTTTAGACAAGAAGCTTGCTGAAAGCATTGCGGCACAAAGAGCAAAGGGAACTAAGACTATTCGTTCTGCAAGTGGAAGGTCGAAAAGAAAAGTCGTGTCTATTGATTTCTCAATTAGAGGAAAAAGAATTAAGACAAAAGCGAGCGTTACTGATAGAGATCATTTAAACTACCAAATGATTATTGGTAAGAATGATCTAAAAAATTTCCTTATTGATCCAGCAGTTAATACTATTGAGTAGAGGTGGAAAGTTTTTGAGCTGTACTCTTTGGTAATTTAAGGTTTACTATTTGTTTACTTTGATTCTGTTGATTGTGTTTGGTTCGAACGTAATAAGAATAAAGAAAAAAGCCCCAACCGAAGTTGAAGCTTCGTTTGAGGTATCTAAAGTTATAAGGGTGAGACTAGCCGTTTAGTTCGTTAAAAAACTTCTCTTGTTGGTATGTTGTTTTTGTCAACTGTGGTGATTTTTTCCATCTCATTTCGATGAAAATCAACTCTACTGGTTGGTAAAACCACAACATCATTAACTTGAACCATCCTGCTTTTTTGGTATCTTTATTTTTCTTCATAGATATGTCTTTGTGCTTGGTTGAAAAATACTTTCATTTCATATATCAACATAAAAAAAGTAATATGTCTATTTTTGCTCGCTCTACAAGACGATTTTCTAAAGATAGATTCGAGCAAGGAATTAAAAATCAAAACATGTTGCTGGAAGAAACTAAAATGTTACTAGAATTAAATATAAGTAATAAATAATAATGCAAACTACTTGCATTATTATTTATATTAATGCAAACTACTTGCATATGAAATTAGTGTGCGTAGGAAAAGGTGGATCAGGAAAAAGTAGCGTTAGCTGGCTTATTTCTCAGTACATAAAAGAAAAAAGAGGATATATTGCAACTATCGATTCTGATCATAATATGGATTTGACACACATGGTTGGTTTGGATTTCGACGCTAGTACGAATACGTTACATAAAATGCATGATGCATTTCGAGATTTTGTTGGGCAAAAAGAAGACAAGGCGTGGCACCAAATTGTACTAGATGGAAGAATTTTGCCGCGGGTCACTCTTGAGAATAATCAGAAAGATTCATTTTCCAAACAAGTATTTATACCAATTTCAGAAGAGCATGATCATGCTGTTGTAGGTCTTGGGTGTGATGATGTGTTGTATTCAGCGAGATGTGCTCACGGGCACAGTGCTCCATTAAAATATTACTTAGGTCTTCTAGATAATGCACGTGATGTAGTTGTTGATGGGGTTGCTGGTGTAGATATGCTCAATGCGGGTATTTACGTTGGTGCAGATATGCTTTGTATTGTTGTAGAACCTCAACCGAACAGTATACGAGTGTGTGATCAAATTGTTTCTTTGGCAGAAAGGCTCTCGATGCCATATGTCATTGTAGTAAATAAAGTAGGTGAAAAATCTGAATATCTTGAGGAAATACAGAAAAAGTATGCGAAAAAAATTGCTGGATTAGTTCCTGCTGATGAATCGGTCATGAGGTTGCAGTACAATATTTTATATGAAGATATCAAACAGGTTCTTGGTACTATATATGAACATATTTTAAATATTCGTTCAGCAGAGACAGGCTTAGAAAGAGTAAAATCGTTTGAATCAGAAAAAATATCGCATCGTTCTTAGCCGTAAGAAATCTTATGATTTTTTACGGGTGAGCATGATGCTTACCCTTGTTCTTTGAACCAAAAAAATAAAAAACTATGTGCACACAATGCGAGGATCCTCGGATCCACCGTCCTGCTGTTTCAGATGATGTTAATGATCTGAAGAAATTCTATCCAGAAGTTAGACCTGATTTGATCGACGAGATCTTCTTAGCTCTCACTGATTGGAATGTCGTCACTCCTGTGGTGCCTGCGGTCATCGTCGAGATGGTTAGCCGGTATCAGTTGGGAGACAAGGGGTCTTATGAAAGACCGACTCTGCCATTCTCGGCGATGGCTCTCAAAACAGGTGAGAGGTTTCAAACACCTGAGATGATTCAATGTCATCATATCTTCGAAAGTTTGACACTTGCTCAACGCAATGTCGGTCTTGTTCAGGAGGCTTTGAAGAGGAATGGAATGCAACTGGTCTTCTTTTGTGACTGCGGTTGCAGTATCGAAGCATCGGAAGCTGACCCTTACACTGAGGAGTATCTACGGGTCAATGCCTACCGCTCCTATTGGGAAGCGGTTGGTGCACCAGTGATCCAGTGCGAAAGTTTCGATTCCGATGAATGGAAGAATCAGCGCTTGGATATGGGTCATTCCGAGATCGAGTCATACCGTAAGATTGGGAGATTTCTTTCCGAACTACCTCGGCGGAATTCGAAGATGCCAGACTCTGCTTCTCAGGGGCTAGATCTTCTCAAGGACCGTTTTCCTTGCGGATGTAAAGATCCTTCATGTGGGAGCAATGTCTCCAGCCCTGAAAAGGCTGCACTTGCGTGACACAATACTGCCATCACTTAATTGAGATGGCGAATTTTCTTTTTGCTCCGCCAACTGCGTTTAATTCGAACGTAGACAGGGAAGTGGTGGCGGTGCTTTTGATAAGTTCATAAAGTGCATGATATTCATAAGTGCTCCGCCAACTGCGTTTAGTTCGAACTTAAGTATACAATTCACTGTGCGAACCTATTTCAATAAAAAGCATCACAAGACCTTCCTCTTTTAGTTGAAAAATTGCTCGTACGTCACCTGTAATATTTATACTCATACAATTTTTAAATTTCCCATGTAGTTTGTGAGTTTTTAGTGCAGGATGGTATAAGTTTGAAATAATAAGTGAAACCTTCTCGTCAAATTTACCTTGAACAGATTTTGAAAGTTTTTTATATTGCTTATCAAATTTTTTGGTAGAAATTATTTGCATACCTATTTATTTAGGTGTGCAATAAAATCTTCCGCAGTAGAGAATGGACCACTGGTTTTACCTTGCTTATATTCTTGCTGAGCTTCTTCGACAAGTGTTTCTAGATAAGGAGTCATTTTGTAGTCCTTTGCGGAAAAGGTTACTTCTTCATCACGCACAAATTGCTTTAGAAAAGAATTTATAACCGTACTTAATGGTACGCCAATTTTAGTGGCAACTGCTTTAGCATCCTCTTTTAATTTTTTGTCTGTTTTTATGTTGAGTATTGTTTGCATATACCAAAGTGTACACAACGGTATATTTTTGGTCAAGTGCTCCGCGGACTGCAACTAGTTCGAACCAGTTTGTTCCAGAAAATCGGCCTTCAGAGAAAAAAATAGTAGTACTAGAAAAATAGTAGGGAATATGATGTCACCAACTAGTGGTGTGCCGATATTGAGTGGTGAATAATTTTGATTAACAACGGCGTCGTGAATGTGAACATATCCTGCACCGTACAAAAAAATTGATTTTGAAATAATCAAAGCAGTTATCATGTGCCCTTTAATCCAAATTGCAAACAGAGCAGCTACGGCTGAACCTAATGTATAAAATGCCAACTCAATTTGGAATGGACTACCAACTGCCCAGCCAATTTGAGTTGCAACTGTGTCAGCCATGAAGGTGTGTCCAATGAAATTCCATATACCACCAAAACCAATTAAAATGACTGTGAAGTACCATAAATAAATATTTATAGCATCTACTTTTTCTTCAATCCTTTTTATATTTATATGTCGACGTGCTGACAGGGGTACAAGGACAGCCATATAAATAATTGTTCCAACAAAAGGTATCAGTGAAAATATCCAGTAAGCGAAAAAAGTTCGCGGAATAACAAATAGTAGTAATTTCTTCCAGCTTTTAAAAGGTCTACTTTTGTCTACTCTGCGTAAAAATGGACCAAAGGGGACAGCGAGGTCTAAAATTTTTTCAAGAAGTTTTTGTGTAGCTGTCATTGTTGGTAAATTATACCAAGGTTCGAACCTTCAGTCGGGGGTTAAAAATATCTGGCTTAAAACAAGGGTGAAATTACGTGCTCCGCCAACTGCGTTTAGTTCGAACCTGTTTGGTTTAAACAAAAAAAATTTGATATAATTTTAGAATGAATAACTACTCGTCTCCATTAGTTAATGTCATGGTAATAATATTATTTTTTAGTATTCCAGCAACTACTCATGCTTGGCTCGATGGCTATTCAGCTAGAAAATCTATAACTATTCAAGCAGATAATGTAGACGATGATTTAACTGATTTTCCTGTTTATGTCCCAATAAGTAGTGATTCTGAAATTGGTGGTGTTATGACAGATACTACTAATTATTACGATATTAGATTTACTGATACAGACGATAATATCCTCCCATATGAAGTTGAATTAATGTCTATTGCTGGTGGTGTGGCAACTGGTAGTTATTGGGTAAAGACAGATCTCGCATCAACTACTGATTCGACTATTTATGTTTATTATGGAAAATCTGGAGATACTGATGGAAGTTCTTCGGAATCAGTATGGAATAGTGGTTATGAGGGGGTGTGGCACCTTAGTGAAGGTGATAGTACTGCATCTGATTTCTATAAAGATTCTACTAGTAATAATAATGACGGTACCTTAACTGACAGCAATGGAGATGTTACTGCAACATCTACAAACACTGGGCAGGGTATTAATTTTATTGGGACTACTAATGATCGCATTGTTATAGGGAATGATACAAGTCTCGATGTTACTAGTACATATACTTTATCTGGCTGGGTTAAATTGGATTCCTATGACGCCTCTGGGTACTCTTTTTTGATAGCTAAAGATAATTATCCTAATGGTGGTAGTTATGATTTAGGTCTAAGGACCAACAAACCCTATACCGCTATTAACACTAACCCCACAGGAGCAAGCTGGACTACACATACTTTGGATGATGTAACTCCTCTCGACTCATGGCAACACTTCACTGCAGTACGAAATAATGATAATACTTTAGACTACTATCTTAATGGTGTATTAGATACAACATTTACTGGTGTGGCTACTCCAGCAGTTTCAACTACAGCTGTTACACTTGGATTGCGTTCCTCAGATACCTTACAATTACATGGTTCTATTGATGAGTTAAGAATAGAAAGTGTTTCTAGAGAATCTGAGTGGATAAAATTTACACATGCAAATATGGGTGGGGAAAGTGATTATGAAATAAGTTTTTCTATGGAAGAAGAGGAAGTAGTAGAAGAGGAAGTAGTAGATTCTGTGGTTGTTAATAGTGAATCGACCTCTGTGGCTCGAAGTAGTTCAAGAAGAACGTATGGGTGTAAAGATAAAAGTGCATCGAACTACAATTACTTTTCTTCTCACAAACAATCTCTTTGTGAATACGATGCACCTACTCAATCTTTTGTATCAGTAGAAAGCACTAAAAGAGATCTACAAAAAGGAATGAGTGGGGAAGATGTATTAGAACTACAAAAGACATTAAATACAATTGGGTTTGTTGTTGCGACAGAGGGAGCTGGATCTGTTGGAAATGAAACAGACTATTTTGGAATACTTACACAGCAGGCAGTATTAAATCTTCAAAATACACTTAGTATAAATCCTTCTGACGGTATCGTGAAAGGGAAGGTTAAAGAAATTTTGAATCTTGTTGCCGTACTTGGAATAAATTAAATTTTATTTAATAGCTCCGCGGACTGCGTTTAGTTCGAACGTAGATAAAAGTTGGGTATCGCATCAGTACGTTCATAAAGTTCATAACTCCTAAATCTGATAACATACAGGGTATGAATGAAATTATAAATAAGATATCTCAAATACATTTCAAAACACTACCAGGAGAAATAGTTGAAATAGAGGAAGGAAAAAATAACTCTATATATAAGGTTTTAGTAAACAATAAGAATTATATCTTTAGAATAAACTCTGAAAATTACATAGAAGAATACACTAAAGAAAAACACTGTATTGCGAAAGCAAAAGAAGTAGGGATTTTAACCCCAGACTGTCTTTATGTTGGTACGGAAAATAATTATGCATATATGGTATTGGAATATATTGAAAGCATATCTGATGATGAAGAAATATCTTATGAATGGGTCTATAGAGTGTTGGGAGAATATACTCGTAAGATGAATAATGTTGACGTGAAAGGGTTCGGGAAGAATGTAAAAGATTCTGAGAATGGTTTTTATTTGAGCTGGGAAGAATACATAGATTCAGTAATAGATTATGTATTTAAAAATGATTTACTATTGAGTAAAAAAATAATAAATAAAGAACAAGAAGTTTTTATTAAAGAAAAGATAAGTGAAATGAAAAAATGGGATGTCTCACATAAGCTTGGGCATGGCGATTTGCACGGAGGGAATGTAATTATTACTCCCCAAAAGGAAATATACTTAATTGATTGGGGTAATGGAGCAGGGAATGTAAATCCATATTTTGATTTAGGTCAGATAATTGCATGGAAATCTACATCAAAACACCTAACTGATTTTTTAGAGGGTTACGGAATGTCCAAAGAGGAGTATTTAGAAATAGAACCTAAGGTGAATCACTTTTTAATAATTAGATTGATGGAGACTATTAAAAAAATGATTGATAAGGGGGATGGAAAAGAACATGATAAGTTTATAGAAAAATCTATTGAAAGGATTATGGGATTAAAATAAGGTTCGAACCATCGTCGGCCGTAAAAGAAAAAACCCTTGTAAAATAAGGGTTTCCTAAAGTGCTCCCTCTACTGGACAAGTTCAGAACTGTTAATTGGAAGAAAATAACGAGTGAATTACAGTTTAGCGGTATTTTAGACTTGTTTCCAAGGGATGTACTTCAGAACTAGTTTAGTTTAAGCTGCTCTTTTATATCATCTAGCCTCTTTGAATTATGGAGTATTACATCAAAACCTGAACCAGGATGCTTGAATAAGGAGTTTGACACTCCTATTAAATTTGAACTGGCTTTTTCAACATCATCTTTTATAAATAATTTTCTATACCACCCAGGAATTGCATAATAAAATTCGTCTAATTCGCATGACAGCATCCTTATTTCATCAGATATTTTTATATAATCGTTTGTCTTATTTTGATATAACTTTCGTTTTTCCTCAGTAAAATAAGTTTCAAGTACAGAGCTTTCTTCAAAATATTCTAATTCCAAAGGATTTGTGATTATTCTTGAGTAAAATTTTAATCCATTAAGTATTTTGTATTTTATGTTTTTGTATCTTGAATAAGGTTTTATGACAATTTCTAAAAAATACTGGCTTGCTATAAAAACAATCACCCCAGACATTATGGTTATGAAAAGTTCGCTAATAAGATTGTTTTGTATGATTTCCATTATAATTAAAATGAGCCTTAGGTCTTCTTCATTTCTAATATTTGCAATCAAAATTGGAAGTAGAGTTTAATAACAGTAAACAGCAATGAAAGATTCAGTCTTTCGACTTATCAGTTCTCAATTTAATGAGATAACATTGGAGTTCCTCTACTCCCAATTTTAACTACAAGAAGATGCTTTGCTTAAATAAGATTATATATAATGATGAGAATTGGTCAAATATGCCCCTTACATACAGTGAACTATTTGTTGGTCCTAGCCTTCTTCCCAAATCATTATTGCATCATCTTCATCTACACCCAATTCATCCATCAAATCTTGCACATCTTTGGCTTCATCAGAATCAATGTCGTTATCTTTCATTAATTGGATTTTGTCATCATCCAAGTTGCCATGATAATTTCCTTTATCATCAAAATGGTGTGTCATTCTACTTATTTAGCTCAATTAAGAATCTGTATATCTCAACCATCGCCCAAGTATCCAACTTGCAATACTCCAGTAAGTCCTCTCTAGTTTTTTCTTTAGTATCAACAAATTCATCATCTTTACTCAGCACCATGCGTCCCCATAAGTCCAAAGCTGTGGTTCCGTCTCTAACCTCTAATTTATCGTAAGAAAGGTTTGGAATAATTACTGGTAAAACCTTTTTAATGGAAGTAGAGCCTTTGAATCTGTAATCTACATAATCTTCTTTAAATACATCTTCTAAGTCAAACATATTGTTGTTCATGTGAATTAAGTATTCTCTGTATTCTGGGAACCAATCAATCATTTGAACATTTCTACTTTTCTCATAACTAGCATGCCAAGAGATATACGTTCCTGTAGAGCCAGTAAATACTTTCATTTTTTGTAGCATTTTTTCAGGAAGCTCTAGAGTGTCTGCTAAATATTCACAGTGTTCTATGGAGCCATCCTCTTTTAGTGTGTGAATTGATACTTGAAAGGGGATGTGTTGATGAGGTCTTACTTCATCTATTCTTGGAACAGCACTAGCGTAGGTCTCATAATCAATAAAGTGTAATGGAAACTTAAGAGAATCTAGTCGTTCTTTTATTTTATTGTAATCAATAAGAGGCTCTTCACTCTTCACAGACAGGACTTGAAGTTTTTGTTTCTCATTTAATTCAAATTCAATATCAATATCCTTAATTGCTAGTAACCCCTCATCAACTAATTTCCATATCTTCTGCTTACTGATTCTTCCAATATGATAAATCGGGTTATCTGGCAGGTCTGAATTAAAGTATTGAAAAGAATCACAATGATTACTTCTTGTTTGTTGCATACAAGAGCATGTTTTTTCTTGGATAGAGTCCTTTTGAAGTAGTTCAATTGCCGCATCAATGTTTCCAACAACTCCGTCATAAGCTTTATTAACTTCACCTGTTACATTTGTGGTTGTTAGCAAGGAGTGAGGGTTTATTTCACCATCTCTAACATACTCTTTGTTTAAGTGAATTATGAAAACATCCTTAACTCTATACTTAGACTTTTCTATTACATATTTCTGAAAACAGATATCCTTCACATGGTCGTGCTGTTTCTTCCTTTTTACTTCTGTAGAGGATTTAATTTCATAAATATTTAATGTACCATCTTCATTTTTTTCTATTATATCTAGACGAGCAAATGCATTATCTGTAGTCTGGAAGGATGCTTGAAAAAAGGTTGCATCTTTAGATTCTAATGCCTTACTGGTTTGTTCTACAGAGCTTCTTTCTCCCAAATCTATCCCATAAGGGAATAGTTCCATGGCAAAACTCTCAACCTCATATCCTTCTTTAATTAACTTCTCAAGAAATAAAGAAAATTCACCATGAGGATAGTCTTCAGGCTTGTTTTTAAGAAGCCATAGGGATTTAGGGCAGTTAAGAAATTGAATAAAGTTAGTTTTTGTAAGGGTGTGTTTGCTTGCATTCATAAAAATACGATACTTGATATGTAATGAATTGTAAATTAAAGTAATGAGCACATGGAAGAAGATGAAAAAACGTATACTTTTGATTATTTTAATGCAGACATAAAGCTGCTCACTCTTAATATTTTGCTTGAGGGATTCCACGAAAGCAAAGATATCTTTACATTAGATCAATTTCTCAAAGGAGATTATTGGGAAATTGAAGAAATCTTAGATGAAATTAGAGACACTAAAGACTACGGCTCTGTTCATGATATGGTTTTGCAGCAAATAATACGAATAGTAAATGACCTTGAGATGGGAAAGATAAAAAGAGTTAGTGTGAGAAATCTTTCAGGTCTAATAGATGAAGTTATAAGAGAAGCTGTCGAAGAAAAGGGTGGTACTGAAAATGAAGTTATGATGTACTCATCATATATTGATGAGATTTATGAACTTAAAAAACTTAAAGATGCTGAAGGAGGAGAATTCGATGGTAGAACGTGGGATAGAGTTGATTTCTCTGAAGATAATTTTCACAAATACATCGGACATCTTTCACAGATTTGTTCTCCATTTATTGAAATTGAAATAGAATTTAATGAAACAAGTCTACTTAGTGTAAGGGAGTCTATTGACGATTATATTAAAAATTTCAGTGCAGACCAGTTTCTAGAAAAGAAACCTGTTTATAGGCAGAAGAGATTTTATTTTTCTAAACAAATAGAAAACTTTTTTAACTATATTAAACAGCTACCTGTATTTGAGGGGCGTGTGAATATTCCTTTCTCGTCTCTTTCTGAGGATGGTTTTGAGGCTGTTAAAATGCTTTCTTATCTTGAGAAAAAGGATCGTATTAAAGTAAATAATTGGAATGATACAGAGCTCTGGAATGTTAAATTTAATAAATTACCAATAACTTTGAATTCAATTCTCGGTCACATGGATGATATTGAAGCACAAGTTGTAATTATCGGCAGTGAAATTAAGTTAAGCTTAAGTTTTTCATCTCAGACAAGTTCCATGGTTATTGTTGACCAAGATGGTAAAGAAAATATAATAAATATCCAAGGTCAGGTACAAAAAGAAGTTTTGAGAGTTGTCTTCAAAAACTTAGAAAATACTTACTCTGAATGGAGTTTATACGACATCAGTGAGACTTTGGGAGGAGATGATGTTAATGAAATAGCTGTAAAGAATGCAATCTACCAATTCAATAGAAAAGTTAAATTATCTATTCCAGAAATTGATAATTTGTTTATTTTGACAAAGCATTCAGCCCAGTTAAATCCAAAATATATAAATAAAAATTAAGCAAACTTAAGTGCTGTATTAGATAACCTGTGAGTATGACCTTGCAGGTTATTTTTATGCAGGATTTTAATGAACAAAACAATAAGCACAGACAAGTTTCATCTCAAGAACTTACTGTTGAAGAAAAACAGAGACTTACTGGAGCTTTTGTTTGGCTTATTGAACAAGATAAAAAGCAAAATCCTGCACTTTATCAACGTAATAATAATAAAAAATGATAGATACAGTGTGCTTATTAATACCTAAAGAGAAAATGAGATTTTTTACAGGTGTATCTGGCTGGGATTTGTACTCAAGAACAGACCAGTACAAAAAGTTTGTTCGTAATCCTAGTAAGTTGGAAAAAGATACGGGTAATTATTTCCCAAGACTTACAGGATATAGAAGAAGATTCGGAGATGATGCAAATGTAAGGATTGAGTTTTCTGCTCCAAAGTTATTATTTCTTAATAATCTAGACGAGCTTGAAGACAAAGATTTTCCTAAAGTTTTGAATGTCCTACAAGAAAGACTTGAGGATATGGGAGTAATACTGACAAAATCTGTCATTGAAAATGCTTCTGTTAGTTCAGTTCATTTCTCAAAAAACATCTTACTTAAAGACGGTTACACAGTAAGTCATCTAATCTCTGAAATAGGGAAGATAGATTTAAGAAAAACATTTGATTTATCAAAGGCAAAATTCACAAACAATGGAGAGATAATCTATATGCATACCAATACTCATCAGTTTGTTATCTATGACAAAATAGCTGACTTAAATAAGGGTAAGAAAAGAGCCATAGATAAGGACCAGACAATTCATCAGAAGAGTCTATTTTCTAAAATGGATATTGAAAATAAACAAAAAGAAATTATTCGTTTTGAGATTAGATTAAACCACAAGCAAAAGATGAATAAGGTTATTGAGCAACTTGGATATGAAAAAAACCCCAGTTTCAAAGATGTGTTTAATTCAGAATTAAGTAAGAAAGTCGTTACTGATTACTGGGAAAAGATTGTAAAAGAAAAAAACCAAGGACTACTGTCAGTATCTTTAAGTGTAAAGGATATTCTACAAGTAATATTTCTAGTTGATAAAACAATTAAGCCAAAACAAGCAATTTATTTCCTAGGGTTGTATATGTTAGCTAAAGATGATGACGGCATGAGACAGCTACGAAGCATTGTTACAAAGCGTATGCACGAAAGGACTTGGTATCGAATGGCTAAAGATATGAGATACGCAGGAGAACTAATAACCAAAAACAATCTTAGAGATTGGGTTAAGCAGATTGATAAAGAACTATTAGATTATAAACCCTATAAAAACAAAAAAAATGAAAACAAATAAAAAACAATTAAGTGCAGAAGAAAAATTCAGAAATAATTTATCTAAATGTATGTCCGAGTATTATCATAAAACAATATCCGAAAATGTTAAAAAAGGTCTAAAGCTGAAGAGGATTAGAACTTTTGAGCTTAAATTTGGATTAGATAAGCATAAGACATTACCTGAGGATTTTATTGAAAGAGTACGAGAGTATAAAGAGATACTAAGGGAGGTTGAAGAATCTACTATTGAAGTGACGATAGATAATTTTAAAAGAGATTTATTTCCAATGAGAGAACTAAAAGTTTGGGAAGCAATTGCGGAGTATTACTCTGATATAATTAAGACAATTCCCGAAATAAGTCTTAACGAGAAGAAAGAATTATTTAGAAAAGCAGTTGCTTATACTCTTTCGTAACTAATTTGATGTGTAAACCATTGTAAAGTATAATAAAAATATAATTATGAAAAAAGATAAAGAATTTTATAAAGCTGAAGATTTGGCTGAAAAGCTAGATGTAAATATAATGACGATTTATAGGTATATTGATGCTGGAAAAATTAAGGCTCATAAGATAGG
>Ga0208413_1000663_pt1 | contig 24868 bp, 22 predicted proteins | sample AntAceMetag02UKD_FD_184761 | JGI IMG/M metagenome (GOLD analysis project Ga0208413, IMG submission 184761) | Saline lake microbial communities from Ace Lake, Antarctica - Antarctic Ace Lake Metagenome 02UKD (SPAdes) (version 2) | ecosystem: Environmental > Aquatic > Non-marine Saline and...
GCTCTATGGCATCAAGCGGCAATGTAAGAAATAAACCGTTATAAAGCTGATATTTCAGTTCAACTAAATTCTCATAAGCTTCGATGGTTTTCTGGGGCATTATTAGGTCTCTGGTTAGTTCTTAAGTTAGTTCTTAAGTAAGCTCTTAAGTTAATTCTTCGGTTAGGTTTTAAATAAAAATCCGCAAAGCGACTGTAAAGCCGAGCACAGTATACTCAATTAATAGAACAACAACGCAATCAGTCCTTCCCGAATTGATTAGGCTTTGTTTAAATGCGGTCAATAGATTCTGCCCTCTACTAATTGTCAGAAAACAACACTGGACATCCAATGATTAAGTCAATTCGCCACAAGATTACTGCTCAACCATCTATTTTAAGCTTGCTGGCATATGGCTTATTAGCGTTACTAAGCCCTAACAGTTTTGCTGCAGTAAACAACCTGCCCTCAACTCAGGGCGACCCATGGTTCTGGAATCTAGTGATAGCCCTAATTGTCATCTGCGCCACTATTGCCAGCGCTGTACTGTGCATTGCCGCCTACAGAAATTGGCCACAAAAGGGCTGGCGTTTAGGCGCGTTAGCCCCTGTCGGGGTTCTCGCCCTGATGCTAGTGATAATAGCCTTCGCTCGATTAGGTGACACTATTAGTCATGAGCTATGGCCATTGGAGATATTTGCGTGGGCCATGTTCAATATGATCTATATGGTGGGATTGATGACCACGAAAAGAATATTTGAGAAAGCAGACGCCCTAACAAACACGCCATAATTAGCCGGGCAAAGGTTTAAAACCGGGCAAGCACCATTAATTCTGGGCTTGAGCTTCCTGCCAGGCTTCAAAGCCGCCGTCTAAACTGTAGGAACTAGCGAAACCTTGTTCCGCAAAATAGGCGGCAGCGCTTTGGCTCATATTGCCATGATAGCAACAGACTATTAACGGTTGGTCAAAGTTAGCCACCGCCATAAATTCCTGCATGTTGTCGTTGTGAACATGACGAGCATCGCTGATATGGCCTTGCTCAAAAGCTTGCTCATCGCGAATATCGATCACTTGGGTCGCCGGCTGAGTCTTCAGTAATTCTTGTGCTTCGGTCAAACTGATTCTGGTGAAATTCATACTGTCCATTCCTTTCGGGGTTATTCATATCACCGTGCCGTGATGACTCTGTATTTAGTCTTCGTATCCGGCTTTAGCTAGGTAGTATAAGGCTTCTAGCTGTCTAAATCTAATCGGGCAATACTGTCTAATTAGCCTGCCAATACCGGCGCCTAATTAGACAGTCTAGTTATGCGGTTGACATTGCTTAGACAGTCTAACTATACTGCGTAATACTCTAAAAACGTATCGAGCACAATCATGCTGAACAGCAAACAAATAATCGAAACGACCGGCATCTCAAGAGCCACTCTAAACAACTATGTTGCTATGGGAATTTTACCCAATCCGGTGGTCAAAACCTCCCCTGACGATGCTGGTCGCGCCACCCGTCTCGGTTATTTTGAAGATGCTGCAGTGCAGATTATTCAGAAGGTCAAAGATTTGAAAAAACAAGGATTCTCCATGACTGATATAGCCGCCCAGTTTGGCACTAGCAAATCGGCAAAGTCCCACACCTCTGTCAAACCGTTACCTGAGCCCAATCTAACCCAAGGCGCACTGGCCAAACTCTCTTTTGATAGCTCCATAGAAAGCCTGCCCGGTCCTGCTTACATGGTAAATAACAACTTTGAATTGATTTGGTGGAATGAAAGCGCCGCCGACACCTTCTTTGGTAGCAAAGATGACCTTCCAGGAGATTTAGAATCGCGCAACCTATTTAGATTGATATTTGATTCTCAGGTCATCAGCTCTCAAGATGATCTGCTAGATCTGCTTAAGCCTCATGTGGCGGCAGGCAAAAAGCGCTTAAGCCAACAAGCCTTAATCAAGATTTACTCTGCTCTGGATTCTGATCAGCTCAACACATTGAAGTCTGTCTATGAAACAGTAGAACCAAATGGCAAAGAACCTATGCTCCACTACCCTTATATCCTGCCGGGTTCCGGGGCTGACGTGCAATATTGCGACCTATATGTTTGCTTTTACAGAGAAGGAATCCTTTTTACTTACAGCCCGGTACAGCTTGAAGATGACTTTTTACTTCAGTTTTTAAGCAAGCGTAATTATGTAATCAATGAGTTGCTCAAAAACCGCAAACCTTACCTGACCAATGTGGCGGTGATGGTTGCTGATGTCCAAAATTCCACCCGTATTTGCGCTGAGCTGCCAGCGGAAGAGTATTTTGAGCTAATTAACGACATTTGGCAGCATAGTGAACCAATTTATCGTAAATTTTACGGAACTTATGGCAAACACGTCGGCGATGGCATGGTTTACTATTTCTTCCCCCAGCCCGATTGCGACTACAAACTTAATGCCATTCAGTGCTCCTTAGAGCTAAAAGAAATGATGACAAAGATCACCCAGAAATGGCAAAGCCGCAAAGGCTGGTTTAGCGATGTCTATCTGAATATTGGCTTACACGAAGGGCAGGAGTGGTTTGGCAGCTATCACGCCGGTGGACATGTGGAGTTTACGGTTTTAGGACAAACCATCAATCACGCTGGACGTATCAGTGATTTTGCCAGAAATGGCTCGGTATGGGCCACCAAATCCATGCTTAACCAAATCCCTAGCGCCGATCGCGAGAAAGTAAGCTTTGGCATCACACGCACCACCCCCAGCAACGAATCTGTCTTCATAACGGACACTTATGCCAGTATTGAAAATTTACTTACTGAAGATCAGCTAAAAAATAGTAAATTCAAAGATATAGAGATGTTACCTCTAACAGAAGTAAGGGCAATCCGGCTGTAATTTTAGCCCTAAGCACCAGCTATTATCGCCCTGCTTTAAGGGCCTAGTCTAAGCCACCGCGCAACAGGTCTCGGCACGGGTCTTCGCTAATAAGGACCCCGCTAAAGGCCAAGCCCCAGCAGAAAAAACGCAACTGTCGCTATAGCAGCGCTTATCAACGCATAGGGCAATTGCGTGCGAACGTGATCGATGTGATCGGTGGCTGAAGCCATGGAGGACACCACCGTGGTATCGCTGATTGGCGAGGCGTGATCCCCAAAAACCGCCCCACTGAGCACCGCTGCCAAAAACATTGAAGGCGATAACCCTAGCGCCGTGGAGATTTGCATAGCCAACGGAATCATAATGGCAAAAGTGCCCCAACTGGAGCCAATAGAGAAGGCAATGACACTGGAAATAATGAACAGCAAAGGCAATAGCAAAAAACTCGGTATCGTATCCTGAGCCAACTGGGCAACGTACACGCCTGTGCCTAGCAAGTTCGCCACATCACCCAAGGCAAGGGCAAATAACAAGATCATAGAAACAGGCAGCAAGCCGCCCGCGCCTTTCAAAAAGGTTTGCATAAGCGCATCAATCTTTGATCGCCCTGCAGCCAATACCAGTGCCCAAGAAGTGAACAAGGCAGCCAATACCGCCCACAGCACCGACTTAGATCCAGATCCGTCACTGATAACCCCATCACCGGTAACGTACAGCCCTAGCGGCATGGCGAAAACCATTACCGCAATAGGTAAGATCATATAGCGAGCCTTGTCCAGATGGTTAGTATCTACTTCGCCTGAAAGCGACGAGAGTATCGAAGGGTCCACCATGGGCGTGGCATTGGGCCAAAGCATTTCGCCAGCCTCGGTGCGAGCTTGTGCGGCTTTCATCGGGCCGATATCAACGCCCTTCCAAATAACAATCGCTGCTGTAGCCAACACCGCCAATGGGTAAAAGTTGAATAATATGGAACCAACAAACACATCAATGGGCTGATCAATGCCAGAAGATGCCAACAACGCCACAACAACGGCTCCCCAGGCGTTTAGCGGAATAAGGATACAGATAGGCGCCGAGGTTGAATCAATGATATACGCAAGCTTCTCTCGGGATATTTTGTAGCGATCGAACAATGGCCTTGAAATAGACCCGGCTACCAAAAGCGTAATATTGGACTCGATAAACACCACTACACCAATCAAATAAGCCAGCCATTGGGCTCGAACTGAATTATTCACCCATTTGCGCTCTTCTAATAGCAAAATGAAGCCCCTCACTCCGCCAGCTTTTTCAATAGTGGCGATTAAACCGCCGATTATCAGCGTAAAGATAAGAACGCGGGTGTCACCGGGATCACTGAAGACATTGATAACCCCCTCAATTGCCAAAGCTAGGCCACTAAGGGGATTCACAGATTCCAAGATGCAGAACCCAATCCAAATGCCTATGCTCAGGGAAATGATCACCTGACGGGTGATTATTGCCAAAATAATTGCCAGCAAGGGCGGGATCACTGACATCCAGCTTATTTCATACATGGTGCGCTCCGCAGGGGTATACTCATTTTGCGTAAATACTGCCTATATTTTTCCTAGTTAACCTGTGTAAGCCAATAAAATCAAATACATGCGTAGAATAAACCATGTAGAAAGTGAACTATTGCAGCACTTTGCTTAGTCTTTAACGAGCAGGCTAACCTTGAAATCACCTCATCCAACCCAATATCCTTAGTAAGAGAGGCTGATGAGCATTTTGGCGAAATTGGTCAATCACCGCGCAGCAGCCTTTCTTAACAAGCGCGGCTCAACTTACAGTCGCGCTTGTAACTCCTTGATTTGAAGAGGATCACCGTCAATCTTTTATCCCCCGCGGTGCTCCTCATTTTTTTTGCAAAGCTCCCTATAATCTCACCTGCCACACCGCCCGTCATACAACTAACATTTATCTGTTTTTTGCCATGATAAATCACCACTATTAATTGAGTCTTTATAAGCGCATTCAATAAGACTGGTTTATGAGACTATTAAAAGTCACATAAAATAAACACTTAACTCCTGCCCCCGATGGTAAACTTCAACTTATATTAAGCTTAGAGATAAGGAAATGCCCACAGCAATAGATCTCAGCCCGCCTAGTTCTGATCCTGCCATCCAAACGGCCACTGCCCCTCTAAACGACATTGAGATACAGCGTTTTAATGATGACGGCTTCCTGGTGAAAGACTTTGGTTTTAGCCCAGAATTGATTGATTCAGTCATTGCCGATGTCCAGCCCCACTACAGCGAGCAATTTCGGGCCAATCCGGTGACCCCAGAGCGATTTCGCAATGGCTGGAAACTGTTGCCAAGCGTTAAAAGTCTAGCAATAGCTCCGCAGGTGCTCGATGCGCTCCACCAGCTATGGGGCCGCAAAGCACTGGCTTTTCAGACTTTGAATTTTCCTATCGGCACCAGCCAAAAAACCCACTCAGACATTATCCACTTCAATACCGAGCCGCCCGGCTTTATGGCGGGCGTATGGATTGCGCTTGAAGATATTGATGAGAGCAATGGACCGCTGATGTATTACCAAGGCAGCCACAAGATGGCTGGGATGACGATGGCAGACCTGAAGCTAGAAGCGGGCCGAGAGCACTACCCAGAGTATGAAAAAGCCATCGAGCGCTTGGTGGCAGAAAACGGACTAAAGCCTAGCCTTGGCACCGTAAAGAAAGGTGAAGCCATTATTTGGCACTCCAACTTATTGCACGGAGGCCATCCTCATCAAGATGTAAAACGCTCACGTCACTCTCAAGTAACCCACTACTTTTTTGAGAATTGCCGCTATTACACGCCGATGTTGTACAACCAAAACGATAAAAAAGAATTTGATAACCCTGAATGGATTAACAAAGCGCCGATTACGTTTGCACAGCGAGTTAAAAACAAAATCGGCAGAACAATAGGACTTGGCTAGCCCTGCAGCCCGAGCTTAAAAAAATTTTTCAGAAAAAATTGAGGAAAACAGTAAAAGGAATAATTTACCGAAAAACTTTAACTAAATATTTTAGCTAAAGCGCCTAGCCAGAGAACGCGGTTTAAAACCCAGCCGTGGTAAACATTCACTGCAGCGGGTAGTGACTACCAAAATCATCAGAGCGCTCAGAGCAAAATTAATCTAGCCTGATTAATACCTCTCCCACACCCAAAGCCACTTCAATTTGATAGTCACCGTGGCCTTCAAAGTGAGCATCAGCGCTTACGAAGCTACGTTCGTTCTCAATACCAGAACCAAAGCCTCGCAGCGAAACATCTCCAACACCAACAGAGGCGTTAATATAATCAAAGTTATCAGTAGCAGCAATGACCTCTATTTCTCCAACGCCCAGCTCTAAAGCAAGGTTATTATCTAAACCGTCTATGCGAATTTCACCCACTCCCAGATCTACGTCCAAAGCTAATTTAGCCGGCATTTTCACGACCCAGTGCTGATTCAGTTTGTCTGCATCGATCCCCAAAAACACCTCGTCGCCACTGATTCTGACTTCTAGTTCAATGCCCTCAACCTTGCGGCGGCGCCATGACAGCCAGCTACGCTCTGACTTTAGTTCAATATCCAGCTCTATTGACTCTCCATCCCACACTTCAACCTCCAACTCCCCTACTGAGAACTCAATACGCAGGCTGCTCTGCTCATCGATATCCAGTGTTCTGGCAATGTTCTTATAGTTGTCAGCACAACTTAGCCCGCTCACCGTTAGAAGCAAGACCAGTACTAATATTTGAAGTCGACTCATTGTGTAACCCTCTAATGTATAGTTGCCATTTAAATACCCGCAGTTGTCTGATTGCGTATGTCTAATTGCTAATTTGTAACGGCTAGCGAACAGGTATGTTTGTTCAAAATAGGCAGCCAAACTAGAAAACCAACAACAAGCAAGGCTTGTTAATTAAGACGCCTGCTCTGGGAATTAGTTACAAAAGTGTCGACGCCGTAAAGCCCACATCTTCTCCAAGCCAATCCAGCAAGTTTCAAGTTGGCGCAGAACCAACAGACTATTGACGAGCGGATTTGCAGGCCTTCTTTTTCTTCATATTATCTGGGTGCACTCACGCGCTATCCGCCACCAATTGCGCAGCTATAGCATTGGCTTAAAACCCCTCGGCGGCGCCATGACGGGGATGAGAAGCACTTCCGTTAACCCTTCTCCACATGGTCAGGGCTCAAAAGTGTGCTATGTTTGTAGCTTCCCTTAAGGGTGCTATTCCAATCAACAACGCAATAATAACGAGCCTTCGAATATGCCAATTATGCCAATTATGCCAATACACTTTTTTCCAAAAGCTCTCGCCACTCTAGCTCTCGCCGCCGCTGTTACGGCAGTAAGCGCCGTTGAGCCGGTTTTCATCGACCACGGTATGTATAACGCCGCAACCGGTGAATACTTCGACAAACAATCAGAGTTCGTTGGTGGCAACACTGAGTTTGGCCGTTTTCCTGATGGCGTCGTTAAAATGTCGTACAACCACGCTGACGCGCCAGCCGACACTTCAATCGAAGAAGTAGAAGCGGTATTACGCAAATCCTTTGCGACCATTGAGGGCATTGCAGACATCAAGTTTGACTATTCAGGTGTATCTGCTGACCCAGAAGCGGATGCCACAAATAACATAGTTGTAGTGGCTTGGTTTACCCAAGAAGGAAATACGCTTGCAGTGGCAGGGCCATTGGCCTCCCGCGATCCCGATGTGTATTTAGAACTCGGGTACTTCCCTTATATATCAGGTTCTTTAGATTTCAATACTAATTTTGGTGATCCAAGCATCTCCACCACTGTTCACGAGTTGATGCACTTGCTCGGTTTGGCTCACTCAGATAGCCCCGTTTCTATCATGCGGCCCGAAGATAGCCGCTTTAATGAACCGCAAGCGGACGATATCGCCGCTCTACAGGCAATGTATGGCCCACCAGACATACTGACTATTCCTAACTTAGCCATTAATTTAAGCCCGACGCCGGCAAGCGGCGGTATCATTGTTGATACAGCGACAAGTCAGTTTTTACTCGGCGCGCTCTTTGGCCCTGACGGATTGTCAGAAGCACCCGTTCAGACTATTACAGCCGGCGCTGTCACCGGTTCATTTGTGACATTGCGAATGGATCACTCAGGGACAGTCTCTGATACTGCGTTAACGGTTTATCTTACCGACCCCAATGGACATACCAATTTAATACCAGACTACTCCTTAGATTTAGCAGAAGAAATGACCTTCATCCAAGTTGAAAACTACGACATCTTGGCAGCAATTGCTGGGGATTGGATTATGACTGTCGGCAATGGCGGCAGTCAGATTGCCAAGTTCACACTGCCGGTGGAGGTGATAGCAAGTCCTGACAATAAAAATCCCGTGGCTGCTCTGACCAAAACGAGCATCGGCAACAATCAATTTAATCTGGCAATAACGGCATCTGACCCAGAGGGAGATGCACTTAAGTTTACCTGGAACATTCCAGGTGAAGGCGAAATCATTGATGCCGCCGCGACATTAAATGTTACCGCGCTAAGCCCCAACCCTGTTATTGCCTTTGCTCAAGTTCAGGACGCCGGCATAAAACGCTCAAAAGAAGGACCAGAAACCACAGGCTTTGGCGCACTGTTTAGTCGGTACATTGTGTTACCTGCACAAGAGAACACGCCTACGTTTTACGTCCAAGAAAAAATTCTTCACTTACCCACTCTTAATGCTGGCGGACTGATAATCTCTGCAAACTTTAAGCTCACCGCCTTGCCTGGCGTAGTGTTTAAATTACTAGAATTTGACGTGCTATCAGGATTTACAGGTACAGCAGGATCCTCCGTTGATCTGACCACAGGCATGCTTAATATGCCGACGATTATCGTATCTGACAATGGCGCAACCGTGGCTATTGCGAATGTAAATTTGAGATTAGACCCAACGTCGCAGCCGATTAAATTTGGCATTTAGTCAGAACGAAAAAGAAAAAAGAAGCAAGGCAGTAAACATCAAAGCATCAAGCCAGCTAGTAGTTAACACTGCTAGCTGGCTCTTCTGAAAAGTAAACGCGGTGGGCGCAAAACATCTTTACCAATAATCGCGGCCGCAATAGCAAACTTCCACAACCGCTTTAAAGCATCCTCCCAATTACCAGGTAGAACTGGTACTTGACCACTGATGCGGGCCTGCTTGATAAAAGTTAGTCCAACACCTTGCGTCTTCGAGCTGAAATTCAATTGGGTCATCACCAATGGGAGTCAAACTCAGTTCATAGCGCTTACCCGCTACTAAAACTAATGCTATTTCTAAAAAACCACTAGAAAACTTCAGTTAATAACGGCTAGCTGGCAGCCATTGCTGAGGCCAAAGTAAAACGCTACGTTGCAGGATCAGCAAGCGTTAAAGACAGCTCTTAATAGATGCCCCCTACTTTCGCCGCTGGCAGCATAAGCAGCTGGACAGACCCATAAAATGAAGCATAGCGGTCTGATTCAACTATTGCCTTTATCGCCATAGCATCCAAAACCAGTAATCGGTTAGGAATTGTCGATTCAATCTTGGATCGTGCCGCAGAGGAAATTCGATCGGGGTAATTGCGCAGTGCAAAGTGCATTAAACAGCTTTCAGCTACATCTTCGCGCGCTGGATTATCTCGAGCATAGGTAGAAATAAACTCGCCATCCAGAGATTGAGCATTTAACCACTGCGCCGAATTTGCCAATCGGGAATCAAGCGAGGTATGGCAGGCTTCATGATAAATCGTTTCTTCTAGCCACTGCCCGTGATAACCCGGTGACTCGGTGTGAATCAGAATATTATTATTGCCACCACCAAAAGGTTTGTCGCCTTTGTGAATCCAAACGGTTTGCACGTCTATCCGAAGCAATGCTGGCAGTTGACCAATAGTATGGCCATAAATATTTGCCTTCACTAGCGCATCGCTTGACTCAAACTCAGGGTTCACCTGAATTTCGATGGTTTCGCCATCGGTGTAAAAAGCATTGAATAACAGCGCATCTAAGGCAATGAAAGCGCCTGCTCCGTTATTTGCGCGCCGATCGAACATCTGGCGGGAACCAACACCGGTGGCTATAACCTGAACTAACGTCGAGGGGTCGTCTATGGTGAGGATGCCTGAATCTAAAAATACCGTACCGCTGAACGGCGGCTGGGCGAAAACTGGAACACAGATAAACAGGAGCGGAAACCAGCTGTTATAGCATTTCATTAAGTTTCTCATATAGACTTCATGAGACCGAGCGTCCACAAATGTTGATATCCAGAGCGCTCGGATCGCTTGAGAGTTTGTTAATGCTTATGTCTTTAGTAGTTTCTTCTCGCCCGCTTCAACCGTTTGCACAATCAATGTATTAATCGTCATAGGCCCAACTCCGCCCGGTACAGGCGTATAAGCTTCAACCCTATCAACCAAAGGGCCAAGTTCAACATCACCAACACCGCCCGGATGATAGCCAGCATCGATTACAACAGCGCCGTCTTTAATCCACTCAGCCCGTATGTATTCTGGCCGGCCAACAGTGGCAACCACCACATCGGCAAGCTTAACGAGCTCTGACAGGTTCTTCGTTTTAGAATGGCAGATAGTCACAGTTGCATTGGCATTAAGTAGCATGGCTGCCATAGGCTTACCAAGAATAGGACTGCGGCCAACAACCACCGCGTGTTTACCAACCACTGAAATCCCGTAGGCTTCCATTAGCCGCATGATGCCCTTAGGGGTGGCACAGCCATAGGCATCCTCACCCATCGCCATTCGGCCATAGCCCGAGCAAGTCACGCCATCTACGTCTTTTTCCACGTCTATAGCATCAAAGCAACGTCTTTCGTCAACCTGTTCTGGCACTGGGTGCTGAAGAAGAATGCCATGCACGTTTTCATCACTGTTGAGCTCCGCGATTTTTTCAAGCAGCTCCTCAGTAGTTGTGCTGGCAGGCATCTCTACCTTCACAGACTGCATGCCGATGCGCTCGCAGGCATTGCCTTTCATTTTCACATAGGTCGCAGATGCCGGGTCATCGCCAACTAAGATTGTGGCTAGTTTGGGAGTAGCGCCATTGCTAGCGGCCTTTAGAGCGGCAACGCGGCTCGCAAGCTCGCTCTCGGTTTTCTTTGCGAGGGTTTTCCCATCCAAAATCTGTGCTGACATTATCTATAACCTTTTTGTTGTATGAGTAGATATATGGCTTGTTACAAGACTGTTGTGAGACTTATTGCTTGTCGTATTTAGCCATATGAGGACTTTTATTAAGTTCTGAGTAAATCATCATATCAAGTGATTAGCCCATGTGTCTCACCACGGAAAATGCTTGCAGCACCAGCGATATTGGCTATACAAGCTCTGACGGCGATTATATAGCAGAGCTTGGCACTGTTATAGATTGAAATCCCCATAAGAATCTATTGAAAGCTCAATCAATGAGCTTATTGGAGGGCTTGTTTTAGGCACTATTTTAAGTGCTATTTCAGGTGCTATTACTGGCCGTATTGTTGGCACTATTGTAGGCTGTATCGATAAACAAAGTGCATGCCCCGCTGAGGTTCTCAGATAAGCCTCGTTATACATCAGCTAAATAATGCCAAACGGCTTACGGCGACCTATGTCTATGTGTAAAATCTGCTTAGCTATTGCGTCTGCATTACTGTGAGCGAGAATGATTTTGACGATTCCAGCTTGACCAAGAGAGATCGAGACACAATTGAGCAGGGCTACTGACAAGATCGAAGCCAAGATAAAACTCCTACATATAGAAAAACTAAGAGGGATCTCCGTTCTCTTAGTACTTTTCTACCATCTAGGTATTCCGGGCTTTTCGTTTGGTTATTTGGGTGTGGACATTTTCTTCGTCGTCAGTGGCTATCTCATGAACATGCTATACGGCGATATAAAAACAAAACCTGAAGCAATCAACTTTTTCGTTCGCCGCAGCGCAAGACTGCTTCCAGCCTATTTTACGGTACTCATACTAACAATGCTTATTGGGGTCGTTTTATTACTCCCCCATGAAGTCGAACTGCTCATGAAACAAGGAGTCTGGTCAGCCGCGCTGCTGCCTAATTTTGGTTTCTGGCAGAACGCTGTTTATTTCGATTCATTGAGACTGCAGCCACTGTTGAATTTCTGGCCTCTTGGGGTTGGGCTGCAATTCTATTTAGCCTTTGCGTTGTTACTTTCCGTGAAAAAAGTTGCCGATAGAGGGCTGCTAATTATTGCACTTATCTCACTTTTCATCGCGGCAGTATTAAGTGTTGTCGACCCCACAACAGGGTTTTATCTTTTACCAAGCAGACTCTGGGAGTTTTTGGCGGGCTATTACACATATCAGCTAATTTTAAAAAAAGGACTTAGCCATGACTATGCAGGACTAGTTAGCCTAGTCTTTTTACTGGCGTTGTTGCTGATCATGTCGATATCCAATCCAGGGAATGTTTTCATTCCTAGCATTGCCGTTGTTATTTTCAGCGCCAAAGCCGTTGGCCTTGGGTTTTCGACTGGGAGCGATAAAAACACACTTTCAAAAACCTTGGTGGCGCTGGGAAAATATTCTTATTCGATTTACCTAGTGCATTTCCCTATTATTGTTTTAATAAACTATTACCCATTAGGCGGCAATAACCTTAATTTTAAGAGCGCGGCAAATTTAAGCATCATCCTCGCCGCAACAGCCCTGTGCGCCTATTTACTCCATCAACTAATCGAAACAAAAACTCGCCACCGCGTTACCGGCAAACAATTAGTCTTTGGTACTGTGTTCATCTGCGCCCTTTTAGCTGCCTCGATTAAACCGGCAGTGTCATTAAGCAAACAAAAATTATCCCCTGCCGCACTGGCCCTTAACGATGGCCAAGAAGACTGAGGCTCCTTTCAATGCGACACGTCCTTTGACCGGAGGACAAGAGACAGCACCCGCTGCCGCTTGCACAACATTGAAAACACCAGCCACCGATTCCTTTTATCTGGTGATAGTCATGCGGACATCATCAAAACTGGCTTAGTGGAGGCATTAAATACCAATAGTCAAAGTTTGCGTTACATAAAAGGCTGAACAGAAGTCGATGCAGATCACGATGGATTCAATTTTAATGAACAGACCATTCGTCATAGTGTTCAATCCATAGTCTCTCATCAAATTCTAAGAAAATATTTTGAGGAGAGCCTGAAACCGTTTGCACAAAAAGCAGCTCAATCAAAAATTGACGTTGTCTTTATTACACCAGTGCCCGTTTACAATTCTAGTGTAAGGCAAAAACTATATGCGAATTATTTAGCAACCGGTAAAGTTGAAAGCGAAGGCATGACGGCCGAAACGCACGGTGAATTAAACGCCAAACTTTTTGAAAATATGAGGAAGTACAGCGAAGAGCTAGATAACTTTACGTGGTATGACGGCTCTAAGAATCTATGTCAGAACACCTGCGCCATTGCAGATGGAGAAGGCAGTCTCTTTAATATGACAGCAATCATTTGACCTTAACTGGCGCAGACTATCTTAAAGACGTATTTCTAGAAATAAGTAAGAAGTAATGTACTAAAGTGCCAGACTTTAGCGCTATTGTTCTCAAACTGTTAACGCCCCTAGACTTCCTTATTCAATTCGCTGCTTTAAGAACTCAATCACTTGCATCAGCTTCTGCTTGGTTACTCCGTTATCATCATTCACTAGATCTGCGGTTAGCACAGAGTGAGGATGTTTTAACGGACCGTTTGGATTGCGATGCTCATCATCAATTACGTGAGCATGAATTCTATTGTCACCAACAACTTGGCGTATAGTTTCAAAGCGCGCTGCTTTGCAAAGTCTGTCTCCCGCAAATCGCAGCGCCATCACATCAATATCCCTAGCGGCAAGCGCGCCGCGCTCGAGGTCAGTCATTTGCAGGCCACCGTCTCTGTTAGTGAACGGTGTTGATGCAGGAATCCCAGGCTGGGATGTGATTGGCGCAGTTACCCAAGGATCAAGCGCAAGCGTTAAGGCGAAATTTCCTGTCATGCACATGCCGATAACGCCCACACCAGGACCCTTCACTTTATCGTGCAAATCTTTCGATAAAGATCGAAGCCACTGCGTAATGGGCCCGGGGTCATCGTTTGAAAAAAGGTGGATTTCTCGGCTGATGCAAGCCTTAATCAAAAGCTTGGCCATAACAGGTTTAGTAGGTGTTGAGCTGTTGCCGAAAAGATCAGGCGCCCACACGGTAAAATGCTCAGCAAGCCAATTAGCCAGCCGCCAGAATTCTTTAGTCATGCCTGGCAACTCGTGCATAAGCACGACACCTGGGCCTGAGCCTGCTGTAAAAACAGTGTGGGTTATGCCGCCGCGTGAGTATTCAAAGTGCTCATTGAATGGCGTGATATTCGAGCTACCGAGACTTGTCATTGGTTTTCACTGTTTGTATTTTTATTTTAAATGAACAATGAGGGCTTTAGGCAGGCAAAGTCAACAGCTGCTCATGGGAATCTGTTAGATCAAGTTAAACCAGCTTATTTGATTTGATCTGATCTGATCTGATCTTGTTTAAAGCTAAGGCTTTTTGTCTAATTTTTCAAGATACTCTGTCACGTCAAATCCATAGGTCGAAAACCGTGCCTCTACATTCTTTAGTCTTTCCAGGCTCCAGTAGTCATCCCCGGGCAAAGGAAAATCCAAGACGCTGCGCTGCAAAGGTGTACTACGACCGATTATGGACTCAACCTTGCCGTAGTAACTTTCTCGCGCAAAGCCTTCGTTCCAAGTACTAATGCCGCGTGCATCAGCACGCTTCCATGCAAGATTGTGGACTCTGCGTAGTTTGCCTGCCACAAGTGGTCGACCTCGGTGCCACAGGTCGTGACGGTAAAACAAAATTGTACCCGGTTTGAAATGCACAACTTCTTCTCTCGCGTAAAGCTGTTGTCTGAGTTCATATGCGGTGGGGTCGTTTTCTTTAAACCAGCTTTCCACAGTGGCTCGGTCATTGAAAAAAGGATTCCCTGCTTGCCCTGGCATATTTACAAATGGCGGTTGATATACCGGATCATCTACTCCGCGACGTTTAACATAACCCGTTGCGCCGCCGGTCTCGTCAACGTCATCATAATAAACAATAGCCGCAAGCACTTCCGGCGTATCCCATTGTGGGTGCAACACTGTGTTGTTGCCGTAGTCCATGTGCATCCGCTGATCAGTGTTTGCCTGCGCCTCATGATGATCGTCAACCACGCCAATTTTAGGCCATAGATCTGCTTGAATCAGGCGCACGTCTTTTGTGTTGAGTAATTGTTGAGCAGCTAAAATTAACAACTCACTAAGGACTAAATCGTCAAGAGGATTTATAAAGGTTGGAAACTCGAATTTTCTGTCAGGAGAACCAAAATCCAGGTGACGGCTGTCACTCTGCTCTATTGTCAAATTGGCTTTTAGCCAAATCAGCGTCGGCTCAACCACTTGCGCAGGCAGCTGGCAGATAACGGCCCCCTCTTCCTTCCATGTTTGAATCTGCGCGTTTGAAAGCATAGTTGAGTCGGCCATAAAATTATTCGGTTTATACTGCCCAGCAATATGCTCCTGACAAAAACATAAGGAACTAGAAAAGGCTAATGCTTTAAAGCTTAACATCATTTTCTTGCCTATTTTCTTGCCTATTCCCTCGCCGCTAGCGGTTTTCAAAATGCGTAAGACTTAAGGTCACTTTTTTATGCACTTGCCGCTTCAATGGAAAGGACACTAACAGCGGCACTTGAATTGTTGAATTTACTTTTAGCAATAACCGCTGTGATCCTTTTATATCAGCACATGCAATTAATCAAATTACGAGACTCTACCCTCTTGGGTACTAACTTTTTAAAAATCATTCACCTAGAGTTACCGCGAAGCTAATGAGATACTGAATTAGCAGCACGGCAATCATGCATACCGCGTGCATTACATTATGTGGCTATAAGGAGATCACTACATGGCTAAGACACAAACCAGCAAGAAGAAAGTGACGGTTAAGGAGTCAAAAGAAGGCAAACCGTACCTGGCATTCGAATTATTTAAAGGCAGGGAAATACCCGATTTAGAAAGAGCTAACGTTGGATTTTTTTTGAAAGACGGAACAGGCATCAAAGAAGCTAAACAGCTCGCGCAAGCTATGAACGATAAAATTGAATACTTTTATCTAACTAAGTTCTAATCCGCTAGTCAGATATCAAACGCCGCATATACTCGATTAGAAGGCTAGCCGGATCACAGGGCACCGTCACGTCAAAGCGGTGTATTGCGGCTCTGAGCCCATTTATCAATAATCAGTGTCGGTCTTAAAAACCGACTATTTCATCCCTTTTATTCTATCCCATTGATTTCTCACGCCGCTGCAATGCACTCGATCTCTACGCGCGTGTCTCCTGCCAAGCTAATGCCAACGGCCGTACGGGCTGGCTTGTTTTCCGGGAAGAACTCAGAGTAAACCTCGTTCATGGCACCCCACTCCTCCATGTCAACTAGAAACACCGTGCATTTCACAACTCGATCCATCGACGAGCCGAAGCGTTCAAGGGCTTCCTGAATTGATTCCAAAGTGCGCCGTGTTTCGGCCTGCACTCCTGACTCTCCGGGCCCGCCTGTTTTACCGGCTAGAAAGATCAGTCCACCATAGCTAACACCTTCGGAATAAGGCGCACGTGGACTTGGATTCATGTATTGCGGCGCTGCAGGTTGCTCGATTGCCTTAGCGGCGAAGGTGCTGGGTGTCTCGGGTTGACAGCCGAGCAATAAGGTAAAAAGGGCTGCAGCGGCAATAAATCTGAACATGATGCTCCTCCTAGAGTTAGATATTAATGAGAATAAGAATTATCTTCCGACAAGTCCATGGGTTTGTTGATGTGATCGAATGTAGGGGCTCTCTTATAGGATCAGCAGGAATAATGGGACAGGCCATATTTTAAATCGTCCACTTACATCCATGAGATAATGTTGGGGAATCAAAGGGTGAGCATAACGTTGCGTCATCACCAAAAATTGTCACTGGCTCAGTTTCAATTTCTCCTCGCAGCTCCTCTAATATAGTGACAGTCATCGAGCGAGATAAGGTGTTCCAGTCACGTTATATGAGCCTAATCTCACCTTATCAAGTAGTCGGCGTGACCAGATTCAATTAGCCGTATTAAGAGGTGAGGAGCCCCCGCACATGCAAGCAAGCCCGAAATTGGTGACCAGTAGGAAGAGTGATGGCAGGATGTTACAACGCAGAATTAGCATAGCTGATTCTGCATTATGTATGCCGGGAGTTTTAGGGAACTTTAATCAGTTTATGATTCGGACTACTACTTATCCAGAAGAAATTTTTAGATAAAACAACGATTACCCCACCTACAAGCACACATGTGACGTGCTCAATTGGCTCTATTTGATGCGCGCCCTATCAACCTATAGACTGCTTTTCTACTTCCAAAGGAGGGTTCATCATGATCCGTTATTACACCATTGCCTTGGCTGCCTTGCTGACCGCTGCAGCACCCTCTATTTCGGCTCAGGATATTCAGAAAAACTATGATGTTGTAATCGCCAACGGCCGTGCGATGGATCCGGAGAGTGGATTGGATGCTGTTCGGCACATTGGCATAGACGGCGGCAAGATCGCTGCCATATCCCCAACCCCTTTGGCAGGAGATGTAGAAATTGATGCCACTGGACACGTCATCGCCCCTGGCTTTATCGATATTCACAACCATAGCCCGACACCTTTAGGGTTCGCCTATCAAGCACAAGACGGTGTAACCACATCATTAGATCTAGAAGTAGGCAGCTTCCCTATCAATGCCTATGGCTCGCTAATTCGTGATCGGGCAATTTTGAACTACGGCGCGTCGGCCGGATATATGCAAGCACGCATGGCGGCCATGTCTGATTACCGCCAAACGCATCTAGTGGAAAGTCCAAGAAAAGTTAGTGACGAAGGGAAAGGCGCCCGCCGCGCTATGACGGTTCAAGCCAGCCCAGAAGAGCTAATTCAGATAGAAACTAATTTGACGCTGGCATTAAATAACGGAGCAATTGGCATCGGAGTGCCTTTGGACTACATGAGCATCGCGGTCAGTGAAGAAGAACTGAACATGCCCTTTGCTCTCGCCGCCGATTTTAATGCCCCATTGTTCGTTCACATTCGCCGGGGTATCGCAGGTGATCCAACAGGGCTAGATGAGGTTCTTCGCCTAGCCAAAAAATTTGGCACTTCGGTACTGATTTGCCATCTATCACATAGCGCAATGCAAAATACTGAACTGTTCCTGCAAAAAATTCGAGCGGCACGAGCAGACGGCGTAGATGTATCCACTGAAGTACTGCCCTATAACGCAGGTTCTACATCCATTGGCGCTGCTGTTTTTGGACGCGACTGGCGAACAATATTCAACATCGACTATGGCGATGTGCAGCGTGCGTCTACCGGTGAATTTTTTACCAAAGAAAGCTTTGACCGCACACGTCGCGAAGAGCCCGGTGCTGACATCATTCATCATTATGTGAAAAAAGAATGGACCCGGTTTTTAGTAGAAGCACCCGATGTCATCGTCTCCAGTGATGGACTTGTCGTTAGCACGCTCGACAAGAATATTCCCCCGCAAGGTGTTGGCAGTTTCTCCAAGCTAATTGGAAAGTATGTGCGTGATGAAAAGGCACTCGATTTAATGACAGCGCTATCGAAAATCACACTATTGCCGGCTCAGTTACTTGAGAAGTCCGCCCCAACCTTCCGTCTCAAAGGGCGTTTGCAAATAGGTATGGATGCAGATATTACGGTTTTTGATCTAGCAACGCTTGCGGCGAAAACCACCTATGAGCAGCCACACAATGCATCCGTTGGCGTGCAGACATTACTGGTAGGCGGACAGATCGTAATTGAAAATGGAGAGATTCTGGGCGATGCTTTTCCGGGGCAGCATTTGCTGGCTACACCGCGCAGGGAATAGAAAATGTAATTAATGGCAAGCAGAGCAGCTTGCTTATAAATAGGCTGGCTCGTAAATATGGTGCCCGGAGCCTACCCAAGACACCAATTAAAGCAATAGTTTATAAGTAATTATTTGTACGTTGAACACAGGGTTGACACATAGGTTCGAGGAAGCGTTTCAGCCGATTTAACTACGCACTAGCTGTATCAATAACTCATGCCTTAGCCGTTTAGGAAGTAGATGAAACCAAAGCCTAGTGGATTGTTTGCCGGTACAGGCCTTGATTTTTGATGTCTAGAAAGCTAGGTATTACTTGGCACTATCGCACTTAATCTGACTGTTCAGACTGTTCAGACTGTGAAGGATGTTGGCTTGTTTCCGACTGCTTATGCTCAAAGTGGAATTCAGCAAGTGGAAATTTGTGGTTACAAGTTAGTTGGTGATGGTTCTTTTAACTGCGCGCAGTTTGCTCACGCTCAGTTAGAAATAGAAGAAAACTAAACAGCTCTCGGTGTTATTCATTAGACAGCGCCTTAATCGCTTCCAAACGCATAGCATTGAGGTCTGTCTCAGGTGTTGATGACGAAACATTGCCGAATCTTGAAGGATCGTCCGTAGATGCCACCAATCCTCAGCCCGCGCCATAATAGACTCCAAATGCAGTGAATTGAGTCTGTCTGGGGCTCATACCTTGAAATCATCTATCTTAATGTCTCTAAAGCGATACCTGTCAGCTGATATGTATAGTATCTTCTGGATATGAACATTAAAAAGCTATATTCACACCCCTTAAGCCTCTATGAAATAGATCTCTTGCATTATACATCGACTGGAAGTGACAAAGAGTATTTTGCGGACGCGCTGATACTCAAAGCCGTCGATAGAAACGGTATAAGTATTTTTAGTGCGTCCAAAAAAATGGAATTACTCAAGCTTCCTAAAGAGAAGCTAGAAAAAATGTATCTCGAGATGTTTACCAACGAGATCATTCGCGAAACTCTGCACTAAAGACCTTAAAATCCCGCTTCTATATGTGGAGTTTGTTAATCTAACCATATTATTCTACCTTGAATAGCGATTTTCAAATGTCTAGCCATAACGATATGGCTCATTTTTCCGTTCCTGAGCTTATAGCGAAAACTATCCTTTGTAACTTCATAAATTCCCCATGGAAGGTCACCACGCCAAATCGCTAACACTTCTTTTTCATCAGGAGGCTGAAGACCTCGACTAAAAAAATCTCTCAGTACCCGATTTATTTGAGGCCCATAATCTTTTTCTGTTAAGCTTTCTTTCACTTTCCAATTCTTTTCTTTAGCGATCGAAGCTAAAGACTTCGTCCGCAAGACATCATTATCCGCATCTTCGCCCGTTTTTTTCTTAAAAAATACTGAATCACGCTCAATTGAATAACTTAACCATGGGATTTTTGGTGATTCTTTTAATGCCCATGTAAATAGATAGTCCTTATTCCACTCGCTGAGCAAATGAAAGGGCTTGTTTGGCGCATACCAAAGTTCACAATATCTCGGGTCAGCCGTCGATTCAAAAAGACTCTTAAGCTTTGAAAAATTCTTTGATGACTCCATTAATTCTATTTTTAGTTTTGAATCCTTTTTCATACTAGCAAGACTTAATTTTTTACCGTTTAGAATTTTTATAAAAACAAGATCTTCATAAAAGTGAGATTCTAACGGACTAATATCCACCTCATTTTCTAATACTACCTCCAAAGAAAATAATTTTTGATCTCTCGTCAAAGAGCTAACAGGATTTTTTTCGTTGATTTTCTCTACCACCACATATCCCGCTAAAGCCCAAAGACCATCTATCAACTTCCAATGGTTTTCAGAAAGCATACTTCGAGGAGCGAGCCAAGTCTTGGGACTAAAAATCTCTTCCTTTTTATATTCCATTAAAAAAAATACCTATGCTAATTTTTACTTGATCTACCAAAATAATTTAAACCCTGTCTAGATAATATTATGTTGATTTAATAAATTGGCTTTAGCTCTGGAGCGACCGCCTCCGCCTCTATTTTTTGAAGCCACCAGCTTAGCAATCCACTATAAAGTAAACGCATCAGACCTAATCCCGCTATTAAAATTATTAGTTTATAATAGCTAGCCATGCTATGACCTGAATGTATTGGATACATCACGTTCAGGGCGCGCCTCAATATAGTGCCTTCGTCAGCGCGATTTATTTCTATTACACCCCCTGTAAGACCATCTATAGTTACAAGTGTTTTTTGATTAAGGTGCCACTTATCTTTTAACCGCAGCCTAATTCTAGCGTCGGAATATTCAGCACTAGGAAACCGTATATAACTTGGAGTACTTTCGGGTGCTTGACTAATAGCTATTTTTAGCCGCCCGCTCGGCGTTAATAATGGCCTGGAAGGACTTATGGGCATAGGCAATTTATTTAATTCTAAGGTTATCGATTCCTCTGCGAACAAGACCCTTTCGATTTTTTCTGCCAGCATTAATGTTCCTGCGAATACAGGTATCAACAGCACAAAAGACTGGCCGGTAGACCCTAAAAGAAGTGTAGCGTGAAGCTCAGACAAGAAATCCGTTAGACCGGCAATCAAAAGATTCTCAGTTATTACGCTCATATTTGTTAGATCTAAAAATACGCTACCCCCAATTAACATGAATACAAGACCAATAGGGCTCCTCTGGATTTGGAGCATTAAGAAGATCAATTTCGACTGTGTCCCCGTTATTAAAGATAAAGTTTAGCCCCTCGTAAATTGAAGCGAGGTTACCGTCATTTTGATAAGAGGCATGCTCAGCAATAAAAGAAGTAACTAAATAGGGTGTATAAATCAGATATATACCAGTTATAGATATCAACATTACTAAAATTGCAGTTACCAACTGCTAAATCTTTATGCCACCTGCGTGCTAACCCGAAGAGCTTATAAGACGTCACAGTCAAATTTATCCTAAACACGCTGAGCGGCCGTAGCGAACGCGCAAAAGCTAAGGTTGTTCTTTATAAAAATAAAAACTTGAGTATAATAGTAATGATTCTCATTCGCATTGCAATAACAATAGAGAACTTTAGCAACTAAATTCGGCGGGGGCGTATTTAGTTTACATTTTATTTATTCTAAATCGGAGTGTTCTATGAAGGGTTTTAATTTATCCAATCGACAAAAATCCAATAGGTTTCTGAGTTAAACAAAGCGATTAGTGAGCGGCGAGCTCATTAATCGTTTCTCCCAAAGTTATGAGAAACAATATGCGAGCGGAAATTTGATTTCGCCTTTTCAGGTTAAAAAAAAGAAAAGACTAGTGCTAACAGTAAACCTACTCTGATCTTCTATAGCTGAGGACTGCCAAAGCCAAGTTTTAACAACAGAGATTTTAATGAGGTAACTAATGAGATTTAATTTGAACCTAAAAGATTCCCATTCATGGGTTATAGATGAATTAAAAGAAAAACACTCTTCTTCCTCGAGAGAAGAAATTGTGAAAAAGTACGTTAAATCTGCGCTTCAACTACAAGATAGAGATTTGATTTTTGGCACTGTGAGAGAGCAATGCGGCGAGGGTTGCTATGCTTCTGAACCACAATTTGAAGTTGACATAGATGAAGATGACTTCAATAAATTAAAACAAATATATAGCGATTATGATTTTAAGGGATACAACACTGAGGAGGAGGAAATTAGTAAAACTATTAGATGTATTATTAAGTTTATTGAAGAAAAGCCGGATTCAATTTCTATTTGAAAAACATCTAGAAAGGCATTGGAATTGCGATTAAGCCTATGTAGTCGCTTCCTCGATAGCCTACAGCTATCGTATCTTTTGGGAATGAATATGAAGAAACTAATTCTTTTAGCCTCAGCTCTACTGTTAGTCAGCTGCGCAAGGTCGTCTTATAACGGAGCGAATTCAACGGGTAGTGAGTGGCATTCCAGAGCGTTGCCAACTGCTTTTGCAACGCAGTAATTTGGATGATTTGTGCTAGCGACATTCTAAACCCCTCAACATTGGATCGACTTAGAATGATTAAAAGAATCTTAGTTTCTACCGCCTATAACGCTACTTATGCAAGCCTACAATGAAAAAAATTGGGAAACAAATTGGACACCCACATAAATCCAAACTCAAAAATCTAAATTAAACTCTTAATTTTATGGGTGTCCAATTCGTTCTTGTCAGTGTGTCGATACTTCGGTTAGCGCCGCCCAAAAACAGAGTTTGAGCCTTGCTAAGGTTTTTTTTCAAGACTTTTTATTCAGGACTTTTTTTCAGGACCTTGTTTTCAGGACCTTGCTCTCAAGACCTTTTTTTAAGCGTCTGTTTTCAAGACTCTGATTCCCAGGCATCAAGTCTCCGTGTAGTATCTTAACTTCCTGCGGTATGTAGATTTTATGCAAGCAAAATCAATTTCTTCTTGGCTACCTAACTGGCGTGCACTCGCTGCTCTACTGTCCTTTATTTTTGCGATGGTGGGCTTTCAAATGGGTGTCGCGGTCACCGACAGGCCAGGGTTGCCCGAGGCAAGTCTAATAACCCATATCTACTACAGCCTTAGCCTGTTTGTGATGGGTGGTGTTGACCTTGGCATGCCCGTGGGAGGCCCTTTGTTAGGTCGTTGCCTGCTTTGGCTTGCTTACTTCGCGGCTCCGGTGCTGGCGGCATCGACCGTTGTGGGGGCGTTACTGCGTGGCTTGGCGCCGCAGCATTGGCAACTGCGGCGGATCAAGCGGCATGTCATTGTCGCGGGCAATGGCGATCTCGCCATGAGTTATTTGCGGGTGCTGCGCAAACACAATCCGCGCATACCCTTGGTCGTGATTAATAAATCCTTTGAACCCAGTGTGGCTGACGAACTCAAACAGGCTTTTGGGGCGATTGTGTTAGTCGGTGACATTACCCACGAGTTTTTTCTTAACCAGTTACGCCTCGAGTTCGCCTCCAAGATATTGTTGATGTGTGACGATAGCCTGCGCAGCTACGAGGCTGCCAGTACTATCAGCAGCTTGGTCCCGGACATTGGTCGCAAAGTTGTGATTCACTGCAGCAGTTTACGGTTCATGCGCGCCATGGCTAGCAGTTCAGTTGCCTTGCAAAGCCAGACATTCAATACTTACCATCTTGCCGCGTCCGGTCTCGTGCAAAATCATTTGCTTAGCCATTTCCAAACAACTGCACCCCGAGACACAATTGTTTTGGCCGGTTACGGTCGATTTGGTCAAACCATTGTTGAGGCCTTGTTAGACCAAGCCGCAGAAGAGTTGGACACGGTGGTGATTGTCGACAAAAACGCCCGGCGCCGAGTGCTGATCGCTGACGAGCAGCGCGAATTCACCGGGAGCTATCAGCGTGAGGTGTTCGAAGGAGATATATCTCACCCAGAGGTGTGGATGCGCATTCAGGATCAGATAGAGTTAAATCGCGAGTCTACCGTTATTGTGCTGGGCACTGGGCTGGAAGAGGAAAATTTGAGAACGGCGCTGTGGCTGAAGAAAAAATATCCGAGCGCCAAGGTAATTGCGCGCAGCGCCAAAGGTTCGCACTTCGCCTCGACAGTCAGTCGTGAGCATGATGTAGTCAATATCAGCATTACTGAGTTGGTGGAGGCTAGTATTCCTACAGACTGGGTTGAGTGAGTGTAGCTGCACTCTTCAATAGGTTATCAGCCGCCCATTGAGTTTGAAAAGTTGCTTAACTAGTGTGTGCTTAGGAACGGGGCAAGACCACTCATAACTTAACAACTTAGTAGATCAAATTGGACACCCACATAAATCCAAACTCAAAAAACTAAAGTAGACTCCTAATTTCGTGGGTGTCCAATTCGTTCCCTCTGCTATTTCTTCGATATTTCGTGTTCTGCCTCTTTAAAAATTAACATGGAGAAAGCCCAGCGCATCCTAGCTTCGCGAATGAGCGCTTTCTTCAAGCACTCCTTGCAATGAATATGACGGGAAGCTACCCTGCGCTTGGGTGTTACATCAAGCAAAATTAAAATTATATAAGGACATTTATGAAAAACTTTCTATTTACATTATCCTCGCTTGTCTTTCTTATTGGGTGTGTTTCAAACCAAGCCGTTAGAACGGTAGAGTCTCGCGACT
>Ga0208413_1000669_pt1 | contig 24645 bp, 44 predicted proteins | sample AntAceMetag02UKD_FD_184761 | JGI IMG/M metagenome (GOLD analysis project Ga0208413, IMG submission 184761) | Saline lake microbial communities from Ace Lake, Antarctica - Antarctic Ace Lake Metagenome 02UKD (SPAdes) (version 2) | ecosystem: Environmental > Aquatic > Non-marine Saline and...
GTATTGCCGTCAGGTTTTTCATTGTTGCAGGTCCTTCAAAAACATTGCAAAAAAGTACAGCAGCCCGCCGCCTATGCCGACAGTAGCAAAAAGCGTGGCGCCGAGGAAGACTTTTGCAAAGAATGCTTGCTGCTGCTCAACCGCTGCCTGCCGCTGCTTGCGCAACTGGCCTTCAGTGCGGAGTATCTCTTCCCATGTTCCCATGCCGTAGGTCATCGACACCCACACCTTCAGCTCGTAGCGCTGCGCCTCGATCTGCTTGCGTGCCAGGACCGCTTGCGTAGCCATCGCCGCAATGTTGTCGGAGCCTGTCAGGAGCCGCGCGACGATGCCGGGATTCTTCGTAGCCTTCTCAATCGCTGAAATCTGCGCCGACGCACCCATCCACTTCTGGATGTCGCCGTGCATAGACTCAATATCGCGGCCGATCTCGAACCCACGCTTGAGCATCGAGAACGCCTTGCTGGCTGCGCCTATGGCGAGGGTGACGGACGCCGGATCCATGACCCCACCTAGTTGTAGAAGAAGTTAGCAGAGTCGACGTTGGTCATATTGGCGTAGGTGCCGTTTTTAACAAGCATGCCATCTCCCGGAACGGAGAGGACGTTCGCAAAAATGTCCGACGCGGACACTTCTGTGCTAAAAATCCATCCGCCACCACCGCTCACATATGTGCAAACAGGGCTACCCGAAATAGTGCCGCTGTTTATGTCCACTATGGTAAAAGCATTGGCCGTAGTGACCGTGATTACATAGTTGCCGGATCGAGCTTCACCGCCAGTACCGAGCCTATACCCGATACCAACAGTGTCACCTGTTTGCAGACCGTGACCGGTTGAGCTGACCGTGACCGTTGTCCCACTGCGCGCGTAGGTCGCAGCTACAGGGACTACGACCGTGTCAAAGATCTCGAGAAAGCCATCAGACGCCGTGCCGATGTACGACAGACCGGTGATCCGATGCCGTCCCAAGACGACAAAGCCGGACCCGTGGGCGTGTGTGCTCTTGGTGTCAGAACCAGCCATAAGCTATCTCCTTATCCTGCGGATACAGACAGGGTGCCGCCGTCGTTCCAGATCGCACCAGCAACTGCTGGATCAGAAGTGGGGATCACGATGACGTTTGCAGTGCTTGACAGCGTTGCCGCGCCGGTCACGGACAGGGTGCCGGTGACTGTAGCGTTGGTGCCGTAAGTAGCGTTGGTGGTGATTGCGCCGGTGGTTGCGTCCTTGGTAACGGATTGAAAGCCGTTTTCGGAACGTACTGGGCCTGTGAAGGTCGTGTTAGCCATGAGGATCTCCTGTCGTGGCAAATGTCAGCCGCACCGCGCGGCTGTCAGGGATGCCCATAGAGTATACGAGCTGCGAACAAAAAGAAAGAGGCGATCCGATGTGCAGAAGCTTATACGTACTCGAAACGCCACCCCTTGTACGGGCCTTTGGCCAACGGTTTTCCAGAGCGTACAGATCGCTGGATGGTTGGCAGAAAAATACCGAACTCCTCTTTAATAGCCGTCGTTCGAGGAAACACGGTGATCTCCCCCGTCGGCGAGATCATCCGGACAGGCTGCCCCATCTTTGCCTTGGACCCCTCACTGTGGCTCTTTCCCAGCCAGTTCTGGTTCCCCTGCATGGCCTCAGATATCTTCTGGCAGTGCTCCTCGCTACGAACGTGACCCTTGGCGTAACTGTTACCCTTCTGGGCATCCGACATCTTCTGCCTTGTCTCCTCAGTGGGGATAAACCTCCCGCCTCGGCCCTCGGCCAACGCAGCTTGGACCTTGGTGCTGATTAGCTGCTTGGCCGCTTCGCTGTGCTTGCACCCTGTCCGGGGGTCTGCGGTCTTCCACTGCTTGAGAGTTGCTTCGCGGATAACCTGCTTTTGGTCGTCGGTTAGCTTGGCTCCGTATCGAGGATGGTTCTCCTTGTCCCCGCCCCGCCAAGGCGCACCTGACCGCAGCCCGTGGTTATAGCAGTAAGGCTTTCCAACATGTTTGATCAGCCACCGGTCCTCGGCTTCTTGCAACAACGCCTCTTCCACAACCTTTTCAACCACCTTGAAATCAAACGCATCCGAGCCGTACTTGTTCCAAGCCGCTTGGAGATGCTTGCAGTGGTGCCTGTTTCCGTTCAGTTTTCCACGGTGGGTCTTCCACCTGACATACCTCTGGGTGGTACTACCTACGTAAAACTTTCCGTTTACCTTGTTTTTTATCCAATAAATTACCGACTCTCTCATCGTTACATCCCCTATGATTGATACCCTTTTGTATAAGGTCTAATTAAATAGACTGCAACCACAAAAAAAACCCCCGCCGAAGCGGGGGTTCATCGGACCTAAGTCCTTGTTTTTATTAGGCGGAGCCCGGAGAACCGAACACGGCACGACTATCAGAAAATCCGAATGAGTACCTTTCACGCGCTTTGAAACGCATGTTGCCCGTATCGAAGTCAGCCTCCATTCCAGTGGACAGTGGTGTCCGCTCGAAGTGGATGAAGCCGCGTGGTGCGTCCGTCTTGATGAAGAATGCATCAGGGTCAGTCAAGAAGTCGTTGACTGTGTACCCTTCTGGCAGCATCCCCATGGAGCGGAGCGCGTTCACGTCGTTGTCAGCAGTGCCAACACGCAGGTTCGAAACCATCAGACGCTCTGCGATGAACTGCAGTTGGCGCGGGACGATGAGCTTCAGACCGCGGAGAGCAACCTTCAGGCCGCGCTCATCAACAAAACCAGCGATGTTGATCAGTGCGTCTTCCAACGAGGTCTCGTTCAAGTCGGCCGCAACGCTAGGAGTGTTTGCAAAGGTGCCGCCCGAAGTCAGTGGGTGGTCCGTTGCGCACAGTGCCTTGCCGTCACCACCAGCCAAAGCGCCGCCAGTGAAGGCGTTGTTCAGGACGGCAGCAGCTTTGACCTGCTTGGTGTGTGCCATGGAGCGAGCCAGTGCACGGGTGTAACGAGAACCGAGACGATCGTAGAGGTTATCCTCGATCGCTTCTTCAGTCAGCGAGAATGCAAGTGCAACCGTTTCGTGGTTGTAGCGAGCAGTGTACGCTTCGTTGGCGTCATCGAAGCTGATCGCAGAACCCTCGGATTTGTTAGGCGCCGCGCCGAAGCCCGACAGCATAACTTCTTCCTCGAATGCACGATCCGATGACTCAGTGGTGAAGATTTCAGAGTGCTGGTTTTCGTAGCGACCATACTCCATTCCGAACAGGGCATTAAGGCCCGGCTCGAGTTCTTTCGCAAGTTGTGCGCGAGAGATTGCCATGTGCTAGTCCTCCTTACACGCCGGTCGTCGAAACAGTGCCACCAGCAATTGCGCCATTCGACGAATTGAAGTGGTTGTTCAAACGCACGATTACAGGGATACCAGCTGCGGTGAAGTCGGCGTTCTCAGGATCCTCTTGGATACCCATGATGCGCAGGTTCAGCGTGTTGGTAGTGGCGATGGTGTTCAGGTCGAGCGTAGCCGACGAGATACCTGTGGTGGCGACGCCCGATGTGGCCAGAGCAAAGTTCGCATTGGCAAAAATTGCCGCGCGGACTTCTGCTTCTGTGTTCGCTGCTGCGACCACGTTGGATGTTGCGACAACAAACAGCTGTGCTGGGTCGTCGTAGACGAACGCCTTGACAGGGAAGTTTGTGTCTGCACCAGACCCGGGCCAGTAGTTGGACCAGACCTTCTTACCGGTTGTTGCCGAAACGTACTCGCAGCCTTGGAACACGCCCAACAGACCTACCGTGCCGCCCGCTGCTGCACCAACGATGTCGATGACACCGGCTGCAAGTGGGATGACAGGGGAACCCTGATAGATCGCGTTTGTATTGCCTGCGGCGATACGGTACTCGGTCGAACCGGTGCTGTTGGTATTCTGACCCACCTTGCCGATGGGACGAAGACCGAATGCGCCATTGATATTGGCCATTTTCAGCTCCTTTTGCTGTTAGTCGGAGGACCCACGTCCACCGAATGAGACTTTACTCTGCCGAGTCTGATGAATCGGCATCGAAGGATGTGACTCCTTCATTAAGTCCTGATCGACAGCCTGCATCTGTTCGCGGGTCCGGAGCCCGTAGTACGCGGATCGTTCGTGAGCAGTTTCGATAGGAATACGACACAGCATCAGGCCACCTTGGCCAATGATTCCCGAGTAACGACCATCGTCGATCGTCGGAGCCTCATAGTCTGGATACTCATCGGCGCGGACGGGGGTCCATCCTTCACGCAGCTTGGAGTGGACATTCATCTTGTCCTCTTCGCCGCGCATAGCAATTCGAATCCAGCGATGCACATAACCCGCAGGGGCTTCTGGTGCAGCAAGGTGGCTGGGCGGTGCCCATGGTTTACGGCGCGTGGTTTCTTCACGCGTGGTAGCGGACCGTGGTGTGCGAGTGTTCTCAGTCATCAGATTAATCCTTTACGTACTTTGCGTATTCCTCGAGAGGAACATTGAGCCTTTTAGCAATGGCGATCTGCGACGGTGATAGCCTCACGGTCTTGCGCCCCTGTTTGTTCGTGCTGCGGGATGCCGAAGAGCCAGCGGGAGCGACCTGACTTTTCCCCGATGTGTTGGCCGTCTTGAACTTGTGCGGAAACTCCGTACGAACCCGACGATCAATCTCACTATAGTAGTCATCGCTCTGCGGGTCAAATCCTTCTTCCTCGACCAACTTGCGATGGATACCAAACGCGGCATAGGTCATGACTTCGTCCTGACCGAACCACGTGTTCTTCTCAGCCCAGCCCTGAGCCTTTGGGTCAACCTGCGCCTGCGGCGCCTGCTGCTGTTGCTGCCGTGCGGGCTGCTGGTACTGCTGCGTCTCAACCGGTGCCGTCTCTACCCGCTGGTCCGCACGCCGCTTTGCAAGATCGTAGCGCTCCTTGTCAGAGCTTGCCCGGGCCAAAGCCTCTTGGGCCTCGATCATGCGATCCGTGTCGCCCGCCTCGTACGCGTCTTTGTAGTTGCGACGAGCCGAGGTGATCTGCGCTTCGATACGCGCGCCGTACTCATTCAAGTACCCGCTGTCGAGCTGCTTGAGACGCCCCTCGAGCTGCTGCTTTTCCTGCAGAAGCTGCTGAGAGAAGCGAACAGCCTCTTCGCGGTCGCGCTCTTCCTTGCGAAACTTTTCTGTCAGGCGAGAAATACGCTTCTGGACACCCTTACTGTAGGTCTCTAGTTCGCTCTCGTCGCCTTCGCCGGAGTCCACAGAGACTTTTTGATCTTCATCTTCGTCTCCTCCCTCCTGCTCAATAATGATCTCTTGGCCGAGATCCTCTTGTTCTTCAGACATAGGATTCTCCTTAAACGGTTTTGATGTCAGTGGGCTCAAGAACGGTCGCGATTACTTCGTCGTCATTTAGGACGCGAATCTCGCCGCCGTCGATCTTGAACCGGGAACCGGCGTACCGGCCAATGCAGACCCAATCACCCTGCTTGCACCACGGCTCTGGGTCCGGGCCAAACTTGTTGGGATCTCTGTAGGCAAGCGGGCCTACCTTGAGCACATAGGCCACCACAGTGGCCACCGTCTCACGGTCTCGGATCTCGTCCGGGATGAACAAACCACCTTTTGTCTGGACAGCCGTTTGATACGGCATGACCAAAATCCGCCAGCCCGTTGGTTGGGGCAGGCGGTCAAGCAGTGGTTTTTCAAGAAGGGCGGGATCAAGGACGCGGTCAGCCGCGTCTACGTACGCCTTGTTTAGAGAATCTTCGTCCGTGGCAGCAGGGAGAGGTGTTGACTCTCCCCCTCGGTCGGATTTGATTTTCTGCGCGACGTGGTCAGGAAGAAAAAGTGTCTTCGTCATAGTCAGCGTGTCTCTCCAGCAGGGCTTTGATTTCACTGGATGCGTAGGAGAGGCCCCGAAGCTCTCCAACCAGTTTCTTGTACTCCTCCCAGTTGGGAAGACCGTCCGCGGCGAGGCACTCTTTTATGTCGTCCTCGCGGCGGCGCAGTAGTTTGTACACATGTGACGCGAAATCCACTACATCCATCATAGGTTCTCGTTGTAGCTGTCTTCTATGTCACTTGTGATCGGACCACCTGTTGCCCATTTATCACACACATGATCGGATGAACACACAAATTTTAACAGCTGGCAGTATCCCAGATCCCCTGACTCGTCGTCGATGCAGTCGAGAACGTCCTCGGTCTGGTTGTAAGCCGCGCAAGTGCCGCAGACCTCTCCCGAGACAAGGCTGCCGTCTTCCGACGGATTGCGGTAATCTGCCGTCTCAGCAGCGCTCTCCTTGTTCTTGGCGTTCAGATCAGGGTCCTGCGTCGGAAGAGGGCAGCGCGCGCCGCCTTCCTTTTCCTCGTACTTGTCGACAGGGGTCATTTCCCCAAACGTGATGGTAAGAGTAGGCATTAGAAGGTCCCCCGGAAGATCTGTGGTTTTGCAATGCGGCTGAACGAAGAGATGATCCCGCCGCCAGCCTTTTTCTGTGCTTTCCCCGCCTTGGACAAAGCAATGGCAACCGCCTGCTTTTGCGGGCGCCCCTCGTCGCGGAGGGTACCGATGTTGGATGAGATTGCCTCTTGGGACTTACCTGTCTTGAGCGGCATCACTGACCTCCTTGGTTGCGTTGTTGCGCCATTTGCATCTGTGCAGAGATCCGATCGCGGTTCACTTCGTTGCGGTCGTCAGCAATCTGCTCCTGCAACTCGAGACGCGCGGCCTCGCCCGCGGCCTTCTGCGCAATCTTGGCCTGATCAAGCTGAAGCTTGGCCTGATCGATCTGGCCGTCCTGCATGAGTTCCTGCTGCTTGAGCTGGAGCTCAGTATTGCGGATTTGCACCAGTGGGTCACCCATTGGGTCCGGCTGCGGCGGTGTAAGCTCAGGCACCAGCTGCTCAAAGATCTGACGCTGCAGAAGAGCTGCGTAATCTGCTGAGTGCTTGGGGTCCTGCAATGCGGCCTGCGCCTGCATGATTTGCTGCTGGGCCTGCTGCGCGTCCATGGCGCCAGACTGCACCGCAATCTGCATCTGCTGGATGAGCTGCTGTGTCTGCTCGATCATCTGCTGTCTCGCAAACAACGCAACGTGCTCCATGATGTGCGCTGTAATGGCCAAAAGCGCATGCGGTGTCGCCTGTACCAGAGGCAGCTTGTAGAACGCTACGTGCGCCTTGATGTGCTCGTCGTGCTGCTGATCAGGGAATGCCTGCAGCGGAGTGCCCACCAGAGCCCGGCCGTTCTCCATGACGGGGTCCATCGGCTGTGGTTGCTGTGGTTGCGGCAGGATATCGTCAATGTTCTGCACTTCCAGAGCCTGATACATCCGACGGTACGCGGCGTGCAGATTGTGCATCTCAGGATTACTCTGCGCCAGTCGCAGCTGCTCCTGAGCCAGCGCCACGCGCTGAGCCATCGAGAAGATGTTTGGATCGCTGACCGGCAGGACGTCCACGCGGCCGTCGAAGTCTTGCGTCTTGATCTGCTGCGAGGCTTCGTCAACTTCGTACGGATAGCTGGCAGGCATGTGCTCGCCGATGATCCGTGCGAGGATCTTGAACTCCTGACGCTGCGCATAGTACAGACGCTTGTGGATCGCAGACAGAACTTTCATCCCGCGCTCAAGCAGAGCAACGGTTGTTCCGACAGGCTGTTCCTGCCCCATGTTCTGGGCTTGGTTGTCAGCGAGCGAGATAAACCGACGACCGCCATCGACCAACGCACCAAGAAGCTGGGCCAAGGTGGCCGACGGCTCTTTGTACGGCAGTGGGATAATCGCATCTCGGATGCTGCCGCCCGGGGCGTCGATGTCGCGGAACTCGCCGGGCTGCAGTGGCTCGTCGCTATTAGCTACACGTATGCCGCGCGCCTTGAAACCAGCGGGTAGGTTGGCCAAGGTCCCAGCATCGATGAGCTGGCGCAGAATGCTCGTGGCCGCCCGGCCGAGGCCGCCGATCATGTGGGTCAGGCCAAAGCCGTAGAACCCAAGACCTGGCAGGAATTTGTAATGTACAAAATATTGTACAGCTGAGCGCGTTGGGTCTTCCTGCACATAGTTGCGGCGGATCGCGAGGACCTGATTGCTGCCCTCGTCGATCGACACGATGTACGGAAGCTTGATGCCCGTGGGCTCCCCGTCTTCGCCCATGTCCTCGAACCCATCGAGATCGAGCTCGACATGCATCTCCAGGATGACCCGCGTGTCGTCGCTGTACGAGGACCGCGAGATGCCTTGGATCTCGTTCACCTTTTCACGGACCTGATCTTCGTCTTCCGCCCCGCCCGAGGTCAGCTCTACGTCGCGGTAGAACCCCGAAACTTGAAGCTTGCGCACCTCGTTGTCGGACATCTTCAGAACGTGCGTGATCCGCGGACTGCTGATCAGGTCAGATGCAGCGTATGGCACGACCACGTCCTGCGCCGGGACGAACTTGGCCACCGGACGCTGCTTGATGTTGTCGAAGTAGAGCTTCTTGAACGTGGACCCCGAGAGCGGGAGATAGAACAGCATCTGATCGGTATCTGGATCGTACTCTTCCATCCGGTCCATGATCAGGTAGTTCATGTAGTCCTTGACCCGCTGTGCCTGCTCGAGGCGCTCAGGGGTGTGCTTGCCGAGGACCTGCGTTTTCACAGGGCCACCCGATGGCAGGATCTCTTTGTATGCCTGCGCCTGAAACTGGGTGACGCTTTCCGCGATCAGCGGGTGCGTGACGCTCGATGCGCCCTCAAACGGTGTGGAGCGTTCAACAGACTGCACGCCCAGCAAGTCAAGACCCTTGGTGTAGGTCTCTTCCCAGTCCTGACGCGAAGACAGATCGTCCTCGTAGGCGCCAACCAGATCGCTGGCGATCTCGCCCAGCGTGTCGTCTTCTAGAAAATCAGCGAGGTTGGAATCAAACGGGATCAGTTCTTCTTCTGTCATGCCCTCTGGCATCATCCCGGACAGCGCTTCGACCAAAGCCCCGCCGTCGTCCATCTGAGTTACCTGTGCGCCGCCCGCAAAGTCTTCGGGGCCATTCACGGGAACATCAACACCGAGCCCGTCCTGCATATCGACAGGACCTTCCCGTCGCTCGACCATGTTGCCGAAGGCCTGTGGAGGTAGCGCCATCAGTAGTACTCCCGTTTGCGAGGCACCTGATCACCGAAATCAAGCTGCTCCTCTTCATGTATCAGAACGAAACCACCTTGGCGGAAACGCATCAAAGCCAAGGTCATACTATCACAATAATCGTCATGTTCACCATTCGGAAATGAAGCGATCTCTTCTATGACCTCGTCTGCAAACTTCTTGTCCCTCGGGGCCCAGACCATTCCGGCCTCAAACAGAGGGGAGACAGTATGCATTCTTGTTGTTTTGTCTACACCACCGCCGCCCGCGCGTCTACCGGGCGAGAAGCCCATAGCAGGAATGCCCCGCGCACGCAGCTCGTCGATCAACGGACCACCGGTGGCCTTCTTCTCCACGATGACCATGTCCGGCTCCCAGTACTCGCACTCCTCGTACGCCACTTCCTTCAGCTCGGGAAAGCTCCAGCGGCCGCGCTGCGCATCCAGAAGGATCACGTTGTCGCCGCGCCCCTCCTCCGGCTCAAAGATGCCCCACGTTGTGATGGCCGAATAGTCGGCCGTCTCCTTTTTAGAGAACGCTGTATCGTAGGCTTGGATGATGTACTTCAGAGGCGGGATCTTTTCCTTCTCCCACTCCTTCCACCACTCGCGCCGGATGATCGCGGACCCTGTGCTCGTAGGCTGCTGCTGCCACTGCGCGGACCACTTCTGAACAGGAAGCGACGCCTTGATCGAGAGCAGGGAATCCTTGTCCCAGAACTCCGGCCAGAGCGGGTTACCCGACGGCAGCAGAGCAGGGAACTCGACCACTTCCCACTGGTCCGACATCGGATCAGCAGACTGCTGCGCAAGCAAGCGGCCCGTAAGATCCTTCTTACCCCAGCGCGTGTTGTGGCTGACGATGCCATTCGCGATGAAGTTTTCGGTCCGGTCTACCTCAACGTCAAAAACCTCTTCGTCCCCGTCCGGAACAATACTGACAACCCTATCCGTTGTGAAGTTGGAGATACTTTGCTGCGGAGCGGAGTGTCTCAGGGTTCTTTCCATACCCGACGGCAAGGTTACAGTCGTTGCATAAGAGGCCTCGGACCTTTCCTGTCTCGTGGCAGTGGTCGATACATAGTTTTCCGGCCCAGTGAGCGCGAGTGTTTTTTGCGCCAGGTTCGCACCCGCAAACATCGCATCGATTTTCTCGCTGGAAAACCATGTCCTCGTATTGCTCAAGAGTAATTCCGTAGCGATGCTTAATGCGATGCGCGCGGGCGTGTAGCGGGTCTTTTTTGCGCTGGTTTCTTTTATTGTAGCAAGATCGGCACAAACCTTTCGCAGATACTGGGCTTGAGCAATGATCAACTGCGCATTCAACACCGATCCACTTCCCATGATGCCCCAGCTCGCGGCGAGGGGCGTTTGGGTTTTTCCGGTGGTAAGACTCTCGGCTTTGGCATGCCGAGCAAAGCCCCGGTTTTGTTTCTGCCCTAGAAGGCCTGTTGCATCCCGAAGTGATACAAGTTCCATCCCCGGGCTCAGATCTCGCAGCTTGACCCATTTTACGGTCCCTTCTTCTTTGACGAGAAACGGGTGCCTCTCGTTCGCTCGAAGTGTTCTGCCAGATTGTGTCAGTACCTTAAAGACCGAGTCAACACCACTTGACTGCCAGTTGTTTATTTTTGCGGTGCTTAACCGCCCTTTATCGTAGGTGACAACTATATCTCCGGGTCGCACATCCCTAAGAGGTTTTTCTACGCCGTCGGCCATAAGCACAGGGGTGTCCCCTGTCATACACATGACCAAGATGATAGAAGCCCCCGGCTGCAGACGCTGACGAGGACCCGAGGTGTACCATTCGTACGCGTTATCAAACGCGCTCTCGCTCATTGCGTCCTGCTCCGAGTGCGGGTCATCGATGATGAACAAATCCGCACCACGGCCGGTGACAGCGGCGCCAACACCAGCAGCAAAGTACTCGCCGCCCTTGTCTGTGCCCCACTTGCCCGCACCCTTGTTGTCCTCTTTGAGGTTGGTGTTCGGGAAGATCTCTTTGTACTGCGGGTCGTCGATCAAATCTCGGACCTTGCGGCCAAACCGAACGGCCAGCTCGGTGTTGTGGGTGGCCTGAATGATCTTGAGCTTCGGGTTCCGGCCCAAGAACCAAGCGGGCATCAGAAAGGACGCGAACTCAGACTTGGAATGACGCGGAGGCATGTTGATGATCAGCCGCTTCAGCTCGCCACGCGCCACGCGCTCCAGCTTTTCAGCAATAATCCGGTGATGCTCGCCCTCGATGAAGTTCTCATAGACGTGGTTGGCAAACACCATAAAGCTGTCCGTCGCCATCTCGCGTATATCAAGCTTCTTCTTGGCCTGCGTCAGAGCCAAGATCTGCCGAAGTACGTCGTCTGGCAGCGCGTCAAGATCCGACATTCAGCCGCTTTCTGTAGTTGCCGCCGACATGCTCAAACCCGAGCCGCTGCAAGAGCTCCCCGGTCCGCGCTGCGTGGACATTGGTTGTGACGCCCATGTAAAGCTCCGAGGCCCCGCGCTCAACAGCCCAGCTGCTGAACATCTTGAGCAGTTTGACCGCGGTCCGTGAACCTCGGTACTCGGGCAGAACGTACCAGACGAAATCGCTGGCCAACGCGCCCTTGCTGAAGAAGTAGGGGGAGACCGAACCTGCGATCATGCCCACGGCCTTGTCGCCGTCGTACGCCAGCGCCCCGAATCCTGCAGGATTGTCGATCACCATCCGTATGATGGACTGGGCCGACTGTTCGATGTCGAACTGCACAGCGACATAGTCGCTCTCCTCCTGCATCGCGATCCCTAGCTGCAGGATGTCGCGCAGGCGATTCGTTGAGAAGTGTTCGTATTGCATCAGCCCAAACTGGCGAGGCCCATCTGCTTCAGTGCTCGTGTCCCACTTCCTGCGGCAGGCCGACGAACAGATGAATCCAGCATCTGGGTCCGCGGAGTCTCCATCATTCCAGACAAGTCTAGGTATGCCAGAGCATCGGGCAAAGAGTCAAGGAAGGAGTTGTTTGAAGCTTGTTCCTTGCCCTCAGGTCGAGCAACAGGGCGGTACGAGCGCTCAGGTGGTACCTTTGCACCGGGGCTGCCAAGGATCTTCTCGACGTAGTTCTGAGTCTCCTCGAACGGAGGGATGCCGCCGTATTCCATAACGGCACCCGGTCCTGCGTTGTAAGCGGCCAGTGCCAGAGGCATGTTTCCGTCGAACTTATTAAGCATGGCGCCGAGGTAATCCGCCGAGAAGCGAAGGTTCTCTACCGGGTTCATCAGGTCTTCGGCCGCCAGAGGGCGAACGCCGTAACCGGGATCTCGCGCAGTCTCTGGCATGACTTGGCCAATACCAGAAGCGCCTTTGTTGCTGACAGCAGAGGGGTTGAAGTTGCTCTCCTGCGCGATCAGCCGCCGGAACACGTCCTCGGGTATCCCTACCCGAGCCGCGTTCTCTGCGATCAAAGCGTCATATGCTGTCGGCTCCGCCATTAGAACGATCCGCTGAACTTTGTGCCCGAAGACTGACCGGGCTTGCAGCCGCGGACCATGCCGCCATCTGCGAACTTCTTGGCAGGGCGACCCTGATGACCACTGCCGAAATCGTCGTAGTCCCGAGATTCACGCTCCTGTGACCGCAGGCTGCGCTCTTCAAGGTCCCGCATCGGGCGATCGGGCCGAGCAATAGGACGGTACGAGCGCTCAACAGGGTTGGGGCCAGACAGAGCTCCAGTGGTGGACATCTCGTCGTAAGGCTTCGGGCGATCACGCTTTTTGGTAGGCTTCATGGCTGACTCCAAGGTCCAAGGTTCGAGGCACTATATCAGGGATTAATCATTTCCTCAATCGTCCTTCTTTGATTAGCCTCGTTGAACTCCGGCACCGAAATGCGCGTCGTCGCAGACACAATCAAAGCTGCTGGCTTGACCAGCAAGACCTGGCGATCCAGCGCTACAAAACAGGAGAAATCTGCCGTCTTCTTGCCAGTGAAAAATTGATAGTGGTTGTAATGGCGGACCCTGCCTGTCTTGGCGTCCCTGCCGTCTTTAGCCGGCTGCGAAGCAGCCTTCACTTCGACGGTGACTACCCGGTCGTGCACCAAGCACCAAAGATCTGCGCCCTGACGGTTCACGTGATGGCACTCAATGCCATACGACTCAAGAATGTAAGCCGCCAGGAACTCTCCCCGACGGCCCGTCTCTGTATTTGGTGGCACAATGATACCCTCTAAGCGGGTAACTACCACGGGTACAACAGAAGTTCTACCCTAAAGCAGGAGCTCTTTGTACAGCTCCATGACCTGCTTCTCCTCCAAAAGATCTGCAGCGTCACGCTTGCGCTCAGCCAGCAGCTTGCGCAAAGCCTTCACGTTGTAGCCCTTCGCCTTGGCAATCGTGAAGATGTCCGACTTCTCCCTACCCAGATCGATGACCTGCGCGTCAATCGCCTCGAGATCCGTAACGTATACAGCCAGCTCTTGGGCCGACGCCTCAGTGGCCTTGGAGTTATGCTGGAAGAAATCATCCTCGTGCTTCATCGGTACTACGCCCATCTCTCTCACTCTCCTGTGGTTGGTTCTTGGACCTTGGTACTGAGCTGGTTGTGGGGAGTCAACAAGAAAGCTACTTCGGACCTCGCTCCACGAACTTGTAGTTAGGGTCTGTCACAACCGCATTTCTGGAATCCATTGGAACCCCTAGATACAGATCTGGGAAGGGTGCATCAGGGTTGAAGCGACGATTTATACTGCCTTTCACTATTTCCAAAGCATCCAGACCCCTCCGTGGCAGAGGCTTGCCACTGTTTAGATAAGGATTGAGGGCCTGCAGAGCGGTCATAGCCACAGTGTCAACCGGGTAGTCCCCTTGTGACAGCCGTGCAAGTTTCTCTCCGGGATTTGCGAAGTACGTTAAAAGTGGATCGAGCTGACCCGTTCTGTTTTGAGAGGCTATGTTAAGGGCTTCTACACCTAGGCTGGAGCCAGCTTCGGCTCTATCCACAAAGGATGTTTGCAGATCGTCGTGCGTCATCTCATGCCGGAGAACAAAGTTGCGCTGCTCCGGTGACAAATCATCTGCAAGCCCGATTCGTTGGTTGTTGAGAAAATCATACTGTCCTGAGCTTCCGCCCATGTCGTCGCTCGGAACATCAACGATGTTTGTTGTTCTCGCAGGCTTGAGAGAAAGCATCTGCTCGTCAGTTGCTGCAAACCCTTGTCTCACCCCAAGGATGTTTCCATCGACGTCTTTGATCGGCAGGTTGATGACGTTTGTTCGCTCAAAGACAGTTCCTGCAGGCATACCCTCATCATATAGCCTACGAGCTTCCGACAAACTGTTCAGAATCTCGGAATCAAGACGCGTAGGGTTCTGCGTCATGAGAGAAAGGTCCATCTCATTAGGCACAAATATGTTGCTGCCTGCGGCAGGGGACAAGCCAAACGCTCCCGGATCATTTTTGTCGATAAAACGGTTTAACTGCATAACTTGAGCGGCGTCCGCCACCGTATCTAACGACCCCTTCACAACACGTCCTGGAATCCCCACGCCGGGTATCGCAGCAGATAAAGCAAAGAGGTCCGAGGTCCGCTGACCAATCTCCTCCGGTGTGGCGTCCTCTGGCAGCGGCTGACTGGCGCGGGCATAGGCTTCTTGAAAACCCGCAATCAGATCATCGACCGTGCCCTCCGGGTCAGCATACGCTTCCTGAAAACCCTCAACAACACCGCTGCCCATCGCCTTGGCCGTACCAAAAGGATCCCGCCGGAGTGACTCACCCAGCAGCTCGCCCGTCGTGTCCACGCCGTTGTCAAAGCCGATGATGTTGTCCAAAACATTATATCCAACAGCGCCCGCCTCGCGCAAAGGCTGACGCAAATTAGGGGGAATGAATCGGGAGAAGTCTCTGTCAGCCATGATGAGTCCAAGGTTCAAGGTTCAAGGTCCGCGTTGCTCGGATCATACACAAAAATCCCCCCGGCGCAAAGGCCGAGGGGAGTTTGGGAGGCAGACAGGAGGAGAGAACCAAGGACCGTGATGCCGACCTTGCACGGAGGGCGCTCTAGGCGCTCGGATCATGAGCCTCGGTTCTTGAACCTTGGTACACGGACCATTGTACTGTGTCAACAAGCGGGAACGTAAAAATATGGCGCATAAATTTGGGGGCAAAAGTTGTACGGCGATTGTACGTACAAATAGGGGGTGTGGGTACTTGTGGTCTACTTGTTGCCCAACGTGAATAGGCCTGAGTGATTTTATTCTTCCAAGAATAAAGGGCGCGCGCACCGAGGGCGGGGGCCGAAAAGGGGGGATAGGGGGTCGCGGTCGGGGCCGATGGCCGGATCGGTCGGGCACCAGTTACCCCGACCGGGCGGCGGGCGGCGCGGGCGCACCGGACCGGGCGCGGCCCGGTCGGGCGAGGTGTGGCATAAATGTCACAGAAAGAAAAGATGGGGCGGCTTGTTGATTAGTTGTTGATTAGTTGTTGACGGCACCCAACCGCGTCTGATACACGTAGTGTATCGGATCAAGGTGATTCGATTTTAACAAAGGAACATCGAATGCAGTACAACTTCACAGACACCGGATCGATCCCCGTCACCATGACGCTGACGGTTTCGGATCTTGAGCGGCTGGTCCGGATCTTGGATCCCATTGCCAAGGATGACAGCCACCCGCACCGGTACCGGGCCGCAGACATCGTGCGCCAAGCGCGCGACGCGCACGAAAGCACACGGAAAGCGCTGATCACCTACGTGCAGTACATGACGCTGTCCGAGTAGTTCAACCGGCGGGGCGCAAGCCCCGCCCCCATAAACAAAGGAAACAGAACCATGAACAACGCAGCATTGCTCAAAGCTTTCGTAGACGTATCAGACTACCAGGACGCACGGGAAGCCGTGGACAGCCTGAAAGAGCTGCAGGCATCGATCGCCAAGCTGATTGACCAGCACAAGGCGGACGCGCTGGCCCACGGCATGGCCGAGATGGTCACGACGCAGCGCGAGAACGCACCATCCAAGGCGGCCTATGTAAAGATCCACGGGCAGGCGGCGTTCGACGAGCACAAGACCACGTCGGACGTGCGCACCTTTAATTGGATCCGATAATACTTGTGGCCCCGTTGTTCGTGCGATACAATGGGGCCATGTCACCAGACATTTTAACAAAGGAAAATAAACAATGGCAAAGAACCCTTTCGGAAAATCCCGCCCCGCTGACAAGCCCTATGCGATCTATCGCGCGGGCGATATGGTCTGGCACGTATGCAAGACGTACAAGCTGGTCCAGAACGAGGACACCTACGCTAGGTGGTTCGTATGGGCAAAATCCCCGATGACCTACGGATCTTTCGAGGGCGGCGACACCTACGCCGTCGAGGTGAAGCGCTACGGCCAGCTGGTCGCGGCGGACCTGGAATGGCAGGCGGCGTATGACACGCGCCCCGTGCCCACGGTCACGGACTATCTGGCCACGGCATGACGTACCGGTGACCAGCCCCGCAAGGGGCTGGCATCCCGTGCACCATGCGCGACAGCAAAGAGAGGAAAGAACCATGACCACGACCACAAAAGCAAAGTACGACGAACGCCACGGCGGACCATTCGACCGGGGCCGGGCGGACTTCTGGTATGGCCGGCCATGCGCGCCGCATTACTTTGTCGGCGGCACGCACACCAGCGATCTTGTGCCCGAAGCCAAGATGACCACGTCCGAGATCAAGGCATACCTGGCAGGCTATGCAGAGGCCAAGGCCGATGGCGGCCAAAAGGATTGGGGCTAAGCACCCACGGGCCAAGAACCGCTGCGCTATATACGGGCTTCGCGGTTCTTGATCCTAGGCATATGTAGAGAGAGGAAAGAACAATGGGACAAGTTTCCACAAGGGGCGTAAATCTGGCCACCGTCGTTAGGTCGCCGGCGTTTCAGAGGGGGTTTAAGGACTACGTCACCGGCAATCCCGCGGCGTTTGACCACGAATGGTCCAGCGACAGCAGGATCGACAGCACCAGCAAGATGTGGGCGTATGAACGCGGGCGGCATTTTGGGGCTTGGTGCGCCGGGTGTGGCCTGCAGCTGGATCCAGCCGCTTGGTTCATTAACAGGCGGCTAAGCTGGAGGGTGCTGAATGCTGCACGCGACGCGCAATCCGAAGGGGCAATCCGATGACCGCGTTTCTGGTGACCCGCAAATCCGATGGCAGGCCGCAGAACTGCCGGTCATAACATATAATAGAAAGAGGCAGGGCCGCAGGGCCGCAGGGCATAGCATATAATAGAAAGAGGCAGGGCCGCAGGGCCGCAGGGCTCAAGGGAAAAAGATCTTGTGCGCCGCTTGTTGGTGGCGTATCATCGCAGCATGGCGCTTGTGCCATTTTAACGAAGGAAACCGAACCATGAAAAGCGGAATCATTTACAAGGGGCCAAGCCGGATCGACGGCGCGCCCATTGTGGTTGTCGCCACCTATTCAAACCGTAACAGCAAGACCGGGGCCGTTGTGCAAACGTACATACTTCGCGCAGACGTCAACCCGCTTGAAGCTAGCAAGACAGGGGCAGACGTTAGCATATGCGGCACGTGTCCGCTGCGCGGCACGCCAACCACGGATCCGGCGCGCAAGATCGCGACCGGCCGTCGCTGCTACGTGAATCTAGGGCAGGGCGTGTTGATCGTTTACAAGGCGATCGGGCGCGGCGTGTATCCGGAGGCGCAGGATCCAGCATCACGGGCCGCGATCGGGCGCGGACGGGTCGTGCGCTGTGGCACCTATGGCGACCCTGCCGCCGTGCCGGACCACGTCTGGACAGAGCTGCTAGCAGAGGCCGTCACGTGGACCGCATACACGCACCAAAAGCCATGGCGTCCGGACATCGCGATGCAAAGCGCGGACACGCACGCCGAAGCGCTGGACCATTGGGCCGCGGGCCGTCGCACGTTCCGCGTGATCACAGGGATATCGGACCTGGACAAGGCGAACGAGACACTATGTCCAGCATCAAAAGAGGCCGGACGCCGGACCACGTGCGCCGCGTGCAAGCTATGCCGCGGATCCGTCGCCGCCAAGTCAATCGCAATCGTAGAACACTAGGCAAGCGGGCCGTGGTCCACGGATCACGGCCCTTGGACCACGAGTGTTGCATAAATATCACAGGAGCAGGGCCGCAGAGCACAAGACGCAGGGCCGCAGAGCACAAGACGCAGGGCCGCAGAGCAGGAGACGCAGGGCCGCAGAGCAGGAGACGCCATGACAAAAGAGCTACCAACCATCGAAGAGCTGCACCGGCTGCTGATCTATAACCCAGAAACAGGGGCCCTGACATGGCGAACCCGTCCAAACGACCGCAGAAGCTTTAACCAGCGACTCGCAGGGCAACCAGCTCTGGCATGCGTCAACTTCGAAGGCTACCTGCACGGCGTCATCCACGGAAACGGGTTCCGCGCGCACCGCGTAGCGTGGGCCATGCACCACGGACAGTGGCCCACCGCAGAGATAGACCACATCAACGGTAATCGAGCCGACAATCGGATGTCGAACCTCCGCGAAGCAACATCCGCAGAAAACAGTCGCAACATGCGCATGATGGCCCGAAACAAAAGCGGGGTCACAGGCGTGTTCTGGCACAAAAGCAGAAGGCGATGGATAGCAGTGATCAAAGGGGCCGACAGCAAACCAATACACATCGGCAACTTCGTCATCTTCCAAGACGCCGTCGACGCCCGCAAGCAGGCAGAGCGCGAACACGGGTACCACGAGAACCACGGAGCAAGGCCGCAGGGCTTTGCAAAAATGCATGACGACAAAGGCGCAGGGCCGCAGGGCTAGTCGGCTACCAAATCTCGGTAGTGTGACCAAACTGCAACACTTATGCCCTCCCACATCGACCCAAAGTCCCCAAATCGTGGTCCTTGGACCTCGGACAGGGGGTTTTGGGCCAATTGTGTTGCATAATTGCCACGAATCAGGGCGCTCGAACCTCGGGTCTGGGTGCTTACCAAGAAGAACGACAGGCCCCGTTTTGCAAAAAACGATGTATGCCACGCGATTTGGTGCGGACGCACGTTTACGCGTGCAGAGCTCTTCACCTTCAGCTCAAGCCAAAAGGGCAGTCCGTCGACGATTCCATGCACGTCCGGAACCCCACCGCCGCTGCGGTTTTCAATCCTCGTCAGCAGGACGTTTGGGGGCTTGCTTGCTCGCACTGAGTTCCAGAATCTCGCTTCGGGTCCTTGACTCATTCGGGCTCACATCCTTCATCTTGGTGCCTTCAATCTGGAAAGCTTGGGGGTACTTGCTTTGCAGCTCAGCAAGCTTGGCGGTGATCTCATCACGCGACAGCTGGTCCAGAGTGTTGATCGTCTCGCGCCGGTCGATGGTCAGGCCGCCCATGGCAGAGCGAAGCTTTTCTGCGGTGATCGCCGCCGAATATTGCTTCGAGCTCTCTGCACCCTGCGACAGCTGCGCCAGTCGAGCAAGCTGGCCGTCTAGGGTCACACCAAACCGGCGCTGCCGCTCCTCCCGCAGCTCCTGTATCCGCTCCACGACCTGCGGGAAGTCGACGCCATTCAGAAGCTTGCCGGAGTACTGGCCTGCGGTGTCGTGGGCGAACCCAGCCTTACGGGCGCATTCGGTGCTGGTATAGATCCCCTCGACGTAGAGCTCGGCGAACGTGTTCTGCCGGTTGGTCAGCTTTCCCTTGCGGGGATCCGGCTTGCCGTCCACTCGGAGGTACACCCCGTCGGGGTACTCTTCCGTCTCTGCAAAGGTCTCTGGTGTCTTGTCCCAGAAGTCAGGCTTGTTCTTGTTGTACGGCATCTGGCCCTCCAAGATGTTGGTTGTTGTCGGTATACAACAGAGCGGCCCATCTCTTCAAGCGAGTTTCCCTATAGGGCTTTTCCCAGATCGTTTCCCTGAAAACAAAAAGGCCATACTGGAAAAAACGCGCTGCATGTAAACTCAGTTCCAATTCTCCTGACACTCCTGACACTCTCCTGACAGCTGTTTTCCCTGTCTGTCAGGAGGTTTTACCCATGTAAAACAAGTACTTGATACCTCTCCTGACACTCCTGACACCATTTCGAGCAAAACTCCGAGTGTGAAACGCAAAACGATCTGGCCCGAGACGCCTGTCAGGAGTGTCAGGAGACCCCCCCTATAGGGAAACTCACCAAACACCCCCTCAACCCCTTGAAAACAAATAACAAAGGCCCGAGGTCCGAGTACCAATCCCCCAAATCCCACCCCCGCTAACCCATTGAAAACAAACGACCCGTTCCTGACACCTCTCTGTCAGGAGGCTGTCAGGAAACCCTGATTTCTGTCAGGAGACCGCCGTTTTGCTGTCAGGAGCCAAGATCCGAGGACCACGCACCAATAACTGCTGACCCCTCTTGACTACCCGCGACACTTGTTTATATTCCACAAGTAGAGATTATTTAACCAAGGAGAGAGAACCGTGGACTTTTATACAAAATACTACAGCCAGCTGATCGACTACGTCGTAACGGGTGTCGAGTTTGACACGGACGAGTTCGAGGGCACTGTCTTCCCTGTACTTCTGATGATGCACCCTGACGGGACCAAGGTCCGCGTTGTTATCTCCTCTGACGAAGAGGGCAACAGCGCTGGGTTCTTGTATCTGGAGGAGGTGACGTGATGCGCTTTATTGTGGAGACCCGCATGGGCAGCGTTTGGGAGGCTGTGTGGTCCGAGTACGAAAAGCCGATAATCTTTTCCAGTGAGGAGGAGGCTGAGGTGGAGATTGCGGAGACTTTGGAGGATCTGCAGGAGGCGTATGAGCTGGGTGACATGTCGTCGCCTATGTGCCGCGACGAGTTTCGGATCGTGACACTGAGTGTAGAGGGGGAGAACCAATGACCAAGACATACGAAGAAGCGATGCAAGATCTGAACGAGGCGGCCTATGCGGCGTTGCGCGCTGCTGGGAACGAGGACGGGGCGCCTGTGGACGCCCTGTGTGATATTGCAGCCGAGGTCGACAGCTTGATCGATCACGGCGTCACGCGCGCGGAGATGAAGCACATGCTGGCTCTGTACAAGGGCGCGAAGCAGGCGGGGTTGGTCGGATGAAACAGGAGACGATACAGGTTTTGGAGAGCGTAGATCCTGCGGATCACCCCGATCTGGCGGTGCTGTACGACGCGGAGGGCGGCTTGGAGATCGAGTGCTGGGCTTCGGCCAGCTTTGCATCCAGCGACTACGGCGCCAAAGGATCGCCCGTCTGGGACGAGGTGGACGACATCAGCATCGACGAGGTCGCGGTCAACGGGCATGGCTACACATGGTCCGAGGTCCGAGAAATGTGGGGCAAGGCTGTCGCTCTGCGGCTCGCGGACCTGTGCGTAGAGAAGGCGGAAGCGTATGACTGGTATGGATGACAACGTAACCCGTCTCGATGATCACCGGCCGCACGACGTCAGCTACGTGACGTGCATGGAGTGCGCGCACGACTGGGTCGCCGTGCAGCTGACAGCTGCCAGCGGTCCGCTGGAGTGCAGCAGCTGCGGCGCAATGGCCGGAGAGCGCGTACAGTCTGGCGACCCTGAGTGGTTCATCCGCTACATGTCTGGTCCCGATCCGGCCAAGCGCACAATGGTGCTGCTCAACGAAAAAAGGATGCGAGATGTCTGATGACCCACAGGCGCGCGTGGGCCGAGGTCAGTGGTTCAGCCACAGTGGTCCGGTCTGGATCAAGGATCTGGGGGATGAATACATTTTGAATTGCTACAAGACCTGCCTGCGCCACGACAACCCGAAGGCAGATGAATTGCTTGAAGAAATCCGAAACAGAAACATGGAATGGAGATTGGACACATGACTGGATACCAACAAACATTTGGCCCTGTGGTCATTGAGTGGGACGACGAGCCGGGAAAGCTGGTGGCCAAGTGCCAAAGCGGACGGTTCGACTGCAAGGGGCGCATCAACAACGTCTGCGTTTGGAACAAAGGCGAGGACGGCAAAGGGCGTCAGCTGCCTGCCGACATGATGACGCCGGACTGGTGCCAGTACAAGGCTGGCGCGCTGGACGATGCAGAGGGGATGCGTGGATGACCAGCATTGACAGGATGAGCGTTGAGCGTCTGGCTGAATACATATCGCCCGACGTGCGGAGAGTGATGCTAGCACAAGCCGACCGCATCGAGGAACTGGAGGCCAAGCTGGCGAAGGCTGTGTGGGCTATAGAGAAAATGCAAGACGCATCGGATGCAATGATGCTCTACATCGCCCGCACCACCCTTGCAGAACTGGAGCAAAAACAATGACATCACTATACATAATCATATTCGCAATCGGCAGCATGGAAGTGGGCCACATCACAGGCAAAACGTCAGCAGTCTGCGATCAGATGCCCGCGCTGGTCGAGGCGTTGGAAGAACTCTGGGGCCAGCAAGTGGACGCATACTGCCGCAATACAGGCATCCCGTTCCTGCGTCCGGTGGCACGGCCATGACAGAGCAAGAAATCAACATCGTCGCAGAAATGCACAGGGCGGGTCGCAGCCATGCGGAGATACAAAAGGCAATTGGATTTGGTTACACCAAGGTCGTCCGGGCTGTCGTCATAGCACGCAAGGCAGGCATCGTCCCGCCCCGCACGATCAAAGCATCTCCTCGGCAGCAGGTCAAAGACCGCTTCCAAAATCACATGATTAAATTTGGAAACATCGGGGACATATTGCAGGTTCTAAGCAAAGACCAACAGGACTGGATCATCAACGAGGTCGGCAAGAACGAATACGCCCACGTCGCTGAATACATCACAGAACTTGTCCGTGACGCACATGCAGAAAGCACAATGACCAAATGACCTACAACCCAATCTACAAATCAGGGTCCGTCACTCGCTGGCACGCCAACCCAGACGAACCAGCCCGCTTTGCAGAATTGCGCACGGGCAAAATGGCAGAGCCTACCCCGCCGACTGTGTCGCTAGGCGTGAGGGTTCTGACATACGCCTGCGCCGCCGCTATTGTTCTGGTAATCATTGCGTTTATTGACCTTGCCGCACGCCACTAGCAAAATAGGCGGCTGAAACAAAAAACCCCGCCGCCCATTTAAGGACGACGGGGCATTTTTTGGCCTGCGTGAGTTGCAATTTCATGGGTGATTCGGTATAAAAACGGGGCGGAGAGGTTACAGCCTCTGATCCGCCCCTACAGCGAAATGGAGTTCGCCGATGCCCAAGAAAATACGCCCAATCCGTGTAGATGGCAATGTTGCTTACGTGACTCTGACGAAGGGTCTTGAGGCTATAATTGACGCCAGTGACGTGCCAAAGATCGGAAAATTCAACTGGTGCGCGAGAACCGCCTCCAACACGATGTATGTTGCTAGAGGCGGCTGGGACCCAGACACAAAAACGACAAAGCAGGTTAGCCTTCATCGCCAGTTAATGAGAGCGCCGGACAACATGGACGTTGACCATATTAACGGCAACGGGCTGGATAATCGGATGTCAAACTTGCGCTTGGCAACAAAGTCTCAAAATAGGTTCAACCAACGGCCTTTGATTACAAATACGACCGGGTTTCGGGGCGTAACCAAAGATAATAAAAGAGTCATGTGGCGGGCGAAGATTGGTCTAGACGGAAAGACTATTAATCTCGGCAGGTTCGACAACCCAGAAGATGCTTACGCGGCCTATTGCGAAGCCAACGCTAAATTTCACGGCGAGTTCGGTAGGGTAGATTAGCGGCCCGGCCGCCTATCGGTGACGGGGCCATATTAAGCCGGCAGTGGGGCAAGGTTTATTGTCGGAGTGCGGCGGCGTCAAAAGTGGCGATAAGTATTCGACCCGTGCGGCGCATCTCTGACACGTCGTCACTGCCAAGGCTGGCCGCGTGGTTTGTCATCAGCGGTTCAAGAACCGTTGTCATCGCGCTGTCGTTTGCCACGACGCCGCAAGAACTCAAGATCGCCGCTGCCGTCAGGATTGCCAGTGTCCGCATTGGTCGCCCTTTCAATAGTATCTGCGCGGGATTGCGCCTCTTTGGCTGTCTTGCTGGATCTGCCAGTCATATACGCCGCAAAGATGCCCAGCAAAGACACAACGCAGCCGACAATAAAGGCGGTCACGTTGCGCCGCCGCGCAGCTTCGCATAGCGGGACGTTGCGAACGCAATGCCAGCCGCCGCCAAGCCGCCGATCACGTCGATCAAGGTATCAACATTGAGGGTTATTACGTGGGACGCGGGGTCATAGGTGCCGCCAAGCCATGCCGCGACAGGCACGGCGGCGATATAGACGGACATTCGGATTGCTAGAAACATGGACTATCCTTTCAGGTTGCGGGATCGTATTCGTTCGCCAGCAGGCGCATCGCGGCCACGCAGGCGGCAAGTCTTTCCTCAGCCGCTAGTTCCGCCGCTTAAACAGGATGCACGTCAGGGCCGCGCGTCACCGCCGCTGTGGCGTCCATTAGCGCAGCGGCGCGCACGTCAGAAACGCGGCGGGTCCAGCCCTTGCTAAATGTTGACCACGTGGACAAGCGGCGAAGAAATGTCATGCGGTCATTGCACAGTTGATTGACGATCCAAGCCGGATCCATCGCGCGAACCTTGGCCAGTGTAATTGGCCCAAT
>Ga0208413_1000674_pt1 | contig 24436 bp, 29 predicted proteins | sample AntAceMetag02UKD_FD_184761 | JGI IMG/M metagenome (GOLD analysis project Ga0208413, IMG submission 184761) | Saline lake microbial communities from Ace Lake, Antarctica - Antarctic Ace Lake Metagenome 02UKD (SPAdes) (version 2) | ecosystem: Environmental > Aquatic > Non-marine Saline and...
TTCTCGCGCCCGCGCCAGCTGCGGATCTCGCAGCGATGGCTCTGGCTTACGCTGGTGGGACAGCGTTAACCTGCTACACCGTGACCTTAATATGGCTTCCTGCATCGCGGACACGAGCAGCGGTAGAGCAGGCCATCATCTGGTTCGCAGCGGCCTGCCTTTCGCCACTTGTCTACTTTGTTCTTTATTTCTGTGCTCTGCATTCGTTGCGCCATTTGACTAATGCGCTTCAGTCCGTCGAGAACACACGCCAAGCGATGCGCGCTGCGACAATTTTATCAATAGTAGTAATTGTTGCAGCGTTTATAGCTTTCGCGATTTTGCAAAAAACAGAAACATTTATTCTAGAACAGACCATCATGCGGGTCGTGTTTATCGGTCTCGCTGGTCTCACTGTGCCGCACATGCTCCTCATAGATCGGTTTCAACGACACGGACGTCGACCACCCTCAGAAAGGTGATCTTATCTACGTCTCGCTTGTTGAACCCGACTGCTGTGAAATGGCGGATTGAATTCTATCTGTTTAAATCCAACAGACTGACTGAAATGGAAAAATTTTCCGCATCGCAGAGAGCTCCCGTACTGCGAGGATGAGCAAATGCCGCATTAGCATTCGCTGCGGCAGGGAAATGGAGCTTTGTCCGCACTCCGATCACTCAAGATGGACGTCTCGAATGAACGCTCCGCAGCCGCTGGCCCTACTTTGCCCGCTTGTCGGCGACCGATCAGACTACCGACCCGGTGGTTAGAAGCGCGCCGATGACCGGTTCAATGTTGGAGGCTTGGACATAGCCTTTGGCCACCAGCACGGTGCCAGCGACAGTCAGAACTTGGTGGATCAGCGAGAGCATTGCAGGTTTCAACATGATTTTCTCCTATTCAGACTTGATTGGTAGATCCGAGGAATTCGCCCGGCTTAATCGTCCGCAAGCGTTGCTGACGGGGCATTATGGTGACAGGCCAGCGCGCGCCAAGGAGGCGGGACTTGGCGATGCGGGCGATGGTGACGGCATCGGACTGGTTGCCGCCCAACACGTAAAAATGCGTATCGTCCCGCCCCATCGCGAAACCGACGTGCCCACCCGAGCCGCGCGAGAACACAAGCACCGCGCCGGATGCCGGCTTTTCCTCCTGCCTGAACAGCAACCAGTTGCGTGCCCAGAAGGGATTGGTGCCCAGCGCCCCCAGAAAGGGCTCGTCTGGCAGCGCCACGCGAACACAAGTCTCCACAAAATCCCCGCACCATGGGTTTTTCGATGGATCGCCAAGGGACCGACCGTCACGCTTTAGCCAATCCATCAACCATGTACGATGTCGGGCTTCATGACGGCCGAGAGCAGATTTGGCCTTAGTGATCCAAGGTATCGGACCCTGCGGCGCTACGGCTGCCGCGCGCCCGTTCGCGGCCAGCAGCGCCTTCATCGCGAGGGCGGTGCGCAGTCCCCAGAGGCCGTCAATTGCGCCAGTGGAATGGCCAAGCTGATCTGACCCAGTCTGGATCAGGCGGAGGGGATCGCTGGTGTTTGCATTCATGAGAAGGCTCCTTTCGCCCGTCGCTGGGCAAGAAAAAACCGCCTTCCGGGCGGGTCGGGATGGATCTGTTAGTTGCGTGCGCGTTGGTTAGTCGGTGCGGCCGCGCTGGAAGGCTTCGAACATCAGATCCCGCATGGCGCGGATGTCGGTCTCGATGCGTTCCACGCGGTCGGCTTCGGTTTCGCGATCTTCGGCGCGCTGGCGGTCAACACGGGTGCGCTCAGCCAGAAGCTCGCGGTCGAGCCGCAAGAGCCTGGCGTCGTCGGAAAATGCTTCTCGTGTCATGGCAACCAGCAGAATTAAGGTGCCGCCGATCAAGGCGGTAATGCTGTGATCGCGAAATGCTGGCGCAGGCTTCCATCGCCGCGATGCAGGACTGTTGCTCACCCAAGACCTTCAGCTACTGCGGGCGGGATAACTTCCGGCGGAATACTACAGAGCCGCCGATTCCCGCGCCGTGCGCATGAAACACGTTCCTGAACAAACCTCGGCCAAGGATGCCAACCTATTTCATAAATCCTCCTCTGCTAGTGGTGTTCCAACACCCGCTACTTTGGTAGGTTGGGTGCCGCCGGGGGCGCCCAGCCCATCGCTTAACCTTTGCATGCAAGGCTAACGCAGGTGGGTCGCATAGGTTTGTGGCATCGCGGGACTCCCAAGGCCTATCCGCTGGAGCCCCGCTAGTTTTTTCACCCGAATACAAGCCCACCATCGACGATCAGATTTTGTCCCGTCACGGCCCGCGCCCATGGCGATGCAAAGAACAGCACCGCGTCTGCCATATCCTCTGGCGTGGTCACCCGTCCCAGCGGCGTTTGTGCGGCTATGATGTCGAACACGGCATCAGGGGTGGCGGCACTGGCATCTGTTGTCCGCAACAAACCGCCAGACACCATGTTAACCGTGATCCCCATCGGCCCCAGCTCCTTGGCCGCTGTCCGGGTAAAGGCCAGAAGTGCGCCCTTGGCAGCAGTGTAATCGTGATAGGGCACGACGGGATTTTGCATTAGGTTGGTGCCGATCGTGATGATCCGACCGTAACTCTGTGCCGCGCAGTAGGTTTGCATTGCCGCAAGGCAGTTCAGCGCACCACCCACCGATGTTTCGGTCTGCCGCGCGATATCGGCCCAGCTCATGCGGTCCAGATTTGTCCGCGCATCGCCATTAAAGGCGAAATCCGCCAAGGCGTTGTGGACCAACACATCCGGGGCACCAAAGCGTTTGGTGATCTGATCCACCATCGCCCTGACCTGCTCGGGGCTTGTCACATCCGCGTTGAACGCGGCCGCACGCGGGCCAAGCTCGGTGGCGAGTGCCTCGGCGGCCGCCCGGCTGTTGCGGTAGTTGATGGCGACCTTTGCGCCCTCGCGGTGAAAGGCGCGGGCGATGGCGGCCCCAAGGCCGCGGCCTGCGCCGGTGACAAGAACGGTTTGATCAGAGATTGGACGCGTCATGGCGTGTTTCCTTTGAAAATGGCGTGAAAGTGGTGGGTCGGGCCATGGCCCGTGCCGACCGTCAGGGCATCTGCGGTGGCGATGGCGCGGGCGACATAGGCCTTGGCGTGCGCTGCGGCCTCAGGCAGGGTCAGTCCAAGGCCCAGATGTGTCGCCAGCGCCGAGGACAGTGTGCAGCCTGTGCCGTGGGTTTTGCGGGTTGCGACGCGAACGCCGGGCAGCCAGACAAATCCTGTAGCTGTGGCCAGAAGATCCGGGCAATCGTCCCCGCCCAGATGGCCGCCCTTGAGCAGCACCGCGGGAGGACCAAGCGCCAGCAGCGCGCGCGCTTGGTCCTCCATGTCGGTGCGGGTCATAGCCTCGGGTAGGTCAAGTAGGTCGGCGGCCTCGGGCAGGTTCGGGGTGACAACAGTTGCCATCGGCAACGCTGCGCGCAAGGCGGCAACCGCTGCGGTCTGCAACAGCCGGTCCCCGCTTTTGGCAACCATCACCGGATCGAGGACGATGGGTGCGTCAAGGCCGGACAGCCCGGCGACAACTGCGCCGATGATCCCGGCATCACCCAGCATCCCGATTTTGACCGCATCCACCCGAATATCGGCGCGGATCGCTGCAATTTGTGCCGTCACGAAATCCGGTGCGACCATCTGCACGCCAGTCACACCTTGGGTGTTCTGCGCCGTAAGTGCGGTGATCACGGCCATAGCATAGCCACCATTGGCCGAGATCGTTTTGATATCGGCCTGAATTCCCGCGCCACCCGACGGGTCAGACCCCGCAATCGACAGGATGTTGGGGATCATGCCGTCGCCCATTCTGCCAGCAGGGCACGGGTTGCAGCCTCGGAGTCGGGTGCGCGGGTCACAGCGCTGACCACGGCCATGCCGACGGCCCCGGTGGCGCGCACCGCCTTTGCATCGCCGGGCTTCAGGCCGCCAATGGCATATGTGGGCATCGCCGCAGCCGCCACAATTTCCGCCAAACCGTCAAAGCCGATCGGGGTGGCATGATCGGGCTTGGTCGGCGTGGCCCGCACTGGGCCTGCGCCGACGTAATCCACACCGGGCGGGATTACGCGGGCTTGCGCCACAGTCTCGATGGACAGACCAAGGATCATTCCGGGGGGCATCCGTTGGCGAATGGCCGCCGCGTCGCCATCGCCCTGACCGATGTGCAGCCCATGCGCGCCGGTCGCCAGCGCGACCTCGAGCCGGTCATTCACGATCAGTCGTGCGCCAAAGGCGGTCATTTCCGGCAAGAGTTGCCGGATGAGAGCCGCCAGATCGTCGTCGGACGCGGTCTTGTCGCGCAGTTGCACCCACGCAGCCCCACCCCGCGCTGCCGCGCGCGCCTGTTCGACAACGGGAAGGTCTGCGCCGGGATCGGTGATTACATAAATCAACCCAATCATGCGCGGCTGACCTTTGCGCCTGCGGTCACGTCCTGCGGCGTCAGGGCGTAAAGCGCGTCCAGAAACGCCACCTGAAAACTGCCGGGGCCATTGGCACCTTGCGCCGCACGCTCGCCCGCCAGCCCGAAATAGGCCAAAGCGGCCACAGTCGCGGGCAGGGCGGGTTGGCCCACCAGAAATGCGGCAATTACCCCGTTCAGCGAACAGCCCAAGGCAGTCACGCGCGGCATCAGCGCATCGCCATTCGCCACGCGGAACCCTTGGATTCCATCGGTGACATAGTCCACTGGACCAGACACCGCGACCACCGCACCACAGCTGGTAGCAAGGTCGCGCGCGCAGGCCTCGGCTGCGGCCACCGGATCGGCACTGTCTGCGCCGCGCCCTGCGCCGCCAAGCCCTGCCAACGCGAGAATTTCGGACGCATTGCCGCGAATGACCGTTGGCCGCAGAGCCATAAGCCGCGCGCAAACATCTTGTCGAAACCGCGTGGCCCCTGCGCCGACCGGGTCCAGCACCCAAGGCCTACCGCTGGCCACCATCGCCTGCGCGGCCATCTCCATGGCTTCGGCCCAAGCCGCATCCAGCGTGCCGATGTTCACGCTGAGCGCCTGTGCGAGGCCCGCAAACTCCACCACCTCTTCGCGGGCATGCACCATGGCGGGTGACGCTCCCGCCGCGAGGGTCACGTTGGCGGCGATATTCATGGCCACATAATTGGTGATTTGGTGCACAAGAGGCGCTGCCGCCCGCATCTTGGCAAGAATTGCTCCCATGTCTTCCATAACGCTCCCTCGCTGTGTGCAAGGGGCCATTGGGATGCCCGATATAGCCACTAGAGGCCAAACGGGGGACACCACAGACTCCCTACGCCAGCATTATCTGGTTCAGGTTCAAAGGGTACTTCTCAGTCCGGATACCCGGACGCCCCTGTCGCGAATGTCAAAAAATGCGATTTCAAGGTCCGCGTCAAGCAGGTTATGGATGGTATGTCGGGTTTCGGTCGTGCCACGTCGGGGCTTTGAGGCTGCATGTTGGAAAAACCGGTTCAAGGGTTGAGCCGGAGGCGCAAGCTGCTTCGAAGGGGTTTAGCGACGTGATGTTGCCTCAGGGGAAAAAGACATGAACACAGCCTTCCTTGCCTCCGTGATTGTGCTTTGCGTTGGTGTCTTCTGGGGCGTATACTGGGTGCCTGTGCGCGCAATCGCAGCGCTTGGGCTGGATGGCGCATGGGGAACAGGCGCGATCACCTTGGCGGCGATGTTGTTCCTGCTGCCGTTCGTTGCGGGAAAGACCCATCTGGTTCGGGACACTGGATTGGTTGGTGTGGTGTCGATTACGCTGGGCGGTGCCGCCTTCGCGCTGTATTCCATCGGGTTTCTCTATGGCAAAGTGGCGCTTGTGGTTCTGTTGTGGTTTTTCAGCCCGGTCTGGAGCGTGCTGATCGCCAAATTCATCCTGCGCTGGCAGGTTCCCAAACTGCGGCTTGTCGCAATTGGCGTGGGGCTTGCCGGATTGTTCATCATGCTGGGTGGTGAGGGGAGTGTGCCGGTTCCGCGCAGTCTGGGCGAATGGATGGCCTTCATCGGCGGTCTGATCTGGGCAGGTGCTACCGCAGGAATGCGCCTGAAGTCCCGTGTGCCCCCGCTGCCTGCGGCGTTCGTGTTTGCATTGGGTGCGACACTGACCTCGTTTGCCGTCGCCCCGTTCCTTGAACCGCTACCCGCAATCGCTGGAGAAGATGCGGTTTGGGTCGGGATCACGGTGCTCGCCACGGGTGGGCTATGGTGGGGGCTGTCGATTGCCGGCCTGATGTGGGCCACCATTCGGCTTGACCCGGCTCGGGTGGGTATCCTTCTGATGCCCGAGGTGATTTTCGGTGCGCTGACTGCCGCCATCTTTGCCGGTGAAACGCTATCTGCCAGCGAGATGATCGGTGGTGGGTTGGTTATTCTATGCGGGGTCCTTGAGGTTTGGCCAACGAAAGCGAATGCCGGGCATCCGCGAGCGGCAAAGAACGCGCCATAAGCGGCGATGAATCTTGATCGCTGCCCAAGGGTCAGGCCTTCGCCGCGCGCGTCAAGACCGGGGTAGCCTCAGCTTGCCGCGCCACGCAAGCGACTTCTGGTTAAGCACCGCAAGGTCGATCTGGTCTGCGATGATCTGTTCGCAAAGCTGAACCGCAGCCAAAGCTTGAGTATGACTGAGGTGCTTGTAGGCAGGCCGGGCGATGTGGTCATACCAGACCCCTTCGCAGATCGTATCCAGGACGATGCGCTGAAAACAATGGTCGTTCCGGACGGGCCAGTGACGCTTTTCGCCAAGCGCGAGGAATGGCATGACCGTTCGCGTCAGATGAACGTAGCGCGCAACCGGATTGTCGGGCGGCGTTTGCAGGAAGTCGAAATCGTGTTGCATCTGGTCCTCGCCCCGACAAGCAGTTCGTTCGTTGCCGTCGAGCAAATGTAGCGCCTGTTTGGTGCCGCGACCACAATCACCGGCGGAAACTGAAACTTACCCAACCCAGTGACGCTCTAGCGCGTAGCCACCAGAATGTTAATTTTGCAGCGTCGCATCCATACCTTGACTTGCCGCACCACCGGCGCAGTTCGGATGTTATGAAACATCCCGTGCTCGATCCCGCAAGCGTTGGTGAAATCATCGAGATGGCGTTGAGCGATCACGACAGTTTTGCCGCAATTGAAAACCTCCACGGGCTGGGCCCGGATGCGGTGAAAACCCTGATGAGGCAAAATCTGAAAACTGGCAGCTACCTGGCGTGGCGCAGGCGGGTGCGGAAATTTTCTGAGCAGCGCGAGGTGTATAAATGACCCCGGATCTGCACCCTTGGGCGGCTGATCTGCCGGACCTCTACGCGCAGGTCTGGACGCGGCTTGTGCGCGGTGTGCGCGACCGGCGCGCCCCGACGCGGCACCCGACCTTGGCGACGGTCACGTCGGATGGCAAGCCGCAGGCAAGAACGGTCGTTCTTCGCGCGGCGGACAAAACCACGGGGACGCTGGACATTCACACCGACCTGCAATCGTCCAAAGTGGCGGATTTGCGCGCCACGACCTTTGCCGCGCTGCATGTATGGGACACAGGCGCGCACCTGCAGATGCGGTTGGAGGCCACGGTGACTATCCTGACTGGCCCTGATGTCGCAGCGCTATGGGCTGAAGTTCCGGACGCGTCGCGCCAATCCTACGGCAGCCTGCCCGCACCGGGGAGGCCGATTGCACATGCGCTTGATTATGCAAAGCAGCCCGACGCGGCAAGTTTCGCTGTCCTTCGGATGACCGTGCAGACAATTGATGCCTTGCATCTTGGGGCCCACCATCGCCGCGCCCGGTTTGATCGCGATGGCCGCTGGGCCGGGATATGGCTTGCGCCCTGATGCGGCTAACGCAAGAACCGTCCGGCGTAAAAAACGGGCTGATCAAACCGCCGCCGGGCGCAGCGCCGTCAGCGCTTCGGCGTCCAAGGTCAGCCGCACGCCAAGGCTGCCGGATCCGGCCAGAACGGGCCGCTTGCGCAGGCAGATATCCAGCGCCTTGATTACGGGGTAAGCGGCGCAGGCATGAACGATACGTGTCATCAACCGCTCTTGCGTTTCATAAGGACACGCGCGCGCCAAGGCATCGATCTGGTGGATCAGCGGATCATAGTCGAAAACATGCATCATCCCATCCTGTGCGATCAACACAAGGTCCGGCGCTATGGTCAGGGTCAGGTCCAGCAGATGCGCTTCGGGCACCACGTCGCCCGGCCCGTAGGTTCCAATGCGCGCCGCGACCTTCAGGTCTTTCAATTCGATTTGGCTGGTTGCAGGCAAGGTCAGAGCTCCAATCTCTATGCAATAAAACCGCGCGGCCCAGCGCATTTCGGTACTTGGATGGCCGCATATCAAACATCGTCATCCATGAGGTCATCGTCAACGGGGTAAGGACCCACCTTCATCAATTGCTGGGTCAGAAGCGCCTTGTAACGCCGCTGGCGCCGACGTGCTTTTGTGTTCGACGCGCGCCAGCCTTCACGCTTGTCCTGAACAAGCTCTTCAAGATCGGCGGCAACCGAAATCTTGTGCGCGTCGGCGGGCGAGGTGCGTTTTGCCATGGGCAGGTTGTAGTGGTCCTTTGCGAGGCGGCAAGTCTCCGCGCTTGCCTGCCATCGTCGCAACTGCGCAAATGCAGACGAGGACATCGGAGGGCCTGTTCGAGCCCCATGCCACGGGGGGGACCGCTGGAAAAAGATCGTACATGACGACTTTTACCAATGTCGCGTGCCGGGCGCGCCCTTGATCTGACCGTCCAGATTGGGTGTGACCCAGCCGCCGTAAAAGTCGCCCGGCTGCGGGATGACGCGCAGGTCGCCGACCCATGCCTCATCCATCAGCCCGGCATAAAACGCGACATATCCTGCAAGGGCGGCAAATCCGGGAGTGGGGCTGTCATAGCACCATGCGGCGCGGGACGCGGTTTTGCCTCCGGCAATCACATCGAAATAGCGCGCGACGCCTTTCCATTCGCAAAAGCTGCTGCCTTGCACCGGGCGCAAGGTGGCGTGGATGTCGTCGGGCGGCAGGTAATAGCTGGGGGCATGATGGGTCTCCAGCACGCGCAGGGCTCCGGTGGTCTGGGCCACCAGCGTACCGCCCAGCCGAATGGTGATCTGCTGCGGCACAGGTTCCAGCGCGGGCGGGCGAGGGTAGGATTGAACGTTTTCGCGCAGCAGATCTGTCATGATGCCGTCCCGGTCAGGGGTTTGCGCGCGATCCCCATATAGAGGATCGCCGTGAGCGGCAGTGGCCCAAAGGTCAGATCAAACCGGCGGTTGATCCCGCGCGGGCCAAGGCCGGTCACGGCACCCGGCACTAACCCTGCACCCTGCATCGCGGCGCGCAATTCGCGTGGTTTGATGAACATGGCGGGGTCATGTGTGCCGCGCGGCAACAAGCGCAGGATGTCTTCTGCGATGGTGATGGTGGCAAGCCGGGCCAGCGGGTTGCGGTTGATCGTGTCAAACAGGAACAACCCGCCGGGGCGCAGGGTGCGGGCGACTTCGGACAGAACCTTGTTCAGGTCGGCGACATGTTCCAGCACATCGACGCAGACCACGGCGTCAAAACTGCTGTCATCATAGGGCAGAGCCTCGCCCACGCCGACATCATAGCCGATGCGCAAACCTGTCGCGCGGGCATGGACGCGGGCGGCGTCAACGGCGTCAGCCGCCGGGTCAATGCCGGTGACATCTGCGCCGCGCGTCGCCAATGCCTCGGCCATGAACCCCCCGGCGCAGCCAAGGTCCAGCACCGCTTTTCCCTGCCAGTCGATCTGGCGGTCGAACCATTTCAACCGCCCCGGCACGAGGTTTTTCAGCGTGCGCACCCAGCGGATGTCATCGGACCACCAGCGGTCTGCCACTTTGTCATAGATCGTCAGGTCATTGCGCATCGGGCTGGTCCTTCGTCTTGGTCATGCGGGGCAGAATGTAGGGCACTTTGGCGCGGTAGCCATCAAAGCGGGTGCCATAGCGGGCGGCGAACCGACGCTCCTTCAGACGCGGGGCCAGCAGGCAATAGGCGGTCAGGCTGACGGCCAGAACCAGTTGATCCGGCGTCCAGACCGGTGGCGTCCATAGCGTCAGCGTAAAGGCCACATAGATCGGCTGGCGGATCAGGCGGAACAGCCCGCTGGTCGGCATGTCGGGGAACACCGGGCGGATACGCGCCAAAAGCGACATCCAGCCCAACGCGCCCGATTGCACCTCTGCCCCCGCATCAAAGCTGGCTTTTAGCAGGATCAGCCAGCTGGCCGCGTAAGCGGTGGTCATCGCGAAGAACGCCACCCCTTCGGCCCGCCACCAGACAATGCCCGACGGTGTCCACAGCGCGAACAGCGCCAGCAGTTGGGCCGAGGCAATGATGGCATAGGTGGTGGTGGCCAGCGTCTGCCCGTGCGGGCCGGGGATCAGCCGCGCCAGAAGCCGCCCGCCGCGCCCGGTCAGCAGCACCGAATGGACAAGCGGAAACTGCACGATCAAGGCTGCATTGGCCAGCGCCGCCAACGGCCAGGGCACGGACCCGAGGCTCTCGCTCAGACCAAAGAACATTGCCACGATCATCGCCAGTACACCGACGGCAAACAGCGCATGGCACAGCACACCAAAGGTTAGTGCCAGTGCGACCCGCCCCGCACCGGCTGGCGGGCGCAGGGCGGCGCGGATCAGGGTGATCAGCCGTGCAATACGCGGATCGGTCCACTTTCTCATCGCACCCCTTCAACTTGGGCCAGCAGATCGGCGGCAATGGCGGTACCGCTGTCCCACGCTGCCTCGATCCGTGCGCCAAGGCACCAGTCGCCGCCCAGATAAAGGCTGGCGTCATCGCTGCGCAAAAACGGCTGGCCAAGGGCCTGCGTGACCCGCGCATAACGCCAGCGATGGCTGCTGGCATGGGTCACGGTAGCGAGGGGTGCGCCCAGCCTGTCGCAGAGCAGGGGCAGCATGCGGGCGGTCAGGGTGGCAGAATCATCCTCAAGATGTGTCATGCTTAACGCTGTGCCTGCCTGCGCAACCCACAGCGCGCCGTGCCCTTGGGGGCGGCCCGGCTTGGCACTGTCTTGCGCGATCCATGACAGCGGGTCGTCGGGATCTTTGCGGGTGAGGAAGGGTGCAGGGCCCGCGATAGCAGCCATCAGCGTCAGGCAGGGGGCCATTTGCACCGCGCCAAGGGGTGCCACCAACGGGTGATCTGCGCCCAACAGAGATGCGACCTGCGGCGCGGGCACGGTGACCACGACCGTTGCGGCCTGCAAGCTTCCGTCAGCCAGATGCAGCAGCCAGCCCCTTGAATCCGGTGTGAGGCGCAACACCTGCGTATTTTGCCGAATATCCAGCCCGACCCCAAGTGCCTTGGGCAGGGCCGACATGCCCGGCACGCCGACCATATGCGTGCGGCCTGTTCCATCCGCCCATCCGGCCAGCGCGCCCGTGTTTTCCAGTCCATCCAGCACACTGGCAAAGCCAGCGCCATGCGCGTTCACATACTGCGCCCCATGATCAAACTGCATATCCCCCGCCCGCCGGGTGGCCACGCGCCCGCCAATGCCACGCCCCTTGTCCAGCACCACAGGTGCCATGCCCGCGTCGGCGAGCCTGCGCGCACAGGCGAGCCCAGCCATGCCTGCGCCAATGATGATAACTGGCGTCATGCGGGCAGCACCTGTTCGAGGATGCGGGGGATGTTCTTTCTGACCTTGAAGAACCCCGCCGTGGCATGGGGCCAGATCGCAGCATCCCAATCGCGCTGCCACTCGCTTAAGCTTATCCCTGCGCGCGCCAGCGATGGGGCTGCCTCTTCCAGCCAATCGTGCAACGGACCTTGAGTGATATAAGGCGTGGCAATCTGTGTGGCCCTCGCGCTGCTGGCCCATTTGGCAAGGGCTTCGGGGTCGCCTGCATGCAAGTGCAAAGGCTCTGCGCCAATCCGTCGGGCGGCATCCGCCAGCGCGCCTGCTTCAAACTCAGTGACCAAGCCGGAGACGGGCAAGAGAGACCGTAGATGGCTGGCACTCAGCGTGGCAACGCTGCGGATATCAAGGGTCGTGAGGGTGAAATCCTCAAGGCGGCAATCCTCATCGGTGATCAGCAGGGCCGTAGGCACACCGGGCCGGGGGGCAATCACATTACGCAAGGGCTGCACCGAAGGTAGGCCATCGGGTTCCGTTGCCTCCAGCCCTTGGGTGACTTCCGCCAGATCAGACCGGCGCGGGGTGAACCGCCCGGCGGTAAATGTCGCAATGTTCTGCGAATCCGCCGGATAGGGTTTGCCGCGCGTGTGCAGGCCCGCCGCCCAACGCCAGCCAAGCGTGTTGGACGCGGCATCGCCATCCAGCAGATGCCGGTAAAAGAAATCCGCGCCCAGCCGCCACGGTAGGCCAAGGGTGAAGATCCAGATCGAGGCAAACCACATCCGCGCGTGGTTGTGCAGATAGCCGGTATCGACCAGCTCAGTCGCCCATGCATCGAAACACTCCAGCCCTGTCTGACCATTCATCGCGCGTTCCAGATCTCGGCGCAGGCGGCGGTCGCGATCCACGGCCGACAGATCAGCCTCCAACCCAGTGACATAGCTGGCCCAGACCTGCGGGCGGCGCTCCAGCCAGCCTTTGAAATAACCGCGCCAGATGACCTCCTGCACGAATTTCTCGGCATCGTCCGGCCCATGCGTCGCCAGCGCCGCCGCCACGGCATCCTGTTCCAGCACCAGCCTGCGCCGGATATAGGGCGACAGCACCGACACCGCCTTGTGCGCGCCGGGGCCCTGGTCGGTGTTGCGGCCATTGGCATAGCGGCGGCCCATGCGGGGGATGAAGGCCTGCAAGATTTCGTCGCCAGCGGCGCGGGTGGGGGTCCAGTCTGTCATCAGGGTCATTCCAAGGTTTGATCGTGGTGATAGGTGTCGATCACTGGTCGCAGTGCCGCGCGCTTGCAGCGCGCCAATAGCGGGTGGCACATCGCGGTCAATGCGCGCTCCCGTGTCAGGTGGGGACGCGCTGCTTGCGCAACCGGCGCAGGTGCCAGCGGTAGATCAACGGGGCCAGCGCATAGTCATAAGCCGCACCGGCGATCTGTCTGATCCCAGGCAAGCCAACGATCCGGCCCAGCGATCGGTAGCGCGGCATCTGCGCCCAGAGCACCAGAAATGCCGGAATGCCGGACGTCATCACCCCGTCATGCAGCACATAGAGCCTGCGCGCCGCTGTATCGGCATCCAAACCCCATTGGTTGCGTGCATCCGTGTTCAGATCATCAAACCTGATCGGCAGACCTGCCTTGTCCGCATAGCGCGCGTAATGCCCGATCTCAAAGTTACAGACCGGACAATTGGCGTTGTAGAGAACGGATGTTTTTGTGCTTTTTTCCATGTCATTCAGTTAGATTTACCGCCCGTGAAGTCAAACTGATGGCCCCTGCGCTGTGACGTCCCGTGCGACCGGGCTAACCTGTCTGGATCGCAGCGTGAATAGCCTCGCGTGGCGTTGCGGCCTTGTTCGCCAGATTCATCTGTACTGAAGAAATGCGTAGCTACGCAAACATCCATTAAGGCATGACATTGCTTGTTATTCAGTTGATTACACTCGCCACCAGAGCGAATCTGTGTGCAGGAAAACGATGCAACTCACCCCAGGAGATCCCGCCATGACGACGAAGACCCAAGCCCCCAGCGAAGCCCTACTGCTCGAAATTGCCACCACGCATTTCCACAGCATCGAGACACTGGAGACGCAGAACAGCGACCGCCTCGACTTTCACGATGTGTCGGTCTGGTCGATCCGCGCCGCGCTGGAAGCGGCCTTCGCCGCTGGCCAAGCCGCAGCCCGCTGAACAGGAGAGCAGCCATGACCGCCCGCCGCACCACCACCTCGAATGACAAAGCCCTGAACGCCTTCATTTCTGCCAAAGCCGAGATCGACATGATGCTGGAGCGCCTGACCACCCTCTGCGACGATCACTTCAACACCCACCCGGACCAGATCAACTGGGGCGATGTCGGCACCCTGAACCATTACGCCAGCCTGCTGCGTCAGATCACCGACAGTGCCTTCAAAGAGGGCGAATACGCCGAGTGAGGCGACCCTGCCTTGAGCCTGCCCCGCGATGGCGGGGCTTGGCCTCATAGAAGCGTGCCGCATCCCGCGCCGTGAACGCAGAGGCCAACATGACTAAACTTACTGAAACCCAGACCATCATTCTCAGTACCGGAGCCCAGCGCGCGAGCAATCTCGCGATGCCGCTCCCCAAGGGGCTGCACGGCGCTGCCGCGCAAAAGGTCATCAGCATGATGATCGAACGCGGATGGGTCGAGGAGGTCGATGCCGACATGCGCAAGGCTGAGCCGCTCTGGCGCGAGACCGGCGATGGTCATGGCACCACGCTGGTCGTCACTGACGCGGGGCTGCTGGCCATCGGGGTGGAGCCCGTCGTGGTGAAAACGATGGCTGCGATCCGCACCCACGCGGCCCAATCTCCCGCGCCCAAACCGGCAACCCCGCGTGCGGGGACCAAACAGGCGCAGATCATCGCGCTTTTGCAGCGCCCCGGGGGAGCAAGCGTCGCCGAGATGGTCGAGGCGACATCGTGGCAGGCTCACACGGTCCGGGGTGCAATCTCGGGCGCGCTGAAGAAGAGGCTTGGCCTGCCGATTGTCGCTGAGAAGGTTGAGGGTAAGGAGATGGTCTACAAGTTGCCCGCCTGAGTCGTCCTCCACCGCTGAGCTAGGCTGTCGCCTGCGACCGGCCTGCGATCATTCATTGCCACGACAGAAGATCGCGGGCCGCCGCCTTCAGGATGTCCTGCGTCAAAAGCGGTTCACATCTGTAGATCCCGCCCGGTTCCGGCCCTTCCCGTTGCCCAGTTGGTTGGTTCGCTGGGTAATCTCACGTTCTACAGACAACCAAAGAAACAGGATCGAGCCGACGTTCGCCTTCATTTCGATGAGGGCGGAGGGATTTATAGTGGTATCATCTTGCATGATTGGTCGGGCTTCACATTCCTTTGCATCTGGGGCGTGGGGCCAAGCGGCTGTTCCAGACACCGGACAGCTTTACTAAATGGTAAACTGATTTGGATTCCGAGGCTTCTCAGCAGGTGGCTTCCGATGCCTGGCTTCCGGCTGGGTGGCTTCCACAAACTGGATTCCCTGGATTCCGAAAAGAATCCAGCACGCCAAGATCGTATTTCCACAAGTCTTTGATAATGAGTCTCTTTTTCCAAAATTCTGCGCTAGGTGGATTCCACCTGGATTCCCCGGTGAAAGTGCCTGTCGCTAGCGAAATGCCGCGCTGCGCCCCCCCGTATACGGATCAGGCCCGGGAGGAACCATGCCAGGGGGGGGCGACGCACTCGGCCCAGACCGGACCTCCGTGGAGGTCGCAGCGAACGGCGAATCCGCACCCCACACGCCTAAAATATAGCACCTAAATTTTCACCAGCGGCTCAACCCCTAGATTGGCGTCTGCCGATAGCAGATAATGATCTGTCTGTTGCTCGTGGCCGCGCCGCTTTTAAAAGTGGGCCGTTTGTGGCACGTTGTAAAGTATTGGAATTCTACAGGCAGCACAAATCTAGCGCTGGTCAATTCCATGGACATCCAACAGGGAGAAAAGTATGCTTAGCCAAATTAAATCTGCGGCGCTTGGGGTCATGCTAGCGACGGGCCTTGCGTCCACGAGCTCAGCACAAGATCTGACATTCTTTACAATTGGGACGGGTGGAACATCGTTCACTTATTATCCTGTTGGCGGTGTCATCGCCAACTCAATTTCCAAACCACCTGGATCACGCGAATGTGGCGAGGGTGGTAGCTGTGGCGTTGATGGGCTGATCGCGTCCGCTGTCTCGTCACGCGGTTCTGTCGACAATATCAACGCCATTATGTCGGGGCTGCGGAACTCTGGTTTTGCGCAATCTGACGTTGCGTTCTGGGCCTACACAGGCACCGGCACCCAAGAAGGCCAGCCGCCTGCAACGGACCTGCGCACGATTGCGGCCTTGTTTGAAGAGCACATCCACCTTGTTACGTTGGCTGACAGCGGCATAAACAGCGTTGCCGATCTTGCGGGCAGGCGCGTATCCGTCGACGAGCCAGGTTCGGGCACCTATGTCGACGCACAACTTATCCTTGAGGCCTTTGGTTTGGGTCTGGATGATATTACCGAAGAGAACCTCAAAGGCAGCGGTGCGACGGATGCACTGCGAAACGGTCAGGTAGATGCACTGTTCATTGTGGCAGGCTACCCAACTGGTGCGCTGGTTGAGCTTGCCTCTGCGGCGGACATGGTACTGGTCCCGATCGAAGGAGAGGGCGTAGATGCCCTGACGTCTGAGTTTGGGTTCTTCTCGTCCTCCGAAATACCCGATGGCGTTTATGAAGGTGTCTCGGGAGCCGCGACCGTAGCCGTTGGCGCTCAGTGGTATACCAACGCCTCAGAGGATGACGAGCTGATCTACAACATTACCAGGGCGCTGTGGAACGATGAGACCCGCACGCTGCTGGACGTGGGTCACGCCAAAGGCTCCGACATCACGTTGGAATCTGCGCTTGATGGTGTCGGTGTGCCTTTGCACGCGGGCGCTGAGCGTTTCTACCGTGAAGCGGGCATGATCGAGTAAGCCGAAAAGGAAATGATGGGCCGCTGAAACAGGCGGCCCATTTCGTATTTGAGGGACAGTACGGTGGCAGAACAAAAAAAACTCAGCAACGACGAGCTTGCTGAGATTGAACGTAAGTATGACCCCGAGCTTGCGTTTCGCTCGACCGGACCGATCATGGCTTGGGTTATTGCCGCGCCGTTGGTGGCCCTCGCCCTTTATCAATATTACGCCTCTGGCTTCGGACTGATCCGCGAGCTTTTGCACCGCGGAATATTTCTCGCGTTTATGTTGGGCCTTGTTTTCCTACTTTTCGCTTGGCGCAGGTCTCTTTCGACCGACGTCGCACCGAAAGCGTGGTGGCGTTTTGATGGCGTATCAATCTTTGATATGTTGCTGGCGGTCTTAGGCGTCACCGCTGCACTTTATCTGCCGCTTTTGCCCCCAGCCCAAGTTGCCCAGCGGGTCGGAAACCCCGCGCCCTTCGATGTCTTCATGGGCACGGCTCTGCTTGTGTTGGTCTTAGAGGCTGCACGCAGATCAGTGGGGTGGACGCTGCCGTTTATCGGATGCCTGTTTATCTGCTTTGCACTTTTCGGGCCTTGGATGCCCGGCGCGTTAAAACACGGTGGGACCAGTTGGACGGGCCTGATCAACCACCTCTATATGACCAATCAGGGTATTTACGGCATCGCCATCGGGGTCATGGCGAAATACGTCTTCCTGTTTGTCCTCTTTGGCGTGCTCGCGATGCGCATTGGTTTGGGTCAACTTTTCATCGATCTAGCGATGGCCATGGCTGGTCGTTATGCGGGCGGGCCTGCAAAGGTCGCGATCTTCTCGTCTGCCTTCATGGGCACAATTTCGGGGTCGTCCATCGCCAACACGGTCACAACCGGATCGCTAACGATCCCTGCGATGAAGCGAATTGGCTATCCGCCGCATTTTGCAGGAGCGGTTGAGGCAACGGCCTCAACTGGCGGTCAAATTACCCCGCCAATTCTGGGTGCGGCTGCGTTTATCATGGTCGAGTACCTCGAAATTCCGCTGCGCACGATTTTGGCGGCGTCCTTGTTTCCCGCGCTGCTCCATTACTTTGGAGTGCTGACAATGGTGCATCTAGAGGCCAAGAAGCTTGGACTGCGCGGCCTGACAAAAGCCGAACTACCACAGGTGGTGCAGGTATTGAGGGCGCATTGGGCGGCCATCATTCCGCTGGGTATTTTAGTCTATTTGATCCTGTCTGGCAGAACACCGGATTATGCCGCCGTCTGGAGTATAACAGCCTGTGTTTTCATTGGCTTTGTGAACCCAAATCCTGAATATAGATTGGGATTGCGCGGCCTATGGGACGCGATGGCCGATGGATCGAGGGCCACGTTGGCTGTGGGGGCTGCGGCGGCAACGGTCGGCGTTGTTGTTGGCGTTGTGACACTGACAGGTGTGGGATTTCGGCTTGGCTTTGTCGTAATTCAAACTGCCAATGATCTTGGTATTTTCGTGAGTGGTATCTGGCCGTTTGGATACTTCGATGTTTCCCAATGGGCACTGTTCTTTTCTCTGATCCTTATCGCCATTGCCTGCATCCTGATGGGCGCTGGTATCCCGACCACTGCGACGTACATAATCCTTGTGGCGGTTGCGGCCCCTGCGCTTGCGCAACTGGGCGTAGAGCCTCTCGTTGCCCACTTCTTTGTGTTCTACTACGGGGTGCTGGCTGATATTACTCCGCCTGTGGCCCTCGCGGCATACGCGGCAGCCGGCATCGCGGGGTCCAATCCTTTCAAGACGGGTAACACTGCGTTTCGCCTTGGAATTGCAAAGGCGCTGGTCCCATTCGTATTCGTCTATTCACCTTCGTTGTTGCTGGTTGCAGATGGATTCACGTGGGCCGCGTTTTCAGTGACGTTGATCGGTGCCATGATCGGTATCGGCCTGTTAGGCGTTGCGTTCTCCGGGTATATGTTGACCCATCTAAACCGTTGGCAACGTTGGTACATTGGCATCGTGTCGTTGTTATTCGTTTCGCCGGGACTGATCACAATGGGGATCGGGCTAGCTTTGATTTCACCGATCTTTTGGGCGCAATTGAAGCAACGAAAGGGACTAACCTGAGCGAATGCTAGGAGAGGTGCGGCCAGGTATCAAAGACCGCCCCCCATGCACTGATTGGTGGTAGGCTTATGAGCTAGCATTTTTTGCGCTGCTAGAGATCAGAAGTTTGGTCCGCCACAGCAGACCTTGGCGCGAGGTGCAGCGAATAACCGCTCGCCGCCCCTTGCGAAGGTCACGGCTCCATCGGCGCAGTCAGCACATACCGATCTCTCAGCTCTCGAACACGTCCGTCACGGCGAACCGTGTCACGTCGATCAGCCCCTTGTCGGAAATCCGCAATTCCGGGATCACGACCAAGGCGAGCAACGAGTGCTGCATATAGGCGTTGTTCAGCGTGCAGCCGCATTCGGCCATCGCGGCGACCAGCGCTTGCGCCTTGTCAGCGACCTCGCGCGCGGGGCGGTCGGACATCAGGCCGGCGATGGGCAGTTTGACCAGCGCCAGTTCCTGCCCTTCACGCCAGAGCGTCACGCCGCCCCCCACCTCGGACAGACGGTTCGCGGCCAGCGCCATCTGTGTGCGGCAGGTGCCCACCACGATCATGTGGTGGCTGTCATGCGCGACGGTGGAGGCCATGGCGACCCGGCCCTTGTAGCCAAAGCCCGAGACGAAGGCGTTGACCACCTGACCCGTCGCGCGGTGGCGTTCAACCAGTGCGATCTGCGCCACGTCGCCCTGCGCCTCGACCAGCCCGTTCGTCACAGCCAGTTCAGCAGTCAGCGATTTGGTCGGGGCCTGATTTTCGACCACACCGATCACCCGGGCCGTCACATGATCCGACCCTACGCGCGCGCGGGTGGCGAAGTCGTCAGCGGTTTTTGGACCGCCCATGTTCACAGTCGCCCGCGTGGCAGGCGGCCAGTCGTAATGCGGGCAGGTCACCGTCAGCCGCCCGCCCTCGGCCACCTTCACCCCTCGGGCAAAGACCACGTCGATGGGCAGGGTGCGCAGGTCCGAGGTCAGGATCACATCCGCCCGCCGCCCCGGCGCGACCGAGCCAAGCTCACGCTCCAGCCCGAAATGGGTGGCGGTGTTGATTGTGGCCATCTGGAGCGCGATTAGCGGGTCGCAACCGCAGGCAATCGCATGGCGCACGACGCGGTTCATGTGCCCCTCGTGCACCAGCGTGCCGGAATGGCAATCGTCTGTGCACAGGATGAAGTTGCGCGGATCAAGACCCTTTTCGGTGATCGCCGTGATCTGGCTTTCCACGTCATACCACGCTGAGCCGAGGCGCAGCATCGACCGCATCCCCTGCCGGACCCGGTCAATCGCATCGCTTTCCCGCGTGCCCTCGTGGTCATCCGATGGCCCGCCCGCAACATAGGCGTGGAAGGGGATGCCCCGGTCCGGGCTGGCGTAATGCCCACCGACAGTCTTTCCCGCCCGCATCGTTGCGGCAATCTCCTCCAGCATTTGCTGGCTGCCATTGATGACGCCGGGATAGTTCATCATCTCGCCCAGACCGATGATGCCGGGCCAGCGCATCGCTTCCGCAACATCATCGGGGCCGATCTCATATCCTGTCGTCTCCAGCCCCGGGGCCGAAGGCGCACAGCTGGGCATCTGGGTGAAAATGTTGATGGGCTGCATCAACGCCTCGTCATGCATCATCCGCACACCGGGCAGCCCGAGGACATTGGCGATCTCATGCGGGTCGTGGAAGATCGTCGTCGTGCCATGCGGGATCACGGCGGCGGCGAATTCGGCCGGGGTCAGCATGCCGGATTCGATATGCATGTGCCCGTCGCACAGTCCGGGGATCAGGAATTTCCCCTCGGCCTCCACCACCACCGTGCCGGCCCCGATGCAATGGCTGGCATCGGGGCCGACATAAGCGAACCGCCCCTCGGCCACCGCGACCTGCCAGCCCGGCAGAACCTCGTGGCTTTGCACATTCACTAGCGTGCCGCCACGGATGACAAGATCAGCGGGCGCACGGCCCGCAGCCACTGCGACAAGACGGGGGGCGCAATCCGCCCAGGAGAGGAGGGTTCGGTGTTCCATCCCCGTATTCCGCCCGAAACGAGGGCGCAACGCAAGCGCAGGATGGTAGGCCACCGCGGTAACCAAAGACCGGATGCCGAAATTTGGGCGCATTCACCATCTACATAGGCGGCCAACCCCATAGACCCGACCGCGAGGTGATAATCGACATGCCCGCCCCGGTACCGCGCTTGACCGGGTTCCCAAAGGGGCCACGGGCGTGACGGACCTTGACCAGAAGGTGCGCGCCATGATTGCACAACACAGCAAGAACGGCACCAACATGCGCATCATAGACCTAGCAACGAGGATGCATGTCGAGCACGGCATCAGGATCAGCACGCTGCCCGAAAAGACATGGCACAGCTATCTGATTGCGCGGCCATGCCTCTTCGATCTGGATCCGCGCGGTCCCGAGGCCATGGTCAGGTTCCGCGCGTTATGACGTTGTTACCCGGTTCCCCAAGGTTTCACATTCGGCATAACTGCCGTCACTTCCATCTCCCGCAGCATCCGCCCGGCCACCAGCCCATCCCGCACCCAATCCAGCGCCTGCCACCACTCTTCGTACCCACGCCGGGCTGCATCGATCTGCTGCGTGTCGGGCGAGAATTTCACCGGACAGGCACGAACATCAACTGTCCGCCATTTACCGCTGACCAATACCCTTTCCGTGCCGACCACGACACTGATACCGCGATCACCATGCCGGTTGCGCTTCATGTCAACCGGCACGCAGCGCGGCACTGCGCCGGGCATCCAGTTGGGCGTTATCCCCGCGCGCGCCATTTCGGCCACGCTGATCGCCATGCGGATGCCTCCGAGGCTGTCGGGGATACCCGCGACAGTTGCGGCGATGACCTCGGCATCCGCATGGGTGTAGCTGCCCATCTTGTACCGCCCGCCGTCCACCTTGCAGCCAAGTGCTGCGCGTTGCATCAGGAGGTATTCGAGGCCGAACCCAAAGCCTTCCTCGGACACGTCCTTCGGCGGCGGCAGTTCCAGCTGCGCCTTTTCCACCCTGAACGCCCATTCCAGCGCTGCCTGCACGCCCAGCGCGCGTTTCACCCGTCCACCGCCCGCGCGGCCGATCCGTCCCTGCATGCTCATGGCAGCAATCCTTCAAAGAGGGTCATCTGCGCTGGGCGCTCCGGCTCGTTGCTTGGCCGCCAGATCCACGGGCCCGAGGCCAGGGATATCCGGCGAGGACGGTATCGAAAGCACTGCGGAAGGGCCGTGCGTTGAAGCTGCGCAGATCATCCCAGATCGGGGCAGGGGCGAAATACCCTGCGCGCTGAGCGGCAATGAGAACGGCCCTCGGCCAGTCCTCCCATTCGACAAACGCGCGGGTGTGAAACCCGGGCTCGGCGAGCATGAGGCCCAGATCAAGGCCTCCGCCGCCTGCGCAGAGGGACAATCCGTGCCGGGGACGTGACACCATGCCATTCACCGCACCCCCCGCATCCTGAGGCGTTCGGGCGTGACCAGACCTCGCGTCAGCATCAATCCCCACATGGCGCTGCTGATCATGCCGTTGGGCATGTATTCGTCGGAGTTCACCCTGGCGGCGTAAAACGCCGCCAGTTGATCGTCGCTGGGCGGAGGGCCAACATTGCGCTTGCGCTGCCGTCTGGCTTTCGCGCCGCTTGCATCTGCCGCAGCCGCCTTTGCAACGCGCTGGGCTGTCCGTTCCATGAACCGATCAAGTGCCTTGGGCCCATCGGGCGGGTTCGGATGATCGCGCCGGGTCTCGATGGCAACTTCAATGATCCGATCCTCAGACAACCCGAGGTCATCGATCCAGCGGCGCACATGCGACCGGGCTGGCCAGCCTTGCCACCAAGCGGGCATGGTCGAGATCGTCTATCAGGGCGCGCGCGATCCAGAGCCACGAAAGCGTCTGGTGGAGCCCCACGCGGTGATTGTCGGCACCCGTCATTACCTGATTGCCCGAGACATCGATGCCGACCGGCAATACCGGCAGTTTCGGTTTGACCGCATCTTCGAGATGCGCGGCACCGTTCAGGTCTTCGAGCGCGACCCGGATTTCGACGTTGATCGTTATAGTGCTCAAGGCTTTGGGTCGTTCGTTTCTGATGCAGAGCAAAGTCCAGTCCGCTGGCGTTTCTCGCCCAGCGCGGCATCAGTGGCGCGCGAGTTCGTGTTCCACCCGCTCCAGGTCATGACTGACATGCCGGATGGCAGCCTGCTGGTCGAATTCACGGCCAGCGGCTGGGTCGAAATGGCCTGGCACCTTGTGTCTTGGGGTAACGCCGTCGAGGTCCTGGAGCCGCCGCAACTGATCGATATCCTCGAACAGGTTCGGAGTGGCGAAATCGAGGTGCTGCCGTGATCGGGGCCAGCGCGGCCCGGAGCAAGGGGCGGAAAGTCGACTGGCGGCACCGCGGCTGCAGCAATCCCCGAATGCCGATCATTCATGCAAAGCGAAGCGAACAGTTCGGCCCTCTAGACATTCTGGGCAGCGGTAACCGCACCAGCCGGTCAGACAAATGCATCGCTCAAGCGCGACAGGAGGTCTGGGCAGCAAGTTACGTAGGGAAGGAAACGAGCTCGGTTGCCCATCGGCGAAGTTTGGAAGGGAAGCCCGTCAAAGCCGCGCGGTGTGCACTTCAGACGGACGAGCCAAACGGTCAACCCTTTCGCATGAACGGGGCAAAGAGACTCGCCAGCGCCGCATCGTCGAAATTGTCGGGCTCGTGGGGCGTCGAACGATTCGATGGTGAACTGGCAACCGACGTCGTTTCCGCAATTTCGTCAATCCGGGCCTTCACCTTCAACAGAGCGTGATCTAAAGCCTCTTGTGGGATCCCGGCTCGCGGGGCAAACTTTTTCAGCATTTTTGCATGATCCTCCAAGGTCGATTCTGAATCGACGTCGGAGATGGAAGCCTCGACCTCGTAGATTTCACGGCGAAGGGCTTCATGCGCAGATTCTTGGATCCGCTGGCTCGCAGCAGGATAGGCATCCTCTACCGCGCCAAGCATTCCCTCGAATTCGTCAAATGCCATGCCGTGTTCAAGCAGGTTTATAATACCGTCTTCTAGGAGGTTTGCGAGGTCTTCGGCAAAGGGTGTGTTCGGGTAGTAGTCCTCGTCTCGCAGTTTGCCTGTGAGCTCGACGAGCTCGGCGCCTTCCCGCCACGCGCTATAGCCCAACCAGCCTTTGGGCGCAGGCGGGTACCGTGCGAGATTTATCACTAGTTCGGAGAAGTAGTCGTCGCTTGTTTCAGTCCACCATGCGAGCAAAAGTTGAAGCCGGCGGACGTTGCCTAAGTCTTCAACCGAAAATGAGTGACTGCTCGTTTTCTTCCAGGTGGGCAGCTTTTGAAAGCGGGTCGCAATCTCGCGGAACGACGACGCCACAAGACGCCGCTGCTCAGAAGGGAGGGCAGCAGCATGAACGGACTTCCAGACTTCATCAGCCCAACTAGCGGTTTGCGCTGCAGCTGCACAGTCGGTGAGAAGAGCGGCATCTTTTACGTAGCCGCTCATGTAATCGCGAACCGATGGGTTCACATAGGAAACCCACGTCCCACGGAGAGTGATGAAACCTCCTTCTAGGATGCGGACGGCTTCCTCGAAATCCTTTGGATCGCGAGATATGCCGTACTTGGCGCTAAGATCACGGTGAAGAACGTAACAGGAGCAAAACTGCGGGCAACATGGCCCGCTATGCGTTTGTGGCGCTGTGTCTATTGTTTGCTCAAACTTGGCAGCGTTGGCGGACGATTTGGGCAAGGTGTGGTACGGGCTGGGCTCCGCT
>Ga0208413_1000676_pt1 | contig 24393 bp, 22 predicted proteins | sample AntAceMetag02UKD_FD_184761 | JGI IMG/M metagenome (GOLD analysis project Ga0208413, IMG submission 184761) | Saline lake microbial communities from Ace Lake, Antarctica - Antarctic Ace Lake Metagenome 02UKD (SPAdes) (version 2) | ecosystem: Environmental > Aquatic > Non-marine Saline and...
AGGTGCAGGATGAAACTCCGTAACCCTTGGCCTGCCGGGTACACAATCAACAAGAGAAGCCCCTACGGGAACCGTGTAGATCCGTTCACCGGCCAAACCCGTTTTCATGGAGGTGTTGATGTAGGGGGCAGATTCCGGGTGGGGGCAGCAGCTGATGGTGTTGTCAAACTTGTGGGCAGAAATTATGCTGACCTTACTGATGGGCAAAAACGTGTGCAAGGCGGTGGTAATACTGTCCTGATAGACCACGGCGGGATTGTTACCGTTTATTATCACGGCGAGCATCAAAGCGCGTTAGTGGTGGGTAACACAATCCGCGAAGGACAGTTCATTTTTATGTCAGGAAATACGGGCAGGTCTACAGCCAACCATTTGCACTTCGAGGTCAGGGGGGCGGATGGAAAGATGGGAAATACGCGAAATCCAGAATTATATTTGAACGGAAGGAACACAGAAGCTGTGCTAGAAATTACGGGAAAGTTCGACATTTTTACGTGGAAAGCTTGGCAGACTGCTCTCAAAGATTTTGGTCTTTACAAAGGGGAAATAGATGGTCTTCCAGGACCCCAGACTTACACAGCCATTCAGATTTGGGCAGGCTCTAACCCCACAGGGAAGCTCAACGATGCAACCAAAAGAGCTGTGCAAAGAAGGCTAGGTGTCGAAGACGACGCTATTTGGGGGGTTGATACAGTCAGCGAACTACAGAAAGAACTGTTACAAGGACTCGCGGGGCTTATTGTCGAAGAGATTGTCCCTGTCATTGTCCCTGTCATTGTCCCAAAACCCGTAGCCCCAGAACCAGTGATTGTGGGGCCAGAACCGATTGTGCCCCCTGTTATTGTCCCTCCCGTTGTCCCTCCCGTTGTCCCACTCACTGTCCCTAAAGAAAAGGAACCCGAAATGAGCGAATTTACGTACACCCTTAAGAACCTTCAGGTCTATGCCAAAGCAATCGTGGCAGGGGTTGGAGGCATCCTCGTAGCTATTAGTAGCTTGGGGGCAGAAACAGGAATAGATATTGTTCCTGCTGAAGCTCAGCCTTGGCTTACTTTCTTCCTAGCCGCCCTCACAGCTTTTGCTACATGGGCTATCCCGAACAAGGTTTCCGACAAGGAATAGCAAGAAAGGGAAAAGGCCCCCAATTACGGGGGCTTTTTTCTATTCGCAACTATCGCAGTTGAGGGCATCCTGTGGATTGATGCTACACACGTACCCGTCAATAATTTCTGTCTCATTCATAAAAACTCCGTTCCACGCTAAGCTACCTTTGAGAGATTCCAGACTACAACAAAAACGCTTAGGAGGTTTCTATGTCTATGTTGTCGGATGACCCAGAAACGAGAAGTTTTGGGCAAGACGAGAACCCGAAACCGTCTGCCCAGGCGGTAGAGGATTTTCACGAGAACAGCGATCTGGATTCTCGCCCCGAAGCACAGCATCACACGTTGGGGGCCGGTCCCGGACAGTCCTCCCCTGGTGACCACATTCACGATGGCGGGGACTCGGAGCTCTTGCTACTCAGCGAAACTATTTCTGGTTCGCGGGCGACTGATGCTTGGAGATTGTCGGTGAACGCCATTCTTGTGCGTCTCGGAGCTACCGATAATTCGACAGCCTAATGTCCTATAAAAAAAGACAGCCGACAGCGGCAGAGCTTTTACAGCTCGCTATTGCTGAGCTAGACCAGAGTGTGCATCAGCCGAACATTCTGAACTACGGGGAGAAAGAGTACCCGGAGCAGTTACGGTTTCACAAGTCTGATGCTTTGGGCAGGTACTTGTCCGGGGGAAACCGTGGCGGCAAAACTTCAGCAATTGTTGTGGAAGCTATCTGGTGGGCCACTAATACCCACCCCTTTTTGACGCGCCCCGCTTCTTGGGGGTCTGGACCTCTAAAACTTAGGTTTGTCGTGGTGGACGTGGCTAAAGGTATTGAACAAATTATTCTTACAGAAATGAAGCGGTGGGTTCCTCGCTCGTATCTGATCGATGGGGACTGGTCTAAAAGCTGGGACAACAGTAACTACATTCTGACGTTCGAGAATGGCTCCACCATCGACTTCGTGACCTGGGGCATGGACATGCTAAAACTGGGCGGGGTGGCACGACACGCACTTTTCTTCGATGAGGAACCGCCTCAAAACATTTTCAATGAGTCCATGATGCGCTTGCTCGACTATAAAGGATTTTGGGTTATAGCAGCTACTCCTTCTCGGGGCATGGGATGGACATTCGACCTGCTGTGGGAGCCCGCGTTAGAGGGTAAAGAAGCGCGTATTGATACTTTTACTTTGTCAGCGGAGCAGAACCCGTACAACGAAGCAAATTCAGATGATATGAACTTTTACACAATGGGTATGGATAAAGAAGAGAGGGCTATCCGTGAAAAAGGTGATTGGGTTGCTCGTAGTGGTCTTGTGTTCCCTACTTTTAGCCAAAATCTGGACCAACATCTCGTAGATTTCAATGCCTCAGATATTCCTAAAAGTTGGGCTGTGTATGCCTCTGTCGATCATGGGCTGAACAACCCGACTGCTTGGTTGTGGCACGCTGTTTCTCCTGACGGAGACATTGTGACGTTTGCCGAGCATTATCAGGCAGAAATGGTGGTGTCGGAGCACGCCCAGATTGTGAAGCAACGTGAACTTAGTTGGGGGTTCAAACCTGATTCTGTGGAGCGTATGGGGGACCCTGCCATGCGGCAGCGCAACGGTATAACGGGCACTTCCATTATTCAGGAATACGCTCTGCATGGCGTGTACGTGAACGTCGAAGGTATCCCTCACGATGTAATGATTGGCATTGAGAAGATGCAAGCCTACATGAGGTTCCGTGACGACACTCGCTGGGGTAAAAACCGCCCTAAATGGGTTGTGGGGCGTAATTGTCCTAACCTTATTCGTGAGATGAAAAAACTGCGGTGGGCAACGTACAGTTCCGACAAAATGGCTTACTCCATGAACAAGCAAGAAGTTATCCACAAGAAGGACGACCATGCAGCGGATTCGGTACGCTATTTCGCCACAACCCGCCCTGATTTGACCCCTTTTGTAGAATCTGCTGGCCCCGACGACCCTCCGACTACGCTAAGGTATGAGGAGTTGTTATTGAGGATGCGTGAAGACCCCACAGTGGAGTTTGCAGAAGATAGAGCAATGCAGGACGACGAAGTTACCGTTATAGGAGGGTATTACTAATGACAAGTAGATTTACTGTAGTCACAGCTCCCGCGCAGAGCCCTGGGGTGTGTTACATCACTCGAACTGCTGTCGGACCATTTATTGACACAGGTATTGACATGAGCACGACAGTAATTGATCGTGGGCGGCTATACCTCGCAGTAGACGTTATCCGTGAGATGGCTCAGATTGCAGGGCTTTTTGACGAAGGAAAGCCTGTTTCCGTAGAATTACAAGAAAAACAGTGGTATGACCGTGGCTACAACGAAGCAATTAAGGAGCTAAAAAGCGATGCTATCAATAATTATGTTCAGCGTGTTTTCATTGATTCTTCTAGCGATGCTGGTGATGCAGAATCTGTGGCACCAGAAAGTAGTGGAGAGCATGATGGCCCGGCAAGCAGTGATTTTGAACGCTCAGACGAAGGAGAGCACGAAAGCTCTGAAATTGATGACGGACTTGAACGAGAAAGCGCAAGCGTTGATAGCCTCGGGGGACCCGTTAGTGTATCAACAAATCCAAGCGATGAGTCAAGGTTTAGATTATAGTGGTGTCCGTGACTACGATCCGTCTGACGAAGCGGAGATTGAAAAAATCACTAAAAGAAACAGCAACTTATCCGCGGGAGAAGATGTAGATGCCCAAGAATTCCGAGAGTTACAAGCAGAATTCGGCTGAGCCTAACCAAGGCTCCACGATAACTAAGCTCCCTGACGGGGAGATAAACATAGAGAAATATCGGGAAAGCCAAGATGCTAAAAAGCTTGTTTCTTGGGTAAAATCTGAGTGGTCTAAAGCTAAGACTGCTCGTAGCCAGAAACAGAACCAGTGGTTCAATAACATGTCTATGTTTTATGGGCACCACTGGTTAGAGAAAACTCAGAGCAACCTTCCTACCGGGTACGGGGATAAGTACCATACCCCTAGAAAACCTTATTACCACGAGCGTAAAACAATCAACCGTATTAGGTCTTATGTGCGCTGGGAAATGTCGAAGATGTTGTCGTCTTTCCCTACAGCCCAGGCTATTCCTTCGTCTTCGGAAGATCAGGACCAAAGAGCCGCTTACGCTGCCGAGCAAGCATGGACTTCTATTAGCGAGGCGAAAAAACTTCGCCAGCATTTGTCCCGGACAATGTGGTGGGCCATTGTTACAGGCAACGGTTTTTTGAAGACGCATTGGGACCCTTACTGCAAAGACCGGCTTTCTGGCGGTATGGGAGACATCAAATACGGAACGGTCACCCCGTTTCACCTTTACGTTCCCGACCTGCGTGAACAGGACATTGAAGACCAGCCTTTCGTCATCAACGCTTACACGAAGACTGTCGAATGGGCTGAGTACTACTTTGCTAAAGAACTCAATGGCATCAAGTTAGCTCCGAGCACTTCTAGTGCCAACACCATTCTTGAAGAATCTCACCTAAACCTGGGGGCTACCAACGAGCCCGATAGTGTCATCGTCTACGAAACGTGGGTAAAGCCGGGAGCTCACAAGCTTCTCCCTGAAGGTGGGGTCATTATCAGCATTGATGACATTCTCATCAGTTGCTACAAAAACGGTTTCCCTTACGGGCATGGGATGTACCCGTTCACGAAGTTTGAGCACATCCCTACTGCTACGTTCTACGCTGACAGCCCTATCGTGGACCTCACACAGTTGCAGAGAGAATACAACGGGTTACGTTCAGAGATTTCTGAAGCAGGACGACGCATGGCTAAGCCCCAGCTTATTTCGCCTCTTGGCTCCATTGTCCCCTCTAAGCTGACAAACGAGCCTGGCCTGGTAATCGAGTACAAACCGGGTATGCCCCCTCCCCAACATCTTCCGATGTCTCCTTTGCCCCAGTATTACTTGGATCAGCAGGACCGTATTTTGAATGACTGGATCGATATTTCTGGCGAGCGCGAAGTGTCGAGAGGCACCACCCCTCCCGGCGTTACTTCTGGTACTGCTATCTCGTATCTACAGGAAGCTTCTAACCAGTATTTGACTCCTCAGTACCAGAGCATTGAGGCGGGCGTGGAAAAGATTGCCACCCAAACAATTGAACTGTTTGTACAGTATGTGGATTTGCCTCGTAAGATTCGCACTATCGGTGCTGATGGGGCTTTCGACACAATGCTCCTTCAAGGTTCAGATATTGCTTCCGGGACAGACATTCGTATCGAGCCGGGTTCTAGTTACGCAAAATCGAAAGCTGCCCAAGAAGCTCGGGTCATGGATATGTTTGCTGTCGGCATTATCGACCAGCCTGCGGCTTCTCGGATGCTTGAGATTGGTGGAGTCCAGAAAATTATGGACACTATGAAGGTTGCGGAGAGCAAAGCTCAGCGTGAGAACATCAAAATGAAGATGTTGAAGCCCGAACAACTTGAGGAAGCTAAACAGGAAGCTATACAACAAATAATGCAGCGACTTGAGCTTGCTGCTCAAGAAGACCCGTCAATTATGGAAGACCCAGAACTTCAGCAGATGCTACAGCAACTACCAGACTTGCCTGCCCCGCTAATTATTCCTGTCGCTGATTTTGACGTACACGAAGTACACATCGACACTCACAACAAATTCCGTATGTCCCAAGAATACGAAATTCTGCCCGAAGAACTGAAACAGCAGTTTACTGAGCATGTACGTAAGCACGAAGCTGCTGTACAGCTAAAACAGATGCAACAGTTCCTTCAAACTATTCCTGGGGATGGTACGGAGGATGGTGGCCTGCCCGGTAGTACAGGAAACATGGAAGTCCAGATAGGTGGTCCCCAGCAGGGTCCTGGTGCTAGTATGGCACCCAACGGAGCTGTACCCGATATGGCCCCTGAACCCCCTCAAGGAGTATAAAATGGCAGATTTTGATAACATTGCCGGTCCGGTGCCTCAGTTAGTGTACCGGCCCACTCGAAACTATGGTCGTAAGACTGTCGCGCAGCTAAAAACTGAGATACAGGTTATCGACGCAACTACATACACAGACGCTGAAGTCCTTAAAATGACGTACAACGATCTAACGTATGCGATTCACGCACTCTCCTAACTAAATACAGTAGACTAAACCAAAATGCTAGGGCCTCACTGGGAGGTACGGCGACAAGGAGTACAAAATGGACGACCTTACAGGTACAGAGACAGAAGCAGACACCTCGGCAGAGGATGTGGAGTCTTCAGGGCTTGTGGACACGGCGGAAACATCTAACGAAGGTGAAACTTCAAAAGGAAACCCCGCCTGGGAACCCATACGTACAAAACTCGATCCCATTAGTTTCCATAACATCGAGGAAGACCTTAAAGGTTTTGATAAGAGCGCGGAATCTCGTATCTCTTCTCTCAACCAGCAACTCAAAGGTTATTCTGATCTTGGGACTCCTGAGCAATTGCAGAACTATTCTAATATCGCTCAGAGACTCGATACAGAACCCGAAGTTATCTATAATGCTTTAGGTGAATTCCTGAAGCAAAATGGTCGTTTACCGCAGAACGAAAAAGAAATGAAAGAAGCGGTAGACGAAGAGGAAACTTCAAACGAAGGTGAAGAAACATACTCTGACCCGCGTTATGACCAGTTGGCGCAGCAGCAACAGCAACAGCAGCAGCAACAACAGCAGATGCAGGATTTCCTCGACAATCAACAAGAGGAAAAAACTCAGAGGGAAGCAGATTTATCTCTCGAACGGGAAATTAGCGAACTCAAGCAAACGCACCCCGACTTTTCGGAGGAGGACGTGCGGGAAGTTTTAATGCGGGCGGCATTTCAGCTTCAGAGCAAAGGTAAAGCAGGCAAATTGTCTGACATTGCTCTTGAGTACGTTGATAAAACAGTTAATCGAATTCGCGCAGTACCGCGCCCAGGAGATTCCGCCCCAAAATTGCTTCCCACCTCGGGGGGCACACCTGGTAGTTCACAGGCTAAACCGCTTGGAAAACTGACGAGAAGTGAGACGCAAAATCTCATCGCTAGTCAGATTGAACAAAGCCGGTAATTTAAGGTTTGATCTCCTTTCTATCTAGAAAGGAAATAAAATGGCAGCAACGCTCACTTCTATCGAGTCTTATATGAAGGAGGTATACGTTGGTCGCATCCGCGAGCAGTTGAACGACGAAATTGTCGCTCTCAAGCGTATTACTCGTTCAGGCTCGGGTGTCACCAGTGAGGTTGGTGGGAAGTATGTAACTTTCCCCATCCACACTCGTCGTAACAGTGGTATCGGTTCTCGTTTTGAGAACGAAGCACTGCCTATCCCCGGTCAGCAAGGGCACGCGGCAGCGCGTGTTGGTCTCAAGTATGCCTATGGCGGGATGCAGCTGACTGGTCAGGCCATCGCACTTTCCGACACTGATGCTAAAGCTTTTGCTAAAGCATTGGATAACGAAGTCGAAGGTTTGAAGAACGACCTCAAGAAAGACATGAACCGTCAGATTTATGGCTCGGGTAACGGTGCAATTGGCACGGCTACTGGTGCTAACACTGGCGCTGTGGTTCCTGTCACGGATGCTCGCCTGTTCCAGGTTGGCATGGTCGTGGATACTCAGACGGGTAACACGGTGGATAACACAGGGTTGATTGTAGCCTCTGTAGACCTCACCGCTGGTTCCAATACTGTTACGTTCACCACTACCCCCGGTACCGCTACTGCTAACAACGACATCATCGTCCGTAAAGGTTCTGGTGTGTCGGCGGCAGGTAACCGTGAGCTTACTGGTTTGGCAGCGATTATTGCTGCTTCTGGAACGCTTTACAACGTGGACCCCACTGCGGAGCCTGAGTGGAAAGCTACTGTGAACGCTAATGGTGGTACTCCTCGGGCACTGTCGGAAGCCTTGATGATTAGAATGGCAGACGACATTCGTGTTAAGGGGGGTACAACTTCCCTTATCTTGCAGTCGCTTGGTGTTCGTCGTGCGTATTTCAACCTTCTTTCGCAGTTGCGTCAGACGGTGAACACGCAGGAATTCACTGGTGGGTTCTCTGGACTCGCGTTCACTACAGACCGTGGAGAAATCCCTGTTGTAGCTGACCCCGATGCTCCTTTGAGCAAGCAGTGGTTCGTGAACGAAGATGCAATCACTTATTACCGCGATGAGGACTGGCACTTCCTGGACCGTGATGGTTCCATGTGGAAGCAAGTTCGTGACTCTAACGGTGACTACGATGCGTTCTACGCTCGCATGGTCGAGTACCACGAACTTGGTACTGATCGTCGTAACACTCACGGTCTCATCTCAGATATTACTGAGGCGTAGACCCCTAAAGAAATGTCCCGGTTCCCGATTTGGGGGGTCGGGACATTTCTTTGCTCTATTGGGGATTGTTTGACAGACAGGCTAAACTTACGCTATGACTATTTCTTTAGGACAATCTTCTCAAACATGGGACTCTGACCTCAACGAGTTCGTTAGTGACGACCACGTACACATGGCTGACGTGTTACAGGGGCTGAAGCCCACATATTCTTTGGTTTATATTCCTGAAAATCAACGCTCCACCCCGGAAGAAAAACTTAAGCCTTGGGCCATTGTGGATAAGCCCGACAACCTCCCCGAATATGTGGTGCGCTTCCTGTCGGACCAGGACATGAAAGACCCCTATAAAATTATTGCCTGGCTTTTCGATGGTGATGTGGTACGCCACGGACCTGAGAACATTTTGAAGCGTATCGAGTCGGAAGAGAACGCCAAGAAATTGTTGGCAAGCAAGAAAGAAATTGAGGACATGGAAGATAGAATCGACCATGTGCAGTTTTTGGCTTCTGGTGGGCGGGACAAGAAACACACTATCAACCACAACGGGAAGAAGTTTGAACGATGACATACAGTAATCCCACTAAAACGGTAGCCCAGGTGTACGCATACGTGAAACGTGCTTTCGGGGACGAATCCGGTGTGCAGCTAACTGATGATGACATTGTTCGTTGGATCAACGATGCTCAGCATGAGATTGCGGAAGCGGCTGGCGTTATTCCTGCTGTCGCTACAATGTCTGTGACTGCTGGGACACCCACTTATTCTTTGACTTCGGTGACTCCGCTAATCAACTCGGTGGCAAGTATTTCTTTGGATGGTCGCCGGGTAGGGAACATCAATGTTGCTCAAGCGGAAGAAAGCATTTCTTTGAGGGACCCCGATGGGACAATCAATGACCACCCGATGTTTTGGTATAGCTGGGCGGGAAGCATCACTTTCTGGCCTAACCCGGTTCAAAACCACACTATGTCTATCCGATATTTTGCTAAGCCGACAGACATAACCACGACTGGTACAGACCTTTTGACGGTTCCTGACTACTGTTTTACTGACGTAGTGAACTACGTGTTGATGCGTGCTTATGAGATGGACGAGAATCCTCAGATGATGGCGGCTAAACAGTCCGAGTTTGCTAGCAGTATTGCGGAGCGTGGGCAGAGTGAAATGCTCAGCCAGTCCATGACTTATGAGACCGGAACCGTTTACGAGCTCAACTAGGAGAGGTAATGCCCGGAGAACCGATACAGATAGGCCCTTTTGTTGGCGGGCTTAACACTTTCAGTGACCCTACAGCTATTGCCGATAATGAGCTGGTTGTCTGCCAAAACTTTGAACTAGACTTGGACGGTTCACTCAAGTCGCGTCCCCCTATCGAGGATACGAGCCTTGATTTCCCTTTGCAGGCTACAGGGCAGATGCTAATTCTGGGGACATATCAACGCTCTAGTGCTGTATCTTTCCTCATTGCCAGTGATGGTTTGTCGAAAACCTATTACTTTAGTGGAACTGCCTGGGAGTTGATTACTGACACTATTGCAGCTGCTGGGTTTGTACAGTTCAACGGGTTCGCTTGGCTCACAGCACCTGTTGGTTCTACAAACCCTGGGGGCTATTGGGAGCTCGGAGGTTCTTTCACTGCTGACGCGAACATGCCTGACGGGGAAACAATTGTCACTTTCAAAGGTCGTTTATGGGTTGCCGAAGGGCGAGACAGCACGGGAAATGGGACTCGGCTATACCGATCTAAAACTATTGCTGACGCTGCCTTATGGGTGGCCAGCAACGATTTTGTAGATATTGGTACGGGGGACGGTCAAAACATTGTCCTACTCGCCGTGTATTTCAACACGCTTCTTATTTTCAGGACAGACTCTGTGTACGGGCTACAGTATGCGTCAGACCCGGCAGCAGCAACTGTTTCTCTGATTCTGCCCACTGTGGGCCTCAACTCTCGACACTCTTTCGCCCAGTTCGAGAGTTACGTCTATTTCATGTATGACGAGAAAGCTTACGAGTTTACAAACAACCGGGCTAACCAAATCAATGTGAAAACTCCTTTTACTTCTACTATGGTGACCGGATTCCATACTGAGTATGCTGTGTCGGAGTTCAACAAACGGATTGTGTTCACCTATTTTGACAGCGTGTTCGTGTACAGCCTTCGCACCCGTTCTTGGACAACGTGGAAATCAGGCACTTATGGTTCCCTGGGAAAAATGCTGCTTTTCAACAACGCTGAAGATAAGTCTATTGTTTTGACGCATAGCAACACTGATGTAGCTTCTGGGGCTTCCCGCGTAGCCCCGTTACTCAGAATCACGGATGACTACAGCGCGGTCACAGAGTCCATGCAATGCCTTATCCAGACAAAAAACTTCAATTACCAGGCGAGCTCCGTATACAAGAGGCTTTTCTGGTGGGGGTTGGATGCCTCATTCAAAGGATCGGTGACGGGAACCGTGTATGTCATCTCCCATGTGTTCTCTACGACCTGGCAACAATTATTGGATACGGTGACGTGGCAAGAGGTACTCCCCTTTACGTGGGGGAGTCCCACCAGCGGTACTCCGGCAATTCCTACCGTGGTAACCGAAACTGGCGTGCGTTTTACGCGCAACTTTGTAAAATTCTTGAAAAGCCTACGTTTTAGGCAGATTTATTTTACCATTGAGATTACGAACGATGGGACTAGCGAAGCTTCCCCTGCCCGTATATTCTCTCTTATGACTTATGTTAGTCCCAAACAAACCGTTTCAAAGGAGATTACCTAGTGAACAAAGTGAGGATGCAGTTTAGCGAACCGGCTAAAGCGGGGGGCGGTTTCAACTCGAATACTGTCGGGAAGAAACATTATGGGGCTGGACGGCCTATGCCTACTGTTGGTAAGGTTACTAACACGGCAGGATACACTATGAGAGACAATAAAGCAGCTGCCCGGAAAGATGCTTTGATGAGGAGAATCGGCTAATGTACCGAGATAAGTCTAGTATGGGCAATCGTCTTGCCCCTCAAAAAGGTAAAGTTGATGATGAGGAAGCGAAGCGTAAAGCTCGTGAGCGTGCCTTGATGAATCGACTGTCTTCCGCCCCCGGCAAAGCGTCTTCTTAAGGAGTAGGTAATGGTTGGTCTAAACCCTCGTCAGCAAGATGAGAACATAAGAAGGCGGAACACTTATGGCACCGGCACCCCTGCCGAGTCCATTGCGCAAGACAAAGAAAGGCTGGCGAGGCTTGTTAAGCCCGTTGTGCCTGACCTGAATCCTGACCCTACTCCTGACCCCACTCCTACTCCCGGAAACGATAGGAGAATAGACACTTCAGCCCCAGATTACAGAGACGCTGAATACAACGCACAAATAGCGTCACTCAACAAAGCACTACAAGACTACGAAACAGGTGCCCAGCAGAGAGCTGACCGTTACGGACAAGACTTCCGCACAGGTGTACAACAAATGGGTTACCGTCCGACAGGTCCTTCAGGATTCGGTGATGTACTGGCAGAACAAGACCCTAACGCAGTACAAGCTGTAGGCGGTCAATGGGATTTGGAAGGGCAATATGACCCTTACTCCGCTGCCGCTAAAGGCACCCGAGGACTTCGAGATGATTTCGCGGCTAGAGGAACTTTACGGTCTAGTGATTTTGGGCAGACTTTTGGAGAGTTCCAGGACCGTCTTGACGACCAGCTCACCTCTATGAACTTGGCGAAAGCCCGTTTTGGGGAGAACTTGCAAAGCGATCTTGCTACTGAGCGTTCGGGTACGGAAGAGCGTAGGCAAGCTACGAGGCGGTCAGCGCAGCAAAGGGCTATGTCTAATCAGATGGCTGCTATACAACGTGCTATGGCAGGTGGGTAACTATGGCTGGCCCAGAAGTAAATTTCAATCAGACTCGTAGAGGTAGCGGTATTGGTATTGGGGGTGGGGTAAATCCTTTCCAGCCTGTAGACGATGCTGCACCACCTCCTCCCCCTCCTGTAAACGACGCTTCCGACCCTTCCGGTTTTATGGGGTGGGTACAGAGGGAATATGCTAATAGTGCTCTTGGAAGGGCTCAGGAGGTTGCTAACCCCGGTAGTGTCTCCAATTCCCCCGTAGGTCAGCCCCAAGAAGAACTTTATGGTATTGATGGGCTAATAGATAATTTTAGGGGCCTAGAACGGTGGCGCGGGAAACAAACATTAAATATGGTCGAGGCGATAACCAGGGCTCTTACAAGCCAAAAACAAGTTGATTACAACCAAGGCTTAGGCTCTCGGGCATACTCTACAGGAGAACGCCCCATGAGAGGCTCTGGCTCTCCTATAAACGAACGCTCTCCGTATATCGCTCCCGAAGAAGTAGTTGAAGAAGAAGCTCTCCCGACTGACTGGATGGCTGAAGCTATCGCCTACCAAAACCAGTTCGCCCCTGACTACAGCGGTATTCAAGACCGTTGGACCGACGAAGCCAACGCGACTAACGCCAGGATGCAAGCAATGTACGACCAGATTGCTTCTCGGGCCGGAGAAAACGTACAGCGGGTAAGCGACATTTACAGTGGTGCTTCCCAAGGTATTGGTTCCGCTTACGACACAGCATCAGCTAACACTCAAGCCGCTTACGCTTCCAGCCAGCAACAAGCCACCGATCAGATGGCTCGTCTTGGTATTGGGGCAGCAGCCCCTAATGTGTTGAACCCGGCTGCTTTGTCGCAGGCTGAGGCTATCGCTAATTTGGAGGTTGGGCGTGGCTCAGGGCAGGCAGCTAATGAGCGTTTTGGCGCGTCTGCGGGTGGTTTTGCTTCTCAAATGGCTCAGGTTGCTCAGCAGGAGGGTGCCCAGTATCAGACGGGTGTGACGGATGAGTTGCGCCGTCAGTTGATTGGTTTGGATATGAGGGCTCAGCAGGAGGCTTATCAGAGGGCTATGCAGGCTCCTGGTTTAGCTCAGAGTCTGGAACAGGCTTCTCGTATCGGCGAGCCACAGGGATTGTCGTTTGAGCAACAACTAGCTCAAGCAGAGTTTGATTTCCGTGTAGGACAAGCGGGGGCTAACATTAGTATCGACCAGAAAAACGCTATGAATAAGCGTTACCAAGAAATATACGCACTCAACGGCAGAAACGGACCGGATGCCTGGGAAGAACTACAGTGGGAACTTTCTAAGGGCATGATCTAGTTAGGAGTAGCTGTGCCGGAAAATTCTCTCGTATCTGCGGCTGCTGAGAAATATAAACAAGACCTTTTAGCTCAAACTAACCTCCCACAGGGGCCTATTGGCGAGTTTGAGCCAGTAGCACCCCCCGAGCCTGACATGAGTGCCCTGGGTAGTGTCATCGACTTCGTGAGTCGCCCCCTGTACGCAATAACTAACATTGCAGACAAAGCACTAGACCTGCCTGCACGATTCTCTGAAGGCGAAGCGTTCCAAGGTTTAGGCGCTTTAGCAGCCTCCCCTTTTACCGGGTTCTTCTCCAAGAGTCGAGACAACAAAAACTACACTTCAGACCTTATTGAGAAAAGCAGTGACGTGTTCAACAAGGGGCGCACCGGCTATGTCGATGTCAAAGACAACGTAGACCCTGTAACTAAAGGTGTTGTAGGTTTCGCCGGAGACGTACTCCTTGACCCTCTAACTTGGCTCCCAGCAGCCCAAGTTGTCAAAGGCATCAACCTAACCCTTCGAGGGGTTCGTAAATTCACTGAGGTAGCCAAAAAAGTTATTCCCAAATCCAAGACAGCTAAAGAGGTCATTGAGGATACTGTCGGGAACGAGAAAGCTCCTACCAACAAGCCTGGCAGTTTCGAGGACTTGGCAGAAAACATAACAAACCCTGCTCAAGCAGAAATGAAGTTTTCTGACAGGGTGAAAGACGGTATCAAGAGGGGTCTGCTCCCCGAAGATGTTGTGTCCAGCAGTATGCGTACTACTATCAACGAGGCAAAAGTATTTAAGAGCCCCCGTAGTCGGCGTAACCAAATGGACCAGCTTCTCAAAGAATGGAGCATCGGGAAGCTCCCCACCGATTTGCCTACTGTCGGAGCTAAACTTGGCTACGAAGACTGGGTTAAGCAACTCAATAAACTGCCTGCGGCGGAAGCTGCCCTCGTCAAGGTTGCTGACGAAGTTGCCGGAGTAACAATCCCCGGAGGCACTCTCCAAGGGGTACGTGAAGTTCTTAAAGAGGCTGGCAAGAACGCTTCTGACGAAGTTTATGACCCATTCTTCCAAGCTGTGACAGATACTGTCCTCAAGCCTCTCCACATCAAGTTCTCTCAAGGATTTGACGCTGATCCTTTGGTAGACCTATTGGGCAGGTCTCAAAGGACCACAACTCCTACGGACCTCGCGGAGGGCGCTTTGAACACTGTGGCCCGTATTGCTCGACTTGCGGGTACTGAGTTGGTCAATGCGGAACAGATATTTACTAAGCCTCTTATGGCGAGTATGCGGGCTATGGACCCTGAAGGGATGGCTAAATTCCTCGACAACTCCCAGCACGTACTGAAGAATAAGGGCCTCGTGGAGGGTATGGGCAAAATTACGGGTTCTAGCGCGGAGAGAAACCTGCTCAAAGCTTTCAATGTCTCTCTGACCAAATACAGAACAGCTTTAGACGACCTGACAGCTCGCGTAAACAGTATCTTGGAAGGCAACCCACCTATCCCCGTAGCTGCCGCTGTTGCTAACCTTTCTGAGGATTCTGCGTTCTTGGCGGAGCTCACGACACGTTTCAAAGATTTGGGGTTCAATGACCCTAACCTTATTCAGGATTCGGCTAAAGCTATTTCCCGCGCTTTGGTTTCTATGATGAGGAAGAATTTTGACGTAGACGAGTTGAAAGCTCTTGGGTACAAGCCTGAGATTAGGAAGAACGGCGAGATTTACATTACGGATGAGGGAATTGCCCGTATTTCTAACTCGTACAACACGTTTGCTCAAAACGACTTCTACACTGAGTTGTCTAAAGAATTCCGGTTCTTGTTTGGCGGGGTGCCTATCCGAACTAACGCAGGCAATATCAAATCTAGCCGAGTCGGTGGCCCCAAAGGTGTTCGCAACGTCTACGAATATGAGACGTTGCCTGCCTATTACCAGGGGGGCGCTGGGGATGTCGCATACAACGCTTTCAAAGGCTACGATCTAACTCAAAACATCCAGAATTCTACAATGGCTGCTTTGAAAACTGCGGAAGACTTCTTATCGTCTCTGGGGATGCCCATTGTTTTAGATGTCACTACTAAGAGTGCCGGGCGAGTTGTCACGCCTCTCCGTTATAGTGACGTTATTGAGTCTCTGAGAATGGGCTTTAACGCGCTCACTAAGATTGAAAGAAATGGAATTCCTGTTATTAGGGCCTCCGATTCTGCGCGGTGGCTACAGCTTGCTTTGTTCCATGCAGGAACAGGGGTTTCTCGCACACACCTTATGGACGGCGTAATGGCCTCGATGAGTGGTGCCACTAAAGAAGAGATTGTTAAGATTCTTGTGTCGGGGAAAACTCGGTATGGCAAGGACCTGCCCAAAGGAGCCAACTGGCTGTCTGGTGCGAGTACGAACGCTGATTTTGGGTTCTACCCCATAAAGAGGGGCCGTCCTGACGACGCTAACGGGTTTACTACGACAGTCAAGGAAGATGTTGATGGGCAAATCATAGGTCACTTTGGTACTTGGAATAACAAAGTCCTTGCCGACAACCTCGCAGAGGCAATTATAGCTTCTCGCAACGCCCTGGAAAACATCTCAGAAGCCCGTAAAGCACAGTACGCGACCAGGGGAATTACCGAGTTCCAGAGCATTTCCCCTCAAATAGCTGCCCAGTTTGTTCGCATGTTCAAAGACGAGAAAAACGCTAGAGCTGCGATCATGGCTGTGAACAATTTGGGTTCTGTCGCTATTGACTATGGTAAGGCTCTCAAAGCCACCAGCTTGTCTGTTATGTACACTGCCGGAGCTTTGAGAAGCGTCATTCCTCAAACTATCCGTAACATGGCTAAAGCTACGAGCGACTTTGAGGAAGCCATCAAAATAGGGGATAACGCCCTTTTTGACGCTCGACAGAAAGCGGCTGCTGCTAACGCAGACGACTACAAGAAGATTTACGATGAGGGTATTGAGGCGGCTGACGAGGTACAGGCACGCCCAGAACTTTACGATGAGGCCACTCGGGAAACAGCAGATGTTGTCAAAGAGGTAGATATAAGTAACCCCAGCATCGCATACGATGGCTACGGCCCTGTAATGTTGGGGGCTATGAAAATAGCTGGTGCGCTCAATGCTAAGTGGGGCATGGACGTAAAGAACCATCTGTCGGCGTGGATACAGTTTCAATCTATCGGAGTCGTTACAGCTAATTACATGGGCAAGCTTAAAAAGCTTGACGAGCTTAGGCTACGGCACCCCACTCTGGCTGATGGAACCAACCCTATGCTTGCTACTGCTATGCGAGAAATTCAGAAGTCTCTGCGTAGCGGGAAAGCAATACCTGACGAGTTCGTACAGAGCAACCCCGCTATGGCAAGAGCTATCAATGAGCTTAGAGAAGAATTGGGCAAGGTCTACAACGTCTCAAGTGACCTGGTAAGGAACGCCCTAAACACAGGGTTCGGGCGAGCAGGACTCCCTCTGAGTGTTATCAACAAATACCTCGCTAAATTCGCTGTCCTAGGGAGGCTCGGGGACAACAAAGCTAGGATACCCGAATCAGGGCAGTTTATTGATGAAGGTTTGGCTCGGCAAGTTCATTCCGACACAGGGCTTGATCCTCTTTCTGCGGGACTAAACCAGTGGATTGATTGGGACATAGCAGACCCAATAGATTTCCTCCGCCAGTCTCACGGAGCGATATTCCAAATGGCGACAGAAACGTCTTTTATAGACAACTTTATTAACCAAATGCGTATCAAAAAGCTATCTGTAAGAAACGCGGGAGAAGCCGCAACTAAAGGATTTGTCCGACTTACGGGAGGTAAAGGCTCTTACTTTGGGGCGATTATCCCTAACGACTTGTACGTAGACAAGAACGTAGCTTCTATTTTTCAAAAAATGGACGAAGCAATGCGCCCGGACGAGTTCTTGCAAACCGGGTTCGGGAAGGCTGTGCGAACTTATTTTGACGTTATTCTCAACCGTTGGAAGACGACAGTTACCATCCTTCGCCCGGGCCACCACGTCAGGAACCAAATTGGGTCGCTGTCCCTGCGTTACTTTGCTCTCGGGCCAGATGGGTTTGTCTTCGCTGATACTGTCGCAGGCCGTCAATTAAAAGGTAGAAACCACTATAAAGACGTAGACATGCTAAAAGCACAGGGATCGGCTACAGAGACCATTCCCCGAGATACTGAAATTATGCTCCGTACCAAGCTGGGCACCATGACCTCTCAGCAGCTAAATGACGATTTTTACGGCATCCTGGCTATTGAGGGCCGAAAAGCTGAGGACTTGTTAGGCCAAGACATCCTAAAAACTAGGTACTCTAAGGTAGTAGACAACTTCTTCACAGCAGCTACTTTGGGGGCCGGTAAGCGCGGGGGCTTTATAGAGAAGGCAGCCCTAGATGTGTCGTGGTACATTCACCACAGAAACATTTATGCCCACTACGTTCAAGCTCTCAAACAACTAGGAGACGCAACCTCTAAAAAGCCTTGGGTACGGAGCCTCACAGAAACCGTAGTGCCTAAAACTATGGCAGAAGCCCGAGCGTTAGCTTTGGAAAGCGCCCTCAAAACCCACCCCACACCTAACCAGTTGTCCGCCTGGGAGAAAGTGTTTGGTCGTCGTTTATTCCCCTTCTACACCTGGATAAAACTGGCTTCCGTAGCACTCGCAGAAGCATCAATTCTCAACCCCGCCAGAACCATAACCCTCATACCTAAAGCCAGCTATAACTTGGCAATAGCGATGGGTACTGATCCGTACTCCATGTACAGCCCATTCCCCACCGATCAAGAATTCCCCAGCTTCTTCGAGGAAGAGGCTACAGGGCCTCAAGCCAAGTGGGGAAACAGGTATATCGGACTCAGCCCAGGGTTCGCTAACCTCGACATTTACAACACTTTCAGCGCAGGGCCTCTCCAAGCAGCTCTAGAGCTCAGCAACCCTTTATTGCGTATCCCGCTAGAACTTCTTGCAGGGTCCCGACTGAGCACACAGTCCCCCATCGGAGACATTAGCGACTACCTCGATTCTTCAATTCCAGGAGTGAACTACATTTCTAGTATCAGTGGTCGCAGTGTGACCGGGTTGGGGGAGTTGCAAGACCAGGTAGAGCGAGGCAACAAAACTTCTTTCGACCAAAAAATGGGTGCTTTCAACTGGCTGACAGGATTGAGTGTAAAGAACTATAGTAGACCTAACTACATCAACTACGCGGAAATTGAAGAGCGTAACAGGATTGCAGCCGAACAAAAGAAGAGCACTGGTTTTCTAGGGTTTTTAGGTTTTTAGGGGGGGTAAACAATGAGCATGTTGAACAACAACGCTAACCCTGCGAGGGTAGCTAAAAACTTTGCTGACAAAGAATTACAACGCGCACAGAATAAAGCTCCCGACACTATGAGTGGTGTCTTTCAGCCCCTTATTGAGCGCGAAGAACCTTCTCTTCCCAGCCCTGACAGTATTGGCGCTCAGGCACCACAGCCCGCTAGTTGGATTGAGGGCCAGAACGTCCAGATACAGCAGGAGCGTGACCGTTTCAGTCAGGCAGAGGCCAACGTTAATGCTATGAACTTGCAAGCTCAGGAAGCTCAGCAGGTTGAAGATAATTCTGCCACTAATGGCATCAAAACTGCTACGGAGGGCAACAACTCCCTCACCTCCGGGGACAGACAACAAATCCTCAATGAGGCTTCTACCTACGCCGGAGCTGACTACCAGCTTGGGGGTAGAACCGCTAAAGGAATTGACTGCTCGGGACTCGTACTGTCGGTGTACAACAAACTAGGGTACAGCCTCGACACGCACCTGGTTAGTGGTATCAGGAAAGAAATACCCGGCGTGAGAACAGCTGTGGAAAACTTGAAACCAGGCGATCTTGTCGTGTGGGGCGACGATAGCCATATTGCTATTTATGCGGGCAACGGGATGATTTGGGATTCTTCCAGAAGCAAAGGAACCACTCGCAGACCACTTTGGGGCGGAAAAGGCCAGTACGGTATCGCCGTTCAACTACCAGGAGACTAAAAGATGACCCCTCAGCAAGCAGCAACATTTTTCTACGACTACGGGCCACTTATCTGGACCGTTTTTATCCTTATCGCCATTATTGCTCTCCTAGTCAAAGCATGGCCCGCAATCTCTCGGGCAGTACACATTATTGACATCATCAACGAATTACCCGCCCGGCTGGACACAATAGAAGACCGTATAAAGCGTGTGGAGCAAGAAGTGAAAACTAACGGGGGCGCAAGCCTCAAAGATGCTCTGAAACGTGTGGAAAACCATCTCTACTCCATGAAATGAAGCACCCCCGGCTAGGACGGTAACCGAGGGTGCAATAAAATGCTATCACAGAGGTTTTGGCTGTAGTAAGCCTTTCGTTTCAAAGTAGTAGTAGCCATGATTATAGGCATCTATAGAGTGGCTCTTGCTATGATCGCTGGGACGTTTGACCCCGCTGTGCAAAGCTGCAACGGTGAGTACTGAAGCGTCTTGCCTGACCATTTTAGCTTTATGTCTTTTCGCATAAGCTTTGAGAGCTCCAATGACTTGGACAGCGGGGAACCGGCTACCTGTCTGTACGAGTTGTTTCCCCTGTCGGAGACGATAATCTTCGTACACGATGACGGAGACACCTTCTAGGAGTTCTAGCTTTTCTAGGAGCGCATCGAAGTCGAGTGCTTCTTTCTCAATGAGTTCGCCTTTGTCTGTCCAGTAGGCGATCCCTGTGGTGTCTCCTGGGTCTACTGTTATGACCATGTGTGAGACTCCGCATCAAGGCAGTGATTAGCTGCCATGTCTTCTTCACTGTCCAAATAGTCGCATTTGGGACATTCATAAATAATTATCATTAGTAGAAGACCATTACTCCTTCATCGTAGGCTTCCTGCTTGACAGTTTTAATCCAACGGTCAAACCAGGCGTAGCCTTCCTGCCTAGCATCTTCAATAGGCAATGTGCGGTCAATGGCAGTGGTCATCGAATAACCCACCATAATACGCACCCACTCGGTGTCTGGCGTGTACTCTTCATTATTCATTTTGTATCGTCCTTTTCTGGAACCCAGCGATCTACCTCAACTGCGAACCGAACATCAAAAGTAATGTCGCCTGTGACAGCGTTTACATCCTCCATTGTTGTCCGTATCTTCTCAATGTATTGGGGTACTGCGGATTCCTTAACCTCGAATGTAATCGAATCGTGTACTTGAAGCAACATCCGACAGTCAGGACCATCCAAGTCCCTGAAACATCTGACCATGATGCGCTCCACAATATCTGCGGCTCCTCCCTGAATCACGCTATTCATTGCTTTGTAGGCATCATTCCGGTTCTCGAAATGACGTTCCCGACCAGTCCAAATTTTGATACGCCCATCCTGCATAACTTTAGCTGTGCATCGTTCATTGAACTGGCGGAAGTTAGGGTAACTGGCGAAATAGTTTTGTCGGATACGTTTCGCCTCTTCACTGCTGACATTGAACGCATCTTTCAGGCGTTGCTCCCCAGCACCGTACTGCATCGAATATACGAGCGTCTTTGTGTCGTGCCTGGACATACCCAGTTGCTTCGACATCTCCGTGAAAATGTCTCGCCCCTCATTGAAGATTGTCTCCAATTCTTTCTCCCCCGCATACGCGGTAGCGAGACGCAATTCTAACTGGCTAAAATCAGCGTTGAGGAGGACATAGCCTTCTTCTGCAATAAAACAGTCTTTGACCTTCCCATTCCACGGTTTATCGGAAGACTTAGGAATTTGCTGCAAGTTTGGCTCAGCGCAAGAAAGGCGACCCGTAGCAGTACCGTGTAGTCGATAACTACACCTCAACCGACCATCTATATCAAGTAGCTCAAGATAGGGCCTGTACGCGGCGCTGACAGCCTTCTGCCAGCCTCGGAACTCCTTTATTTGCTTCGCAACGGGGTTATCGAGCTTTTCCAGCATCGAATCATACGCTAACATGGCCTGTTTATCGAAACTGGGTGCTCCCGTCTTTGCGCTCTTCTTCACGACAGGTAACCCGAGGTCGTCAATAAGCAGTTTTTTCATCTGTTTCGGGCTTGCCGGGTTGATTCCCATGCTTTTTTCTATTCGAGCCATGTGCTCGTCCCCGAGTCTCACGTATTCCCGAGCAAGGTCCTGGTCAATGCGTACTCCGTGGCGCTTCATAGACAGTAGGACACGTACCAGGTCCTGCTTGTGAGGCCACAGATCGGCTGGTAGGGCTTTCCACTGGGGTATCTGCTGAAGCAGGTCCCAGAGTCGCCAGGGGAGCTCTGCGTCACGTATTGCGTAGTCCCACATCATCTGCCAGGTAGTGTTCTGCCAGCCCGTCTTCTTTTCTTTCTCAATAAAAGCGTCTTTTATCTTGCCCTCATTTTTGAGGTAGAAAGCTGCGAGAGAATCAAGCCCTTTGTTGTACGGTTTGTTCTCGTTAATTAAGTGGGCCACAGTGGGTACGTCTATAAAGTTCGTGTGTTCGACCCTTATACCCACGGTTTCTAAGGATAAAATGTCGAACTGGGCGTTACAAAAGATGAGCGTTATTTTATCTCGCTCCAACACGTATTTAAGCATCCCCCTGGTTTCGGGGATTATGTTCTCCCCGACAGAATGGAAGAGGGGAAAATAATGGCTGAGAGGTTCCCCATCAATCAGGGTCGCAATACTGACCCCTATACAAGTGTGCTCCCCGCTGGCTACCCTCAGCCCCGTAGCCTCAGTGTCTACAGAAATCTCCGCTTCGGGGTGGTCGTACAGTTTCTTCAGCACCTGACGACTCTCCGCATCAATATCATCAAAGTTCAAAATTGCTGTCCTTATCAAACTGGTTAAAGATATTCCCCATATCGGTGGAAAAGCTTAGGTTCTCGGGGTTACGAGTAATCTGGAAAGCATCAGGCGTTGGCCCGAGCCTATTCTTGAGGATGTCCACCTGTAGCAGGTTGCCCTCAATCGTCTTCAGCGATAATACAAAGTCCACATCTGTCGTGATATACGTGCTGCCATACACATCTGACAGTTCAACACCCTTCTTTTGTCCGTCATTAGCTTTCTTACGGTTGTGGTGAATCATGATCATGGCGCACGAATACTTGGCTCTCACGGTGGAAAGGTAGTGGATAAGGTTCTTGACCCCTTGCTCATCCGTCAGTTCTCTAGAGCTCACCTTCTGTAACGAGTCGATGACGAGAATGTCTGGCATACAATCATTCATTATCTGGTCAAAGAACACTTGACCTTCGGGTGTATCAAGGTTGATAGGTGTTCCGAACGGGGCGACCAGGAAGTTACGGTTCAAAGTATTCTTGTCCGGGTAAGCCTTACCAATAGTGCCCATAAAATGGTTTAGAGGTGCAGCTGACATTTCCAACGACAAGAATAAGACCTTCTTCTTCCCCGCAATGTTGTCCCAAGTCAGAAACTTCTTTTCCCCCAAAGCCATATGTGCCGCAAGAGCAATAGACAACTGTGTCTTACCTGTCCCCGGATACCCAGTAATAAGCCCAAAGCCCCCCTGAGCCAGTAGTCCATCCAGGACCCACTCAATCTTGAACTCAGCATCCACAAAATCTTGGTACCCCCACACCAGCTTCGACTCACCCATGACAGGGGCACTCTGGTTAGCGGAACTAATCAACTTGCTAAGGTCCACGTTGTCCAGCGAATTGTAGCCATGCTTCTGTCGGGCGCGATTCACGAAGTCAGTGAGCCTACGGTCCCGGTCACGGCGGGTTTTGTACTTCCCCCACCTATCATCAGCATCATAAAGAATCCGAGCTATCTGTTCGTCCCCCCAGCCGAGCTCTGCCCCAAGGTGAGCCAACTCCGACATAGCAGCCGAACGATCCCTTTTAGGAGGCCCTGCAAAGTATGAGGCATCCCTATTGAACTTGTCTGCCATTTCAGAAGTCCATTTAGCTAAAGTACGTACATCCTCAAGCGAAGGTAGCTCCCCAAAAACTAAATCAGTGCTGACAATCTTTCGCGCTGACGGTACATGAGCAAAGTCCTCAAGACTATAATGGCTCTTCACGTTCCCACTCCTTCACTATCACCGGCATGTTGCGCTTGTGATTAGTGGTACGGATTGGTCGAAGTATTTGATCCGCGTCCCAGCCAGACGTATCCGCGTGCATCACATAGGCGAGTGCCCTGTTTTTATCTTCTAGCTCTTCAATGTCTAACAGGAAGTGGTCAAGCTTCCAGTAGCAGTGCTCGTGCCCTTCAATGGAGGATTGGATAATCAGAGTGGGGGGAGGGATAAATATCTTCCCCTCCTCTGCTTCCTGCGCCCACTCTTTAGGCGCGTTCCCATCGAAGTCCACCCACAGCATCCAACTGCCCAGTACATTCTCTTTGGCGGGGTTAGCTGCTTTGAACAAAGCAGGTGAATAGAACACGTTAGCTTTTATTGCCGACCATTTCAGCGTGTGTCGGATGACCCCTTCTCGTTGCCGAGGCCATTCAAACATGTAGGGAGTCCATTTGGATTCGTGCTCAATAGGTAGGTAAACAAACGTGGGTTTGTTCGTAGGCGACTCTTCGCCCCAGACATAGTTGTAAAATTCTTTCAGCTCTTTCGTTGCGTCAATCATTAGGCAACCAGTTTCAAAACAACCAGGACAGATCGCAAGCTTTAAAATACTCAGTTGTTGCTCTAAGTTGTGAACTCATTATTAGTCCTTTCTTTTATCAGTTTGATTGCATCTTGGAGTGTGCAGAACTTTTCATGCTCATCCATCATCTGCAAATTCATCCCCGCGTAATTGCACCTGTCGTATGCCCTCAGAGCCAAGTCGCTCAACTCCGCAAGGAGCGCCAAAACTCTTGCCAC
>Ga0208413_1000680_pt1 | contig 24213 bp, 39 predicted proteins | sample AntAceMetag02UKD_FD_184761 | JGI IMG/M metagenome (GOLD analysis project Ga0208413, IMG submission 184761) | Saline lake microbial communities from Ace Lake, Antarctica - Antarctic Ace Lake Metagenome 02UKD (SPAdes) (version 2) | ecosystem: Environmental > Aquatic > Non-marine Saline and...
AAGGTCAGCGCTGAACTTGAAATTTGTCATTACAATCATGTAGTCATAGCCAGAGGATACGTTACCCTCTAGCAACGAGTAAGTTGTTGCGCCAGCAGCAGAGGTTGTGTCTACAAATTCCCATGCACCACCAGCAGCAGGGGTTGCAAAAGTAGGGGCCACGCCAGCACCGCCAGAAGTTAATATTTGCCCAGACGTGCCGACTGCAACCACCGCAGGAGCGCCAGCAGCGTCCCATGTTATCAACTCGCCGTCTGTGCCGTCAGCGATAGAGGCGATGGGTAGCTTTGACCAATCAGCGTCCGTCGCATCAGATATTAAAACAGTATTAGCCGCACCAATTGCCACACGCTCCGCCACACCAGACGCGCCGCCGCGAATCATGTCGCCTTGAGTGGTCATAGGGTTGGTAAATCCAGATTCCGCTGAAACCCTAGATGCCTGAAATGCTGTGCCGTCGTAAACAAACATATAAAACTTGCCCGCAACTAATTCGCCAGCCGTTACTGCTGATCCATTAATTTCGACGGCCTTAGTCCCAAGCGAGTCAATGTTAAGTGTTGCTGCGCCGGTATTTGTACCGCCTAATTTCGCAACAAATAATTGGTTCGAAGCATAGGCCGTGATTGTCATGCCGGATGTCAAAGTTATAGTATCTGTGCCTGACGTGGTTTTAGCCCCGCCGAAAAAGTCACGCCATGCCGCAACGTCTGCCATCTCTTGACGTGCTGAGTTATTAACCTGGCTCGGTGCCATGCCTTCGGCCCAGTCGATATTACCGACGGATGCGTTTGATGCAGGGGTTGTGGACCAGTTATAAAAGGTTGCCATATTAGTAGCCTCCGCCTAACAAGCCTTGCGGCTTTCTAATGGTTGTCCGTGTCTGCTCGCCTGCAGTTGGTGTTGTGGCAAGCGTTGACCTGCTGATTGCGTCTCTTATGGCTGTCGCTGCAGCTTCTGGGATCGCATCGCGTCGAACCAACTCAGCCAATGCCCGCTCTGGGTTTGGCCTTGTCAATATGTCTGCAATCAATGTGAACTGCTCGTCGCTTAGCTTCTGGATCGCCTCTGGTGTTCGCCCAGTGCCTTCTCTCCATAAAGACCTTAATGAGTTGAGGCCCTCGCCCATAAGACCTTTGTTCCATGCGCCCTCTGTTAGTCCTGATGTGACCCTGTCGTTTAAGAACTGACGCGGGGCTGTCTTTGATTGTGTCGCAAGCCCGCCACGCAATCCGAGGGTTCCCATTGTCTCATCGATAACACGGTACAGGTTGTCTGCAGCTTCGTCACCGATGATAGCCCGCATCTTTTCTTCGTTCTCGCGTGAACTTAATTCTCGAACGCCCTTCATTGCTTCAGCAACTTCTTGGGGTGTGCCTGCGCGGGACACCCCTCTCTTTGTCGCTGCCATTACGCCTTCGATCTTGTCCCGCATTGCGCTTGCCACCATCTGGCGTTCAACGTCAGGCATGCCTTCAAGTGCATAAGAGAGGTTCTCTAACCTGACTTTCCCAGTGAGCGCGTCGAACCCTAGCGAGACTGCATCTTCCAACGCAATCTTGTCAGCGCCGCGCTGGACTGCTACACCATAAGAAGGTACAAGCCGCGACAGGGAATCTCTCAAGTCGCGGGCAAGTCTGTTCGCAGATGACGCAGCAGATGTTGCCTTGCCGTCCTGTGTCTCTTTCCCGATCCGCTGCAACGCCCGCTTCAAGTAGTCGAGTTGCTGCACGTTGTCCATCTCTGAGAACGACACCTCACCCGTCAAGTCGTCGATGGTGATTTTCACTTGGAGGTTTTTAAGGCCATCCATTCGCATCTCGTCGTTGGCTTCTTTCATTGCTCGTTCGCGCAAGCTGTCAGGTACTCTGTCTATGACCGCAAGCAGGTCGTCGCCTTCTTTAGATGCGTAGTTAATTGGTGAGTGGTAAGCCTCGCCGTATGCTTCTGAACGCGCTGCCGCTGTCTCCCTAGCGACGAGCCTCTTGCGTGTGTCAGGCCCAACAGGTGCGCCGAGCGTGTCATCTAGCGCCTTGGTGAAGTCGTCAGAAGCGCCCGCGTATCTAGGCTCCAAACGGCTGCGAGCGAGTTTCCTAGCTGGAGGGGATGACTGCATCGTTGCGTCTAGTAAACTTATTGCCTCTGGGCTTGCGTCAACCATCATGCGACGGGGGCCAGCTTTATTTATAGCTGCGATGCCTTCAGGTGTGCCTGCGCCGGCAATCTCCTCTGCAGCGTCTAAGGCAAGTCTATGCTCGCCTGCTCTGCGTTTGGATAAGAAGTTCTTGCCTGTGTTCCAAAGACCTTGGCCTATCTCGCCACCGCCTTGTCCAAGTGGCCCGAGGATAGCGCCCGCAACACCTGATGTGGCCACATCCTCTGCGATGCCAAATGCGTCTTTCTTCTCGCTGCCGCCACCGCCTGCAACTGCGGCTGTTGTGCCGCCAACGCCAGTTGCGCGAGCCATTCTGTTTACAGCAGTCGGCCCCTTCGCAATCATATTACCTACGATCCGGGCCGGGGCTGATGCAATCATAGGGGCAACGCCAGCGATTTGGCCTGCGGTTTTTGTCTTTGGGTACGCTTCTTCGTCAGCTTTATCTCTTGCCCGCATAGCGTCCAGTGTCGTCCTGTACCGCTCGCTGAAGTCACCCGGAAGATTCTGGGGGTTGATCGCTGCAGCAAGACCTGACGCTGCCTCGTCTTGGTAGCCTAGCGCCATCGTGTCAACAGCGCCCGTCCAGAATGCGCGTAGCTGGGATGGGTCTTGAGCAACTTCGCCTGCACCGGATTCGCCAGTTGGGGCCAGCTCTATATTCTTGCGGATAACCTCGTCGACGGACATGCCTGTCTCTTTGGCGATGTCCTGTATAATCTTTGATGCCTCTTGCGCTGATATGCCCGCCTTGTCAGCAATGAGGTCGACACCCTGCTTGGGCGCTGAGTAGGTCGGAGCCTCACTTCCTAGAAGTCGGTCCACAACGCGTTTTGATACTTCGCTCATATTCCAAACACCAGTTTAATGTAGGCAGATAGTCGCTTGTCGATCTCTGCGTCTTTTGCGTTAGGGTACTGTGCGCGGAGGTCTTGCTCTTTCGTCGCAGCCTCTGCGTCGATGACATCGCGCATTTCCTCGAAGTACATTGAATCAGGTGTGCGGCCCTTGGTGATGTTGTCGCCGCGCATGAAGTACCTTGCCCGCGCTCGTATGAGTTTCGCAGCCATTATCGCATCGTCCAGCTTGGCTTGGAACTGGATGGGTGAATCTTCGTCGTTTGGAATGAATGACATAAGGCGGTCTTTTTCTTCCGCAGACACAGCCGCACCAGCAAGCGCGTTTATCGTCGTTGACAAGTTGTTCTGAACGCTCGAACGCCAGCTAGTGTAGCCTTTTAACTTTTCAGCTTCAGCACCAGTGACGCCAACGAGGTTGTCTTTCCAAGCAAGCCATGACTGCTCTGCCCTTGCCCCGAACCCTGTGTACTCTGGCTTGAACTTCGCCTTCGCCCTGTTGAGGTTTGCGATGATAGCAGACGCACTTGATGCCTGCTTTTGCAACTCTGTGGTCATCGAATTAGTTGTGCCGCCGCCATCAGGTGACATAGACCCTTCAGTCAATGTGACCTCCCCATTAGGTCCGACTGTAAGTTTCATGCCTTTTGATTCAGTCTCCTTAATTAACATAGCTTCGTAAGCCTTACGCCGAGGGTCGCCGTCAGGAAATGAATTTATCCCCTCCAACAGCGCATTTACTTTTGCTAATGGATCTGTCCCTTTTTTTGGCGATGGACCATGCTTTGATGGATCAAAATTATCTGGGCGAATCATAACGTTATTGCCGGAAGCAATATCTAAGACTTCAATCGGGTTTCCTTGTTTCGCGGCCTTTGGTGCACTTTGGTAATTAATTATCTCCCCTGTGAGAGAGTTTTTCTGACCATAGCCGCCTTTATTGTATGGGCTTTGAACTGTGCTAAACGTCGCCGTCGGCTTTGCGAACTTCTGTTCCATCATCATTTTCATACCCAATTCTGGGTTTGACTTTAGAAACGCCAACTTGAGAGGGTCGCCACCAGCTAATTGCTCGAACATAGCTTCTTGCTCAACTCTCTTTTTGTTCTGTGCCATGCCGCCAGCCATGCCCGCAAGTCCACTCATAGCCTGCCCGAAGCTGCCGCCGTTCTGCGGTGCTTGCAACATGCCTTGGCCTGCGCCCATTAAAGCGCTTGAGATTGTCTGCATACGGCCAGGCTCATCAAAGTAGTCTAAGAGACCGCCGCCCTGTTGTGGCGCAGGTTGTCCCGGATTAGCGTAAGATCCAGCTTTGTATTTGGCTGGATTGCTTGAAGAGAATATATCATCGATAATGCCCATGTCTAAATACTCCTATGAAGCCAATGACGCTAATGCGCCAGCACCAAGCAAACCGCTGCCAATAGTTGAGCCGAGGCGACTCCCACCACCACCGCTTGAAGTCTGAGTGCCAATAGACGTGCCTCCCATGTTGCCTTGAACCGCGTTGTTAAACATCGCAAGGCGTTGGAAAGGTTCCGTCTGCTCAAAGTTGAATCGTTCGATTGCATCATTAATACCTTGTTGATTAAGAGCCTCACGAGCTTGGCCAACCTCACCAAGGGCCGCGAAGTCATTGTAATCTGTTGCCGCGAGTTGTGGTGCCATCTGCATAGCGTTCATTTGGTTGTTGCGTTCGTCTGAATAGTTCTGATATCCAAGCGCGCCTATTGAATCACCCAATCCCTGACCTAACGCGCGAGATGCAAGACCTGAGTTTGTTCGTCCTGATTGCGCGAACTGGCCTTGGACTTGTGGCATTACTTGCTCTGTAACACGGTCGGCCATTTGACTAAAATAGGGGTTGCCCGCGTCAAGAAATTGCCCGCTATTGGTTGCGACGTTCTGAGCTTGCGCCATTTGGTTAACTGGTGAGCCTTGATAACCCCGTGCAGCTTGGCCTTGGAGTGCGGCCTCAGTCTCGCCTGCGAATGGCGCGTAAGTTTGACCGGGGAAATACTGCATACGCTGTGCCGCGTTCGAGAAGTCACCCGCTTGCAAAGCCGTGTCTTGCTGGCCTTGAGGCAAGTTATCAGTTGGCACACCAGTCAGGCCAGCTTGCAGACCGAATATGGTCTGTAACGAGCCTTTCTGTTCATCCCATGGCTCAGTCTTCTGCGTCTGAGTGTCTGGTATCTCTTGTTGTTTGCCGCCGCCGCCAGCCATGGCTATAACTCCTTGCGAATAGTGGTCCACCGCTCGGACCAATCTTTTAAAACTTTAATCCAGCCCCGTCTTCCGTGTGCTTCAATGTGAGAGCATCCGTTCTCTTTGGCCCATACCCCAATATACTCACTAAACCTTATCCAGTCTTTATATCCGGTTCCTGCCAAGTGCGTTACAGCGCAAACCTTTATGTGGGGATAAAAAACTATTTGCGTCGTGCAAGCTGCCCTTACTTTCTCTTTATCAAAGGCTAACCACAATTGCATCTCTCCCCAGATTAACCTGTTATATAAATCAACGGGCAAATAATCCCCGCCCCTGTCCGTCGCTCGTTTTAGTATTGGCTCCGCTTCCGACCAGTAAAGGTCTATTTCGTCAGACGGGATTCCTGTAATCTTAACCAAAAGCAGTCAACAGGCCAACGCCCGCCAAAGCTGCCCAACCTAATGGACCCATCCCAAGAAATGCTGGGGCAGAAGCAGCTAGGCCCGCGCCTTGGGCAGCTCCGCCTACAAGGGCGCTTGCTGGCAATGCTGTCGCGCCTGTTAAACTTCCCGCTGCCATCATGGGCGCACTAGATGCAGTCATTGCAGGGGTTATAGCACTTCCAGCCGCTCCGCCAATGCCCATTTGGGCCGCTGTCATACCGCCGAATTCACCAGCCGATTGCAAACCAGCAAGACCAGCGTTAGAGGCTAAACCAGCAGTCCCAGGCAACGACGAACCAGCCATTGCAGGAAGTCCACCAGCAGGGTGATACCCGACACCAGCTTGCAAAGCACTAAATCCGTCTCCAGCTAAACTTTTCAAAGGGTCAAGCGCGCCTGCTTCGTTAAGCATACTAAGGCCAGCCATGCCGTTTGCGGCGCTGTTATCTTGCTGGGCCGGTGCGCGTTGCATTGGTGTAGACATGCCGGGGCTTGCCGCAAAGTTATTCGAACCCATAGTGATGCCGCCTGTATTTGGCGCTCGTCCTTGTAATGGGCCTACTTGTCTGATTGGCAAAGGCATATAAAATTCCTATCTACGTTATACTACACAAAAAGTTTGGACAATTAAAGCCTTTTCTACGGGCCTTGATTATCTGGAAGCTGGCTAACGCGTTGCATTTCATTAAATCGTCTTTGCCAAAGCTCCTGCTCTGTCGGGCCTACGTATTCATCTGCAACGGCCACCGCTGGTTCTGGAGCTTGTGCAAGTGCCGCTTGAATGTCTTGTTGACGTTGGGCAAGCAATGCGTTGGCTTCTGCCATGGGGTCCGTCTGTGGCCCTTGCTGTTGAAGAGATGCAAAATAGTCTTGCAACCCGCCACCTTGAGGACTCGCACCAAATTGCATTGCAGGTTGTGGGGTTAGGTCAAACAACCCGCCCGCTTGCTGTTGATGCATTGGGTTTTGCCCGCCTAGAAGCCCGCCTTGGTACGGGTTTCCTTGTGGGTTAGCTTGGCCTAAACCTTGCGCCATTTGTAAAATTTGGTTGTATCTGTCCATTGTCTTATCCTACCAAAATCACGCGGAATGTTTTGTCTGTCTGGGCGTTGTTCGCGTGGTTGATAACAACCGACCCGGATAGTCTATTCGTGTCTGCAACGTATGTCGTTGCCAATGCCGTCGCTGCGTTCGCTGTCTCAGGCATAAAGCCAAGGAACGACGCGGGGCTTAGTCGAACGTCTGTGATTGTCGTTGTCGCCTCATTCGCTCTGATCGTCACAATGATGACGTTGTTCGTTTTGCCTTGGTTCTGACGCTGCGCCTGTTCCCCAAGCAACCGTCTATGCTGGTCGCTGTCAGGCAGGTATCGCGGAGCTGTCGGGTATCCAATAGGCGCGCCCATTTACAAATCCCCGTCCGGTCTGGTCTTAGCATCAACGCCCTGCGCGTGGGTCCATGTGCCGCCCGCTGCAATCTTAATGCGCGCGCGCCCGTACCTCGTGCTAATGTTGAAATGAGACATTCCATCAGTGCCGACAGCCTCATATGCACTGTCACTTGGCGTGCCGCCCGGTGTGTCGCGTGAGCGGATCTGCGTTGTTACTGTTCCGCCGTCAACGTAAGGCCTAATGCCGCTAATATGAATGCGTGTACCTTCTGCGCCGGATGCCTCAGTTGTTTCAAGCTGTGCTTCTAGAATGTCTCCGCTAAATCGTGCAAGGTCACCGTCTGTGTCAAATGCTGATAGTAAACGTTCGCCGCCGGTCCATGACCGAGAGTCTAAAGACAAAGGAAGCAAGTCTAGATTGCTACTAATGCCGTCCAGCTGTTCGAGCGTGTAGCCAGGCGTCAACCCTGTTGTCAGGTATTGCATGGATACGTCTGCCGTTGACCACCTATCGATAGCCCAATTATACATAATAAGCGTGTCAGGCTCGCCCGACGTTGAGTTCACAGACGGATAAGCCCAAAATACAATCTTGTTGATTGAGTCAGCAGACCCGTAAACTCTGTCAATATATGTCTGGTTAAGGTTAGCAAAGAATGTCTTATCAACGCGCCTATCACCGATTGGCGTTGACTTTGTGCCATCAAACGCAAAGAAACCTGACTCGTCCAGATAAAATGCTACTGTCCCCACGTTAACAACTGAGTTCCTAGCGTGCGCACCCCTGTCACGCTCAATTTCATAAAAGCCGAAAATTGTTGGCGGGCCTTCGTATACTATGCGGTATATAGCTTTCTCTAAGAAAACTGCGCCGTCAGTACCGCCGATTGCACCAACAATGGCTTGGACTGTGTTGCCTGTCGCAATGTCATTATAGTCTGATTGCTTCGAAGCCGCGTCGGACGATCCAATGCTCGGCCAATCTGTCGGGTCATTGAATGCAGACCACCACACACGGTTAGGAACGCCGCCATCTGTCGCGTCAAAAGTATTTCCCACCATAACAAAATCGCCAATGACCGCTGCAACCCTTGCTCGTGGTGCATCACTATTCAACTGTGAAAACGTGCTGTCTGTACCCATTAAATAAGTCTGCATGTCATCGCTCAAGCCTAAGACGGCTATGCAACGTTCGCCAAACCCAACAAATTCAACAGGGTAATCTGAGCTGACCGTGTAAGCACCAGCAGACGCGGAAACGTTACTCCATGTCCCGGTGTTTAAAAGAAAGAAGTCTTTTTCGTCAGATGCGAAGTTATAAACAACGCCGTCGTTATCTCGAAGCGACCCAGCGCCACGAACAACGCCAGTCCCGACAACACCAGATATAGACGATAATCCAGACAACGGGGCATAGCTTGCCTCAGTGCGAGGGACTACGTTGTTAATATGTGCCGAGCCTTGGTTTTCATAGTCAGGCTGGTCAGGCGTGTATTGTGCGAAGGGAATCATATCAATACCCGTTGAAAATGTTAAACGCGTTCTTGTTGTTCGTCAGCAAGGCAGAATCAACAGTGGAAACTGCGTTCTTCTTGTTGCGCCCGTATGTGTGATTTACGTCTGCTAGGATGGCGGAAGCCGTCGAGAAATTGGTAGCTGCCTCTTCCGGGCTGCGCATCCATTTATAAGCGCGCCAAAGGCTCATGTCTAAATACAGGTCTTCATACTGTGTGAGTAGCGCGTTCGTCCCGTCAGTGGCTATGTCCCACTTCTTGTAGTAATTACAGTCTAATGTATAGGTTGCGTCTGAGGGGCCTTCAAAACGGAACGTATCAGCTACCGCGTAATAATAAGGGCGGATCTCGTTGTCATCGTGCAGCCCTAAGAGCTTCGACAATGGGAGTTGTTCCATTAAAAAATCGTTAGATGGATACTTCATATCGATAATCTCAAGGAAACCCGCTGGCAATGCCGCCGTATCGGACCCTTGAGACAAAGAAACAGACACTTCCGTAATGCCTGGGTTCCAATTGATCTTTCGATTGATAAAGTTCTCCGCTTGAGAAATAAAGTCAGGGACAAGCGCCACAAACCCACTGTCAGCACGTCCTGTATACGTCTCTAATGCCGTCTTTAATTCTGCGTAGGTTGTGATTGCCATGATTTAACCTTTCTTGGTGCGTTTGTTCTTCAAAGATAGCGTTCCGGCTGGCTTGTATTCTTTGATCTCTTCAGCAGCTTCCTTTGCTACGTCAGGCCCGCCGTCAGCGAATGCGTCCGCTTTTACCGAGAACCAGCCATCCTTTGGGCCGTCCCAAGCTTTGGTGAGTTTTCCGTCAATTACTTTGTACACTCTTTTTTCGTAGTTAGACATAATTTATCCTAAAAGCATTGGGGAGAGCCGAAGCCCTCCCCGCAGCGTGTGGCCTAGTTAAAACCGTAACGACAAGCCAACTGTGGGCGAATCGTTTTGTAGCCGTACAGAATGTCAAGACGAGTCGGGAATTTATCATCAGCAATCGTATACTGACGAACTGCCCGCATCGAAATGCCGTCCATGACTTCGCGAGCGGCGAAATCGACACCGTCCGGCATAATCAAATCGGCTGTTGCAAATGCGAAAGCGTCCTTATGGAAGCCACAAGAAATACCGTAATCAGCACTCGCGCCGATTGCTGTAGACTTGTCGCTCTCAAGCTTCTGGACTGCAGCGTTATCGGCAGGTGAGCCAACAACGTTTTGACGGCCACCAGAAGTCACGATTGACGGGCTAATGCCGATCGACGTGGCGCTTGTGCCTGTTGCCGCTGTCACAACGAATGACTGCAACTGACCTGTGTCAGCTTTAGTCTCAGGGTGAACACGGTTAACGCCAGCGATATAGATGATATCGCCTTTCGTGAACGTTCCAGCGCCCGTGTCAACGGTAATAGAAGCGCCTGTCTGTGACGCGCCGTTAATCAGGTAGTCGCCTGTTCCGTCATCCGTACCTGACGTGAATTGCGGCCAAAGTGTGTTTTGGTACACTTCTTTATAACCGACAAACTCGCTAGCAACCATGCCTTCGCGGTATTGCTTAGACACGTTCGTATTAGGGTTGAACAGACCAGATACAGCGCTCACGAGGTCAACGTTGTCTGTCGTGTTGAGGTTCAAGCAACGCTCGGAAACTGGTGCGAGGTTGTCTGTCAGCTGTTTAGCACCATTAAGCACGTCAGCAAGCGTAATCGATGCGCCGACGTCTGATACTTGGTTATAAACATCTTTGAACATGCTCATTGCGTCGGCTTCGACGTTAGCGGCAAGCACTGACATTGCTGGCTCAAGGATACGATCCGAGAAGTCATCAATGTCGAGCGTCAGATCAACAGAAGTAAAGTTCAAGTCAACGCCCTTTTGGGTTGCGACTTGAAGGTCAACAGATGTTTCTGTTGTGTCCTGAGCAGACAATGCAGCGCCGGTTCGAACGACGTACTCGTTTGGTAGGCGGATTTTAAGACTGTCGCCAATCTTAGCGCCTGTTTTTGCAAAGCTGTCATCGTATTGGCGGTTTGTCTTGCCAACAAAGTTAAGCTTCTGGTGAAGAATACGCAGCGCCTCTCGGGTAACTGCGGTCGCGGTCAGTAGTGTGTTAGCCATTTCAATTTAATCCTAAAATGTGCCAGTCAGTCAACGTCGACCCTTTGCCTTGAGGTCTTTCTCACGCCATGCTTGCCATGCTTTAACAGACAAATTATCAGGGTTAACGCTTGCTTTTGCGTTTTTGCCTTTGATAGAAGCGACAGGTTGAGCCTCGGCGGGCTTAGGGGCTTTGTTGCTCTTTGACTTGGCAACGATGTTTCTGTAACGACGAGCGTCGTCCAACACTCGAACCATTCGAGGGTCTAAAACGCTACTCATCTCGTCTTTGCTAAAACCGTAAGTGTCAATGCCTGACTTAAATATGGTTTTGGCTGTATCTTCATTCCAGTTTGGTATGACCTTCGCCAACTCTTTGAGTCCTTCCTCTTTCAGCCTGGCACCCTCTTGATGCTGCTTCTGAGCGACTTCCTGTTGCGCGTGTATCATTCGCTGGACTGTGTTTGTTCTGTTCTCGACGAGTTGACGGCGCTGAAAATCCAACCGCTGAAACTCGACAGGGTCGTCATAACTAAGCTGGTTCCAATCGACTTGTTCATACTGGGCAAGCTGTGCATCGATTTGGCGTACTGTCGACGCCTCTTCAAAGAACTGTTCTTGCACTTTAACGTTCGCTTGGAATTCAGTCTGTTGCGCCTCGAATGCCTTGCGTTGGTCAGCTACTTCCATTGTCTTCTTGGTGTAGTCGCCTTGACGCATTAGAGCATCCTTGATTTCAGCCGTGAGTTTGTAGGTTTTACCCTCATACTCAACGTCCATAAGCTCAGGTTCGGACTCGTCGGTATCCGGTTGCCCGTCGCTTTCTTCGTTGACGATAGCCACTAGATCGTCATCAGGGTCCGTAGATACTTCAATTGCCTCTGCTTTTGGGGCATCAGGGTCTACAAAACGCCGTTCTGGTGCTGGTGCGGTATCCTGTACAGGCGCATCATCAACCGGGGCTATGGATTCAAGCGGTGCTTGGCTGTCCATCTGTTCCATTATTTATATCCTTCGTGGGTCAAGTCCGGGATTCTGTCCCGGTGCAGACGTAGGCTTGGCCTTGCTAACTTTATCCAATAAGTCAACGGCTAGTTTGTCGTTGCCTTGTTGAGTTTTAACGTCGGCTTCCATGCGTTCTGTGTCCGCCTCATAAGCATCTATCAAACTACCCCGTTTTTTAATTTGGGCTTCGAATTGCTTAGTTTCAGCGTTCATTCTGTCAATGGATATGCGCTCTTGTTCAAGCTGCTTCATATCCATTAGTGTTTTAATCTGTGACTCTGCCATTTGTAATTGCTGCTTAAGTTGCGCAACCATTGGGTCCTCTTCGTCCTCACGTAAGTTCGCAGGGAGTAGAGACTTCAGGCGGGTAGCAATTTCGTCAGCGCCTGGCCAGTCTAGATTCTTTGCTATGATGTCGCCCACGTATGGCGCGGCTTGAGGGAATGCTGTGATAAGCTGCATCATTTGATCTGCAGCCTCTTGGCGTTTCGTGGTGAACGACGGACCTGCTTTAACAACAACATCGTATTTGCCTGTTGTCAGGTCAAAGATACGTTCTACGCCGTCTATAAGCTTCTCTTGTTCACCCTTCTCCACAGCTTGGCCTGTTTCCATGCTGACCGGCTGGTTAATTGGAATTTCAAGCGGCTCGTCATCCTCACCTAATACCCGCAATATACGAGCCTTGGTGTACGTGTGAGGGATAAGGTCAACAATAATGCGTCCAGCGTGGCGAATGGCGCGAGTAAGGTTGTCTTGGAAATGGAATGTTGACGTGTCGCCCTCTTGGTTTCGTCTTTGTATCGCGATGCCGCTAATCTCATTAGCTGCCATGCCCAGACTAGCGTCCTGCATCCCCATAATACCCTTCATATCGTCGCTGGACGACATGGATTCACTAATAGCGCCAGCCGGCACACCAGCGAACGGCTCACGTGTCGGCCGCATCTTGCCCGGTGTGTATTCTAATGTCTGGTGATTATCAGTGTTCGCTGTCGCCCAATTATCGTCTGCATCAAAGGCCCCTGCTTCTCCAACCCACGGAGCTTTAGGGGCAAGCGCGACCAGCTCAGTCGATGCTGTGCGCCAATAGTTGTAGTTGCGTTGTGCGTCTTGTGATTGATAAGTTAGGCCATGGTGGTAACGCTTACCATCGTCTATGGTTTCCTCACCATAAACAGGGATGATAGGAATATACTTACCAGCCCAGTCGTTAGTCTCAAGAACCTCTTGACCGTTCATTATGTATTGCGTGACTTTGTAGCTCTTTGTCTCGCGCTCGAACTCAATAGTTATATCGAGTGAGTCAAATATCTCTTTGGCGTTCTCATACACGTCTTTCTGCATAATCTGGCCGTCGGTCAGCATCAGCAGCGTTTCGGACACCTCTTCACGCTTCCAATATTCAGCAATGAGAACGTGGTCCTCTTCGAACCAGTCTTGACGGTCTTCAGCGCCTAAGAAATCCCAATCAACTGCTTCTGCATTAGGGTAATCTGCTTTGAACGATTCAGTTGTTACCCATTCAGTTATGAACGCCTTATTCCAGTCCGAAGAATCAACCGCCGTACTATCTGGATCACCGTAGACAGAGAACGGGTTCATTATCCGCTCAATGACGATATCCTTGTCAAAAGCGTCTTGGAATACAAAATCGACATTAACCCGAAAATAACCGATACCGCACGATGCAGCCCAATCAATGGCTGTGTCATATGCAGCGCCCGCGTCGGACCTGTATTCGATGTTACGGATTAGACCATTAAGGACTTCTGCAGTCTCTACGTCAGCATTATCGTCTACGGGGTGAACTTTGATTGATGGCTTGTTCTGCCGAGCGTCGTTAACTACCTGGCGAATAAACGCTGGCAGTTTGTTCATTGTCAGGCAAGGACGGCCCTTAGACTCACGGTCCTTTCGGACGTTCTCAGGCCATTGCTCACCCAACCGAGCAAAATCGTACTCTTTCTTGGACATGTCCCGCTGCGTTGACTCGTAATCAACGCAGTTTTGATACGCTTCTTTGGCTTCGAGAAGAAGTTTGTCCATTATACACCTTTAATTTGTTATATACGTTTTACGCTAAACAGAACGGCAGGTCAATGTAAACTACCATATGAATGTGTAGTATAGATTTAAATAAAAACTAAACGTTAATGACTTCGGAAACTCTCATGCCGAATACTTGAGAAATCTCGCCAAGCGTCCAGCCGCCCTCTTTCATATCACGTATGATTTCGCTGCGTCTGAGGCGTTGGCCGCCTGTCAGCTTCTTAGCCTTGGCGAGTTCAACTATCTCTGCGCCGAGTTCTATTGCGTGTTCTTGTGCTTTGAGGTTCATCTATCCCATCCAATTCAAATTACGCGGCGGTTTATTCGTCTTTTTCTTGCGCACGTTTGGCGTGTACATGCTCATCATAACAGAGTCAGATTCATTTGGCGAGACAATGCCTAGACGCTTCATGTCCTCCTTGCTCATTAGCTGTATAAGACCGTTGCCGTTCTGCTTTCTTGGTATCCTGCATATCTGTGACCGGAACACGCTTTCGTTTTCAATCCCATCGCTATCGAATGATATCATTTTATCCGGATCCATGTACTCACCGCGCTCGACACACCGATATGTGTTATACATCCTATTTGCTAACGTTATATAATATTGCGCCCTGTTATTCTTGAATGTCTCTGCATACGTCTTTGGTGCGTCCTCACGGCGAGTTTCGTTGAACATATATATATCTCTTGCGTTGTCTTGGCCTACCCCTGACAAAGACCCTTGAAACATGTGGTATTCAATCGCCATGTTATTAAAAGCAAGCTGTACTTGGCGTTTAAGGCCCGTACCCATGCCGTCGCCATCCCAGACGAACCAGTCGGCACCATCTTTAATAGCGTTCTCTGTGGCCCAATCACAGGCTTGATCTATTTCGCCGGTACGCATCGATTGCACTGACTTGATAATTGAGCCATGACGCAAGCTATACCCTCCTGCATCCTTGCCCCCGTCAAATGGATCATGCGCGGCTATCTTAGCCCCGAGAGGTTTGAAAGCGGCTTCTAGGTGGGGAAGTTTGTGCGCATCAAGACAGGCGTCATACCACTCAGGTTTGATGATAGACCCTTCAACCTCGTCGTAGTATGCGCCTTTCCATTTATGGTCATACTCAGCACGAGACAACCGGTTGTGATCGTCTGCGCGCTCGTCCTCAAGGCCAGACGCTAGGAACCAGGCAGGCGGCATGTCGGTATAATTCATTTGAACCACCATAATTAAATCATCTTCGTAATACCCGCATCTAGTCAATTCAGACTCAGCGCGAGCAAGCCATCGCTTCGCAACCGCTCCCGTCCTAGATCCTCTGTTCATAGTGATAATAATCTCAGGCATTTTTACATCTTCGCCAGCGATTTTACGTTCTGCATCCGCTGCATTAAGCCGGACAGACGCAGTGAGAACACGCAAGGTATTCTCGGTCACGTCCTCTCCCTCTTCAATCCATAGCCCGTCGACGCCTGATAATGTAGATTTGATGGAAGTTATGTTGCGCGCTAAACCTCGATAGAATATTCGTCCGCCGGAACTGTGAGTAATTCCCGTTTTAGTGTCGCTGAATCCTGCTATCCCTAAACGCTCAATTTCTTCAAGGATCGTTCTATGCACTGATTCTTCAATAGAATTTTGGTGTTCACGCGCACAGCACCATAGCTCACCTTTAGAAACTCTAGCCCCAACATAGTCTGACACACCCGTTGATTTAGTAGACCCACGTCCTCCAACAATAATTTTTATACGCTTTGGCTTGGTGAAGATAGGGTAAAGGTTCTCGACATACTCAATCTTTATCTGTTCCACGAGCCCCCACAGGGACAAACACAAGTTCAGCGCCGTCCTTCCCTACTAACTCATGTTTCTCACTAAACGCTTGAATGTCTACATGCTTGCCAACCGTATCAAGGGCTTTTAAGGCGTTTGAGCGGTCTTCTGCTGTTCTCGCCTCTTTATATACGTCAGCGGCCTGTTCAAGCACCCAGCGCGCTGTAATGCCCGTCTCTGTGGCCCTTACGTCCAATGCTTCCTTGATTGCCGCGGCAATGTTAACTTTGGTTAAGTTCTGACAGCCTATCTCTTTTGCTGTCCTCTCACTGTACCCAGCACGAATTGCCGCCTGTGTTGCGTTCAGATCAATCAGGTATTCGTTTACAAACGCTTGTTGTTTAGGTGTGAGTTTATGTGTCATAAACATTCCATAAGTAAGGCTTCAAAGACAACTTTCCCCGGCGCATTGACAATCGTATAGTTTTAGCGACGATACATGGAAACACGCTTTTTCAATGTAATCTTCTGCGAACCATATGCAGTTGACATCAAATTCATCCGTTAAAGGTCCTGAAACTGTCATAGCAGGGCCGCCGGACCTCAACACCACAACGTCGCCCACTTTAAAGTCTGGTTTATCGGTCAATGTCTTGTCTCCTTTTGATTGTGGTATGACTCTCTCACCCTCCATGCAGTCCGGCCATGACTTCTTTATCGCCGCGACTATCCAAGCTGATTCCTGCTCGTCATACGCGCTTAAACCAACGTCTGTCCCGTGACACCCGCAAGGGTAGTCGAATTTAGCAGTATCATAGACTGCCCCTTCCCCTGATTCCACACCTACTAACACAACGCCCGCTTTAGCTGCGACGTCCTCTAGCCATTTGGTTCTCAATGCATTACCTCCCCATGGCTGGATACACGTTCAGCCCCTAAGTGTTCCATGATGTCGTGAGACAAATTAACGGCTGCGTCAGAAAGAGCTACGTCCATACCATCGACATGAGTCCCTATAGTCCCGTCGAATCGTATCGTTAACATGATGACAGCGCCGACGCCTTCGCATGCCAAGACTAGCCCTGTTGCAACTTCTGCCACCTTGTCTTCGTCAACTTCAGTTATAGTGTGTTCTTTATTTTCCATTTTAATGCACCGCGTCCCATAAAAGTTCAAACATCATTTGCGCTTCTGTGCGCTCGTGGCTGTCCAGTTTACGTTGTTTAATTACCTGGCGTAAAGCCTTGCCGTCGTACCCCGCACGGATAGCTGCCTGCTTCGCGTTCAAGTCTATCAGGTATTCGTTAATGAACGCCTGTTGCTTGGGTGTTAGCTTATTAGCCATGCTTATGGTTTATCCTCTAATATTTCCAGAACATCGTGCAGGACTAAAGCCAACTCCACAACTGCCGCAGGGTCGCAAATCTCCAGCCTCTCGCTTGGGATGGCCTCAAGGCGCTCTCTTGCCTGGCTTAATAACTTACGTTGCCAAGATTCCATGTCAATGAACCCTATCCCAATATAGCTCAAACATTGAAATCTGCTCTTGCCTGTCGATGCTATCGAGTTTTCGCTGCGAGACAACCTGCTTAATAGCCTTCACGTCATATCCCGCGCCCCTTGCCTCTGAATACACTTCTTTTATGTCCGAAACTAAGGCAGTTTTTTCTTCTTCAAGACGTTCGATACGCTCAACAATAGTCTTTAGCCGTTCGTCTGTTGCCGGTGTTAATCGTTGTACGTTTTCCATTATAAGTTTTTCCCTATATCTGCGTGGGCGTTGCGCGCTCTAAACACTTCTTTAGGCGCTACACGTTCCTCGCCAACCTTTGCAATCAGCTTTCGTGCTTGTTTTTGTTTGCGCTTCGTGTCTCGGACGTTGCGCCTTGCTTGAGCCTGGCGTTCCATACCGGTTTTGTTTGAATTTTTCATTCGATCCAACCTTTGCTTTTTTTTATGTGCGCCTTAACCCATTTCTGCACAGGGCTTGCCTTTTCTACAACCGGGTCTAGCACCCATGATGAAGGTGCCCCCCAGTTTAAGAACTCAATAATTTCGTCCGTGTCCGCGTCTAACATGGTAGAGCCAAACGCTGCAAAATATTTTGTTTGGTTTGCATTCTTCTTTCTATACATCTTTTTTCCCTTCTAGTGCCTTGCGAAGTCCATCCGCAAGTTGTTCTGTGAACAAGGTTATCTGGCTGTTAGGCTCCTTGCGATGTGTGGATATGTTACCACCGCACACAATCCCTTTCAAGCTATCTATCTGTAAATAGCAAGTCCCGAATATTGTATCAATCCTAGTCACTGTCGTTTCTGTCCGGTTTTTCATCTAATTCCCTCGGTATTTGTGTTGGGTTGCATTGGCCGCGTTCGTGTTCTTTCCAGACCCACTTCTGGAACCGGGCCTTTATTTCATCGTTAAGTGTGTTCCATACAACGCAACGCTTTGGCGTCCAAGACCCGGGAATCCATTTAGTCATCAGGGGCGATACGGTCCCGAACAAGTCGGGCGTAACCTTCGATGTCTTTCCAGTGGTCAGGGTAATTTGGATTACCACACACAATACGAGCAACTTTTAACGCAATCATTTGTAAGGCTTCTTTCTTATCATCGGTTAAATTGCCCCAATACGGCGCGCAATCCATATGAAATTTTAACGATTGAGCGACTGAGGCAACATCACTAAAATCCCCATGCGTCGCCTCTCGCTCGTTTAATGTTAAATCTATATCGTTGTTCATTTCATTGTCCTTTTTTGTTGGATGCATGGGTTGCCGTTTTTCATGTCAGAGCGAACGCACCAAAAATCTCCATACGAATCGCCTGTTATAAAATCGCGCGTTCTGACTTTGAAGCCAAGGCGCTCCCAATACATACGGATGTTGTTAGAATATCGGCCAGGGCCTTCGTGGGCTAAGGATTCAGTCATTGTTCATCCCCTGTTCTGCTTTTACGTTCCCAACTCTGCGCCATTCACCAACGGCCTTTTCCTTAGATAATCGTGCGAACTCATTGATATCTAAGCGAACAAGAACATGCTCATATGCTTTTTCACACCTTTTTACGTCTTCATAACTAAGCGTCGCCGTTATAGGAATTCCACTGGTGGAGAATAGTGAAATTATTATAATACATTTAATCATATCTCCATCTCCTTCTGTGCTTGTTCGATCATGGTTTCCCACCATTCGATATGGCACCTATCTACATCGCCCTCTTCAGCAAATCCGTTAAAACCTTCCATCGTTCCTGAATTGGTTAGCATCCCCTCAGTCGGCTCGGTCGGGACGATGGCGTATCCAAGAGCTTCGATGGATAATAGCGCCAAGCCCCATGCTCGATCACCCGCGCCCTGACTTGGCGAGGTTTGTAGTTCCGTATTATACGCATAACGCATTGTAGCTATAATCTTATCTCGCTTGGTCATTATTACCTCCATAATGATTTTATTAGTACACAATTAGAATATCCAATCATTGCAGATAATGCCGCGCCCCCATGTTGGACAATTGGGATAGACTGGTTAGGCATGAGTCGTGAATTATAAACATGGCGCTCAATCGCGTCATACGCTTCCTTGCCGTACATGTATGTCATTTTATTGCCCTCGGCTTTGTTGGAAGGTTAGACAATAATTCGCTAAGACCCTGCGCGTCAAAAGATTCTTCGGCCTTTTCTTTAGCTAATCGTGCGAACTCATTGCCAACCGCCTCACGAGCATTTTGTGCAAGCGTTTTTACCTCCCCGCAATAAGCAATAGGCTTCCACGTCGATTGCCCTGCATTTTTTCCTGTTTTTGCGACGGTTAATCTCTCAATGGTATATTGTTGCGCATCGTAGTCGTTGACCCGCAAAGTAGCTGTAAGTTTAATTGGTTCCATTATTTTATTGCCCTTTCTATTGCGTCTTTGAGAAGCAAACGGCGTCTGCCCCATAATTCTAAATTTTCGTAAAGCTCAGCCCATGTTGGGAAAAACTTATTTGACCTGCGTATTGTTTTAAGAACGTACTCAACAACGTCCGCCGGGTATTCTTCTAAATCCTCAACGTAGATTGCTATGATAGCAGCTTTGTCGAAATCATCCATATTTTTCATCGGCATCGTTAAAATCATTTTCTGCACCAGCCGCGCTATTTCTCTTTGAGGCATAGGTCTACAAGAGTCCATCGCATTCGAATAGTGCGTGATGTCAACGCTGGAGACTTCGAACCCTATGACATCGTGAGTGTCACTCCCAGCCCATTCGGGTTGCAACTTCATCCCCAATTTCAAAAATGCTTCGAGGCTTTTTGTCGTCTCTGCCGGGTTTGTCATGGATGATCTGCCCGTGGTCGTCGTCGTAACATCCTTGGTTGAGCCATGTCGATGGGTGCTTAATAAATTTTGTGGAAGTTCCTGCATCGCTTATTTCCTGATTATAGGCTTCGACGCCCTGATTTAATTGGTCGATAGTTACACCATCTTTGATTGCCTTAGCGAACGCCTTCTCTGCAGCCTTCTTTCCAATCTTTCTAGGATACTGAGAATACCAGTCATTGAAATTATCGGGCTGAAAAATAACTGTTATATTATTACCTTCTTCCTTTTTTACCTTCTTACCTTCTTTAGACGTGGTTACTTGTTGGTTATCTGTTGGTTGTTTGTTGGTTACTTGTTGGCTATCTTGTTGGTTATCGTCTTGGTATTTTTCCCAGCAAAGTATTGATATTATTGAGAATTTATTAGTTGAGTTGATGGTTATTTCGTTGGTTGATAAAAGCTTGTCCAAAGCAGTACGCACTTGCTGTTCTGACATACCAAGCTGTGCAGACAACGCCGTTCGCCCTGCGACAACAGACCCGGCAGGCACTTCTTGACCCTTGAATCTTGATGGTTTGTAATTAGCTTTAACCAAAAGATGCAGGAATAGGCGCATAACGTTTGCGTCAGTATACCATTCCCAATCTTCTATGGTTCTGTGAAGTTTTAGCCACCCGGCCATTTATCTCTCCTATCGTTACTCTCCAAAAAAGGCGGCGGGCCGGAGAGCGAAACCAGCACAGAGATCAAGCTGTGCTTTTTTTCACCGCGAAGTAATTATACATCTAAAGGGCGCTTTCGCAACTCTTCTCTCAAATGGGAAATAAACCTATCCATGCATAATCTATGATGCGTTGATTGATGACGCAGCATAAGCGCGCGCCTATAGCTGTTAATAGCTGTTGAGTGGTCCGTTCGGCTTAGCGCCTTAGAAATGTTGCTCCACGTTGCCGACGTGAGCAGGCGTGAGGCCCAGACGATGACATGGCGTACTTGTGCTATATGCTTCGCCCTGGTGTCTGATTGAATGTCCCGAACCCCGATCTCACACTCGCCTGATATGTAGTTTATGATAAAATTGATTTCCGCGTATAGTTTTCTCTGTTTCCGTTTATTCATAATTTGTTCTCCATCTTGAGCATGTCGGTCATGGCGTTTTGTAGCGCTTTTGCGTGGCCCGACTTATACCCGTCCGGCGCTTTTTCGTATGCTTTTGATGCTTCTGCGTGGGCTAGAATAGCGAGTTTCTTTGACGTTTCTTTTATGTGTGCTTTGCTCATTGCCTTGTGAATAGCGCGGGCGCTGAGTGGGCGTTTTCGTGAATGTTCCAAGTCGTCCCTAAAATCTGCGTAAAAATACATTTTTATGTCTCCGTTATTTTGATTCCGTACTGAGCCTCAACAAGCTTTTTCTTAAGCCGATACATAGGCGTTTTCATGCCTTTTACGTCCTCAATCACGCAAGTCTCGGCTGTAAAGTATTTAAAGTCTGCCTTGTAAAAACAACAAAATTTACCTTTGATTATAATGTCGAAACGAGGCTGTAAGGTGAGGCAGGTAATCTCACCCGCACGTTCGAGAAGCTTTAGCTCTGCATACCTGGCAGCCTCTTTCTTTGAGTCAAAGGTAATGCCGTCAACAACCGTTTTGACCGCGTTGTATTTGCCGCGCTTAAACATTGAAGAAATCGCAGAGTTTTGGCTCTACACCCTTTTTCCTAGCGAACATAATAAGCGGCTCTGCGTACTTCATTGCAATCCCTGTCTTTTTCCATTTCGAGACTTTATCGTCTGAGACATTCAAGGCTGTTGCAATCTCGCGAGTCCCGCCGATTGATTCTAATAACTGTTTATGTAAATGCATGAATTCTCCTTTTCAGTTTTCTTTGTACCGCAAATATATTTGCAGCGCAATGCAAAATAATACTTGTTAGTCAGATAAATTGGTGTATTATATAATCATCAAACAACGGAGGATTTTATGGACAAACCGATTCAAGATAGCTTACGAAAATCCACCCAAGACCATATTGACAGGTTAGAAAGTGAAGCTATCATTATGGCGGACGCGCTTGATTACATAATGCACAACTGGCCTGAGATATTTGAGTACCGCCACGGTGCGCCGCACATCAAACAAACAAAGGGATTAATTAAATGGCACAAGCACAAGTAGAGATTCTAGGTGGGCTTACTGTTTTGGCGAGGGGTCCGATTTGCCCACCAGAACCAGACGTTGGAATTTTTCACCCCTATGTTGTTGATTGGGAACTTTTTTGGACAACAGGGAAGGGCAAGGAACTACCTGAGTCTATGTATCAACGACTCAGTAACGCTGACGAAGAGGCGATTGAACACGCTCTTTTAACGGATGAATTCTAATGAACAAAGCAATTGTAAACGTCCTGCGCCGGTCGGCAAAACTTCGAGGGGCCACGTCAGACGACGTGCAAGATGCTTTAATTCACGCTGAAGCCATATTAAAGTGCGCGCCTCAGATAAGCACCAGTTGTGGCGGCAAAGGCCCGAGCACATCAACATTTGTTGCGCTGGAAAAAGTGCGTAAAGCAATAGAAAAAGGAAACTAGGAAAAATGACACACGTAAAATCAAGTATTTTAGCATCGCTGCATAGTGTTATGGAAAAATGCGGATACGTTCAAAAGAAAGGGAAAAACACGTTCCACGGCTACAAGTACGCGGGCGAAGCTGACTTGTTAGAGGTGCTGCGCCCTGCAATGATTGAAGCGGGGCTTATGTTGATTCCATCGCAAGAAGAAGTGCAGCCAATAGACTCTCATGGTAACACATTAGTTAAAGTTGCTTACACCCTCGCGCATAAAGATGGCGAGGTGTGGCCAGAGAAAATTATCGCTTACGGATGCGGAAATGACAGAAACAAGAACGGTGTCGGCGACAAAGGACTGTACAAGGCGTTAACTGGTGCTAATAAATATCTGCTGTTCAAGTTGTTCCAGATAGAAACAGGCGACGACCCAGAGGCATCAGAAGGGACGCCAGTTATTCATCGAAACATCACGGAGAAACAAGAACAAGAACTGGTGAACTTAATAAATCAAAAAGGCGTCAAATCTTCTGTATTTTTAAAGTATTACAAAATAGAGAATTATGACGAGATGCCGTCCGACAAGTTTGCATCAGCAAAAGCATCTCTTGAAAACAAGGCAGACGCATAATGGAACAAAGAACGCCAGAATGGTTTGCGGCCCGAACAGGCAAGGTTAGTGCTAGTAAAGTCTCAGATGTTATGTCTAAGACTAAATCAGGGTATGGCGCAAGCCGAGCCACATACATGAGCCAACTTCTCGTGGAGAGGCTCACAGGCACCCCTACGGAGTTCTACGCCAACGCAGCCATGCAATGGGGAACTGATACCGAGCCGCAAGCGCGAGCTGCCTACGAATTTAAAACAGGCAACGCTGTTATTGAAGAAGGATTCATTCTGCACCCTAACATCGAAATGTCAGGGGCATCACCTGACGGCATGGTATGCGATGAGGGTATGCTGGAGATTAAATGCCCCAACACAGCAACGCACATTGCAACGTTGCTCGCAGAAAAAGCACCGTCGAAATATATGAACCAAATGCAATGGCAGATGGCTTGTGCTGGGCGTCAATGGTGCGACTTCGTGTCATTCGACCCTAGACTACCAGAGAACAATGATTTCTTTTGTGTCCGCGTTGACCGTGACGACGAGCGCATTGAAGAACTTGAATCCGAGGTTGTTAAATTCCTTGGAGAACTTGACGAAATGGTTTTAAAACTGAAAGAAAGATTAAAAAAATGATGCATCTAATGGTGGCCGGGAATGTCGGTCGAGATAGCGAAATAAGAACGACTCAATCCGGTAAGAGCAACGCGAGCTGGTCTGTCGCTTGCGACACTGGATTCGGAGACAAGAAAAAGACGACATGGGTCCGGTGCACAATGTGGGGAGAACGTGGAGAAAAACTTTCTGCATGGATTAAAAAAGGAACTAAGATTGTTGTTACAGGTGAACCAACTATCAACGAATATGTTGCGAAAGACGGGACGACGAAAACGTCATTAGAGCTGCGTGTTTCAGAAGTTAAACTAATGGGCGGTTCTGAGCATAATGATAGTGGTGAAGAAACGGCCATAGCCAGCAATACGGACTTAGATATACCTTTTTAACATATCGGGAATGGTATAAGCTCACAGAATTGGCATGGTGAGCGTACGGAAACAATCGCTGAGGTTTTCCCGACCTTTTGACACCTAAACCGCCCGCGCCGGGACGGGACAATATCCCGGCAACTTTTCAAAATAGGATATTCATAAATGAGTAAATATATAAAAATCAAAATAGACGTAGACTCTGGCGAGGCGTCAGCAGAAGTCACAGAGGCTTTTGAAATGGAATCAGGAATTTGGC
>Ga0208413_1000693_pt1 | contig 24033 bp, 16 predicted proteins | sample AntAceMetag02UKD_FD_184761 | JGI IMG/M metagenome (GOLD analysis project Ga0208413, IMG submission 184761) | Saline lake microbial communities from Ace Lake, Antarctica - Antarctic Ace Lake Metagenome 02UKD (SPAdes) (version 2) | ecosystem: Environmental > Aquatic > Non-marine Saline and...
TGCACAAGCAGCGTGTAACTTATGGTGAACTTTACTTAAATCTATCACTTGTGGATGATTCTGACTATCTGCCTGACGGTCTATTAATCCTAACTTTCTGGCTAAGCCAGTGTACACATCTTCTCCACTAAAATCAACACGGCCTGCATCTGATAAAGGTTGAGTATGCGCAATAACTAGATAATCTAATTTATCAGTATACTCTAAAATTTTAATCATAGTAGCAAACGGGCCACCGTCATATTTTTGACGACTTAGCCGTTCTTCTTCCAACGCAAATATAATTTCACCGTCTTTTAATAAACAAACTCCGCCGTTGTGGCCGCGGGTTATTGCTGCAATCCATTGACTCATTGTTTATCCCCGTCAGTGTACGATACTGATAGTGGTTTTAACGATCCGCTACTTGTTGAAAACGCAGGAACTTGTTGTGTACTCGGTGTTGGGCAATAACCAACGTCTTGCTGTTGTGGCGGAGCAAATTTGCCTTTAAACTTAGTTGATTTACCTAGGCGTTTTTTAATAGACGCTAATACTTGGTGTACTTGCTCCCTGGATAATTCCATAGCCTCGTCATTTGCACGGTCTAATTCATCTTCCATAGAAATTCTAATAGGACTATAAACTCTATTATCTTTTCCAGCATCGATTATATCAAACTCAGGGCATTCAGGATAAGAAATGTTAACTGGAAATGTTGAGCCAGTTACGATAGTTGCTGTTTTATTAAATGCGCGGGCCAAATGCTGTCCTAAACTATCACAGCCAACAAAGTGATCAGCAATATCAATAATACCAGCCCATACTCGCAAGTCATTTATTTGTAACATTGCCACAGGACTCTTGCCAGTTTCTTTTTCTTCCAATGCGATTGGAAACTCACTCATTAAGATAACTCCATACTCTTTTTTGAGGTCATTGATTATTTCAACAGTGTCTTTAAGATTGAAACTTCGAGAGCTAGGATCTACTACAAACTCTCCTAAGTTTTGAACACTACGTCCAAAAGGTTGAATTACTATAACTTTATCAAAGCCTGTTTTAAATTTAACTTCTTGCACAATATTGTAAGACTGCACTACTTCCATTTTATTCAAAATAATTCTTGGAGCTGGTAAATTACGTACTCCTTGATTGTTAATAATAATATCAAATGCCTGTGCTAGACTACATTTTTGATTATAATATTCCCAAACACGATAGGGTTCAGGAGTAATTAAATCTCTATGCTTTAAGTGTTGCTCAAATAATCCCTTGTGCCAAACATCATAAACTTTGCCGTGCAGCGTTGGATGCCCTTTATAAAAGTCAGTTCCGCCTTCACACACAATTATAAAATCATCAGTTGTTTCTGCTAGTTTTTCAAATGCTGGAATTGAACTAACTACTCTTCCTGCTCCGCCGTTGATAACATATGCTTTAGATCTTGTCAATTTAATCTCCTATTATACTGTATATTATTACGTAACTAAATTATGCAGTATTTATAGTGAGTTAACCTGAGTCAAAAAAAAGTAATCATTTAATGATTACTTTTTAAGTTATTAGTATTATGCAGGGTCGGGTCTTTTTAGTCCGCCATCTTCAATCAACACTGTGTCTGGAGTAAGAGGAAACATGTAATATGCAATACTTGGCGGAACTCCGGCAGCTTCTAACACTCCCGGCAAGTCTCGAAGCCGTTGACGGTATTCTTTCCATACGTCTTTAACATACTGCGGCATGTCTTCTGCAATTTGTGAATCGCTATTATTTAACATTTTTGTTCGATGGTCTCTAATATCTTCCCATGTCATCGGAGTATCTTTATCTAATAATTTTTGTATTGCAGTCCACACTTGTAACGTAGGCAGCCCATCTATAACTTTAACACTGTATCGATTATACACATCTTCCGGAAATAATGGTAAGGCGTATTTAAATTGCGGATATCCTTCAATAATTGGACTATGCGGGTGCGGAATAATTTCTGTACCTCGTGTTTCTTGTACCAACGGGACAATTGGTGCTCGTAATTGACAAATTAATGGATATTCAGTACAGTCAATTTCAAACAAAGTAGCGTCTAGTGGTATTGGTCGTCCGTCCATTAAATCTTCAGCAGTTAGTGGTCCATGAGTTTCTATTCCATCTTCTCCAATTTGGAGATATATTTTGTCTGGACCATCGTAGGTACAAGTGCGTGTTTTACCTTCACTTTGTGAGTGATCCACTAAAAAATTGTTTGGAATTGGTAATTGATATGAGATTGAAATTATTGCCATTTTATTTTTCCTTGATATATTAAAAATATGTAATCTTAACTAAGCCGGGTCCGCCCATACCACCTTGGCCGCACCATGCTCCTGCATTACCGCCGCAGAAAGTAGTCATAGCACCGTGGCCGCCTGTGCCGTATGGAACCGTCCAACATCCGCAACGCATAGCACAACAAGTTAACTGTGTAGTAACTTCGCCGCCTATAAATGGGGCACCTGTAGAAGTGGTACCGTTGCACCAACATCTGCATATTCCCATACCATTATTATCGAACGTGCCCGGATGATTACCCATAGTAAAGTCTGATCCGTTTGATGTAGGTCCAACACAGCAACTAAATTCTGAGTTACATGCAGTGGACCAGGAGGTGTTTGCACAGCCGCCTGTTCCACCGATGGCGCAGAAATTACTCAAATTAAATCCGGTAACGTAACTAGTACATCCGGTGCATCCGTCACATTCAAGTCTGCAACAATTTCCGTTGCCTGCTGCACATACTTGATATGTATTTCCAGGAACAGTAACAACCGACTTAGCAGCATAATAGCCGCCGCCTGCACCCTTATAATGATGACATCTATTGCATTGACAAGCACCATTGCCGCCGCCACCGCTGCCCCATGCTTCAATATATAATCTAGTTACTCTAGGCGGAACGACCCAGCTGCACGCTGATCCAGTTGAACATGCACAGGGTGCTCCGTAAAACCATTGTATGTTCCACTCCCCTAGAGCTGTATTATCTATAGCCGATTGCTGGATGGCGCCATCGAGAACGTTGTCAACTGTTAGTTTTTTATAACTTGCATAACTTGCCATCTCTAATCCTATTAAAAATATGTAATCTTGACTAAGCCGGGGCCACCCACGCCCCCCTGCCCACAACAGCCAGTGCCACAATATGTTGACATCGCGCCCTGGCCGCCATGTCCGTATGGTACTGTCCAACATCCGCAACGCATCCAACAACGTCCCTGTATCTGTCTACCCGAAGTCCCAATTAACGGAGCACTAGTTGTATTGGCGTTTGTTCTATAACAGTGACACTGTCCAACATCATAACGAAACCAAGTGTATCCAAAAGTTCCCGCGTGAAGGCCGAACCCTAAATTGCCACCGTTTGCCCCTGCTTCTAAACAGCAGTCAAACGCTGAATTACATGTAGTAGTCCAGTCGCCTGTAGCACATCCGCCAGTTCCTCCAATTGCACAAAAGTTACTAGTACCAAATCCGTTTACATAACTAGTACATCCTATGCATCCCTGACATTCCAATCTACAACAATTTCCATTCCCAGCAGCACACACTGTATATTCACATCCCGAATTAGTGGCAAATGTAACATTATTATAATAGCCGCCGCCTGCTCCTTTGTAATGTTGACATCTGTTACACGAGCATGCTCCGTGTCCCCCGCCGCCGGCTCCCCATGCTTCAATTTGTAAAGTTTTTACAAACTGCGGTACTGTCCATAAACAGCAACTTCCACTAGATAATGCACAGGGTTGGCCAAAAAACCACTGTACTCCGTATTGTTTACGAGTTCCAACTGCTAATGCACTATCCTGTATTGTTTGAGGTAAGATACTGTCTGCAGCAACTACTTTTTTATAGCTTGAATAACTTGCCATCTGTGTCTTCCGTTAATTAAAAGTTACTTTGACAACGCCGCTGCCGCCCGTGCCGCCTTGCCCACAACAAGTGCCACAATAATTTGTCATTGCACTTTGCCCGCCTGTGGCATAAGGCACAGTCCAGCAACCGCAACGCATCCAGCAACCGTATACTGATCCTTGAACGTTTCCGCCGCCGCTGAGAAATGGTGCTCCAGTAGCGCAGAACTGTTTATGAAAACAATGGCATAGCCAATTGCCGGACCATGCACCGCTGTGGTTACCCATACCAAAATCTCCGCCATTGTTAGTCGGTGCTAAACAACATGGATAGCAAGAATATAATGCGTTAGGCCAATTGGTATCAGCAATGCCTTGCTGGCCGCCGATTGCACAGAAGTTGCTTAGATTGAATCCGTTTACATAACTAGTACAGCCTTGACATCCATTGCATTCAAAACTACAGCAAGGATACACTCCCCCTGCACAAATAGTATATTGACAACCGGGAGTCGAAGAAACAGTTTTTGTATTATAATAACCGCCTTGTGCTCCTTTATATCGATGACACCTATTACAACTACACGCTCCGTTACCATTTCCGCCTGCACCCCACGCTTCAATAGTGATACTATTGACCCCTGTTGGAACTGTCCACAAACAGCAACATCCGGCAGTTAGCGCACTTGATGTTCCGCGAACCCAAAATACGCCATATGTTTTCCCTGCAGACGCTTCAAATTTTTGGTCAGTAAGTTGGCTTTGTGTTGTAAAATTTTCCGAGCTAACTTTTTTGTAACTTGAATATGATGCCATAATAAATACCTCAATTAGATTGAGAAGATCCTCCACCCAAATGTATCGCCCGAGAATATCAACTCAAATGCTGCTGACTCAGTACTAACTACTAAGTTCTCAGCGTCACCTTGTAATAATTTACCATTTCTTGCCACTGTAAATGCATTAGTATCAAATGTTTTTGCAACGTCTAAAAATCTAATACTATCGCCAACACTTGGCGATGCCGGTAATGTTGCGGTAATCACTCCTCCGCTAGTGTTAACAAAATATCCGCCAAATATTTCTGCTGAAAAACTACTAGATAATGTAGTGTACGTAAATGTCTTTGGGGTTTGCCACGCTAATGTTCCCGCAGTATCAGTAGATGCTAATACCTGTGTTGATGCTGTCGGTGCAGCAACAGGCAATGTTATAGTATAATTTGTTCCAATAGTTGTCGGCGCGTGAAATGCAACCCAATTACTGCTGTCAGCATCTGCAAATCTTAAATCGTTTTGATTATTAAGTTGAACATTATTAGTTATTACCAAAGAGGCATTGCCTAACGGACTTAATGTAATATCTTGGTCAGCGGCAGCTGTGACCACAGCGGTAGGTGCAACTTGAAGCGCACTTATGTTTGGTTCTCCCGCGATACCGCCTGATAATTTTCTTGCCATGGTCGTTTTCCTCTTATACTGTACTTGTTTCGATACCGTAGACTACAGCATTTACGCTAATAGCACTGGATCTGATTACTAACAATTTGCCTGCATCAATAACAATACCTGTTCTTTCTAACACACCTTTTGATGACAGTACAGTATCAAATTCTAAGTATTCGGCATTGCCTGGGACGCTCGTGTCGCATACTGCTAGTCGAACAGATGCTAATGATGCTCCTCGATTACACACGCTCACAGTTACTACTGCAAATGTATCTACAGGGCAAGTATACAGAGTAGTATCTGTTGCTGCTGCTAAATCTGCCGTTCCTAATCTTCCTGTTGCCATAATTTATTTCTCCAATGTATTTAGTTTAAAAAGAAGTTGAATGCTAAGGGGTATCCTGTCACTCCGCCTCTAAATTCAAAGTTTGCATCCATTTTGATTGGGATGCCTGTTACTGTTGTGATCACATTACTACTGATAAAAATTGATCCAGCTGTTACGCTATTTACGTTCAACGATGCGCCACCGCCACCAATTTGTGAAGCAATAAATGCTTTAATTGCTCGCTGTGTTGGTACAATATTATCGCTATCTGCTGTAAAGAACGGATCTGTTGAAAATTCTGTAACTGTTGCTGATCCGCCGCCAAGTGTAACATTACCTAGATTAAGTTCCTGTAGACCACTAATATTAAACGCATCAGCATTCAATGTAGCAATACCAGTGCTCTGCTCAATAGCAAACAAATCGCCAACTCTAAAGTTACCGTCTTGGTCTGTTGACGTAAAGAATACTCGTCCACCGTTATTGTCAACTGTTTCGTTTGCAGGAAGTGGATCTTGTGTTGGGGACCCAGGGTAGTTAGTTTCTGAGAAACTTCCGGTACCAATATCTAAGAAATCATGCCCTGTTAATCGAACTTGACTATATCTCAATCTTAACGATGCAGTATCTAAATGCTCAGGAGAATCACTAATTGATATTTGTGGGCTTATTTGTAAGAACCCTGTGTATGATCCGTCAAGTTCTCCTCGGAAAGTGATTACGTTAACTAATTTAAATGTTGTATCAGGCAAGTTGCCAAATACTACGTTAGCACCCGGAACTGGTCTAGATTCTAATCTACGAACAGCAACAAATGAACCTGTTTGAAAGATATCAGCATAACCGTTGCCTCTAAGGATTTCTGCAGAAGCAGTTTCGTACTGAGATCCACGATTAATAAATGACGGATTAGCTAACACTCCGTCTCCAATTCTCACAGTCAACGGTGCAGAAAATACATTGTTTGGATCAACAAACGTAAGAGTCGGGGCACTAGCATAGCTCGAACCAGGCTCTAAAATTCTTACAGAGAATATCTTACCGTTGGCCACTGATGCTCTTATTCGAGCAGTTGCACCTAAAGTAATTGCATTAGAAGTAGTAGCAGTGGTGCTAGCAGTGATAAATTTACCAGTGCTATTTGGGTTTCCAAACGCTGCGTATGTTGCATCTGCAGAACTAATAGTTCTCGATGTCCATACAACGCCATCTGGTGAACTAGATGCTGTTGTTGTTGCTCCTACTGCTAAGAACATACCTTGGCCATATGCTATTGAAGAATATGCTGAACTAGTTATAGTGCTAGCTGTCCATGTAGCGCCATCTAAACTATAGGCTGCTGCTGTTCCTGAGGTGCTTGACACTGCTACAAAACGGTTGTTACCAAACGCAACACTGCTCCATGCGGTGCTTGAAGGCAATGTTCGAGTTACCCATGTAACTCCGGAGTCAGTACTACTAGCTGCCTGTACGCCGCCACTAGCCACTGCTACAAATTTACCGGCACCGTAGGCAATGCTAGTCCATGTTGTAGACGCCGGCAATGCCCCACCTGCAGTCCATGTAACGCCACTATCTGTTGAATATGCAGTGGTTGTTGCTCCTGTTGCAATAGCTATCCATACGCCTTGGCCATACTCTATATCTTGCCAAGTTGTTGAAGCTGGTAAATTTCCGCCAGCAGTCCATGTAACCCCTCCATCTACTGATCGAGTTGTTGTATTAGATCCAGTGGCTACTGCTACAGTTACTGAATTCACAGCCACTGCTGTACCGGTTCCCGATGTAGGTCCAGTAGCAATAAATGTCACTCCGACAAAGTTATTTTCTGCACCTACAGCATTAAACAATGTATCGCTTAGGGAAGTAATTTTGTAAGCTGTTCCTGCCACTAAACTACCAGCTTCAATTGCAGTTAAGTCTTGACCAGATGCGGTACTAATCCAGTCTCTGCTAGCAGAAAGTGTTCTTGATGTCCATGCACCGCCAATGCTAGTGTATGCGGTAGTTGATCCACTTACTAATGCTACAAAATTCCCACCTTGCGCAACACCTAATTGATCAAATGCTGTAACTGCTCCCGTTACTGAGTTGATCGAAGTTACTGTTAGTGTGATATCGTTTGCAGTAGTAGCACCATCAAGATTAGTTCCTACAATTGTAAGGACATCTAATCGAGTGTATTCAGTTCCTCCTACAGCAACAGTAACAATGTAGTTGGTGCCTTTCTTAATCACATTAAATGTGGCACCGTTGCCTGTCCCGCCTGTGCTAGACACTGCAAGATATGTCTGTACTGCTGAAGCATATTCAAGAGTTTGAACTGCTGTGGCCAAACTTGTTCCTGCTGCGGATGCATATGCCGGGGCAGTTAGGGTAACTCTTGGCTCAACAGTATAAGTTGAGCTTGCGTCCGGAGAAGCAATTGTAGTACCTGCTACAAAGTGATCCCATCCTGCTGCACCTGTTGACTCTTTAACTACGCCTGCAATTTTAGTACCGCTGTTGTAGGTATCAATAATAGCAAACTGTCCAACTCCAGTGCCGCCCGCAATCACTACTTTCATTCCGATGTATGCAGTACTAGTTTCTCCATCAGTAGCTGCTAGAGTAATTGATGTTGCTCCGCCACCTTGAGCAGTGTTGGCATTTGTAACGTACCCTTGACCACCAAACTCTCCGTCTATCCCATCTTCAGCATTTTGAAGCAATCTAACTTGATAAACTGCATCGTCGCGGAATTCGTCAGCTTCAGCTTCGGCTTCTAAGCCGCCGCCAGTTAGTAGAAATTCTGCATCGGTGTAATTAATACCTGCATTATCAAATTCTAATCCTATGAACTCTTGACCAGTAGTTGTTACATTACCAATAGTGGCAATGAACTGAAATTTATTATCTATTACACCGGTATTTGGAGTCTCTGTGTCGTCAAAGCCTTCTGCTACACTTCCAAAATCACCGTACGAGTTGTTACCGTTGGTTCCACGAATGCGTCCACCTTCTGTAGATAAATATCCAATGTGTGCGTAATATGAGAATACTGAAACAAGCTCTGCTCGTCCGTTATTAGCCACCCATGCACCAATACCATCACTGATCACCTGTGTAAAGTCGTTGGATACAATACTATCATTACCGCCGTTGTGCAATGCGCCGTCAATTTTTTGACCAATGGCTGCGTTACCAAAAGTAGTTAATCCTTGCACGTACGGGCTTCTAGTAATAATCCATGTGCGGAAGTCATCTGGGCCCCAACCTGGGTCTAAACTAGCATATGCACCTGCAGAAACTCTACTTGTGCCATACACGTTAGGAGGTAGTAGATCGCCATTGAGGTCTGACATGGTTTGATCGCGTAATCCTGTACCATCACGTAGGTAGTACATATCTTCTTCAACGCTGCCCAGTACTGCATTAGCATAGTAACGAGCTACATATCGTGATTTGTAATTTGAAGTGTATTTTAAATCCCACTTTAATGCATCAATATAAGTGCCAACGTCTCGTTCAAACAATGTTTGATTGTAGACTAATTCTACACTCATTGAGCCAGTGTTAGTAGTCAATGATACTGCGGCTCCGTTTCTTGTTGTAGCTACCGTAAATGCTGTTGCACTAACAATACTTCGAACATAGTACCTTGCATCTGCTATTAAATCTCCAAATGCTGTTCCGGTAAATTTAATTTCAACACCTCGTCGTAACCAGCTAGTATCACTAATGGTAATAACATTAGTAGTGTCAGTGGTTGCAGTTGCAGTATCAATGAATGTGTTTGCAATGTACGCACTTACTTCAGCTGTAATAAAGTTTCTGTTTCTCTCTAACTGTAGTATTGCATAATCTCTATTGCGTAAATTTGTTGAACAAACATCACCTTCGTTTGTTGCGCCGTATAAACTATTTACGATTGATGCCATTAGCACATTGATTCTTGCAATTGCAGTAGCATCTGCTCCAACATTGGCAATTGCCTGTGTTCTAACATATTCCACTGCTGCCATTGTTACAGCTTTTTGTCCTAATGTATATACATCGCTAGCGTTAAGTCTCAAATATGAGTGTCCAGCTTTCAATGATTGATAATTGCTGTTAAACATAAAATCAAATCCAACAGCTTTTAATATTGTACCTATATCTCTTGAACATTTTGTTTCGTCATATACTAAACTTGGATAAGTTGCATTAATATATGCAATTGTATTTGAACGAATAGTTGTTGCTGCTGAATTTAATGTCGAGTATGCGGAAATCAATGCTGTTGTAGAATTAACTCCGTCTGCAGGCGTTGGATCTACTAATGTTACTGTTGTTCCTACAGCTCCAGGACCAGTTTCGATAATACTTATAATGTCATCAACATTGTTTCCAATAAGAGTTGATGCTCCTGCACTTCCGGCAGTATCAGTGTAACGTACCACCAGAGTTTGTAAAGGAGTAAATGTTGCTGATGTTGCAACTTGTTGCATTCTTGTTTTTAAAAATTCAATAGTTCCAATTGTAGCAGCTTTGATTGACGCCGGAAGTTGTGCGGCAGCTATAGTGCTGTCTGCATTATCACCATCCCAATATGCTAGTCCTGCTACAATACTTTGTGCATTTCCATCATATGTTAAATCGTAAACAACTGCGTCAATAATGTATCCTGCATCTCTACGTGTCTTTGTTCTAGAAAAATGCGTATCACCTTTAATTGTAGTTAACTCTACGGTTTGACTAATTGTAACTTCGTATGTTCCTGCACCTCCCGTTGTACCTGATAGTTGTTGAGCAATAGCAGTACCAACAACTACACGTTCGCCGCGAATTATAGTATCAACAGTCACTGTTCCTGTTTCTAATGCAGACACTGTTAAAGTTGTTCCGCTAATAGATCCTGTTAATTCTAATTGACTGTAAGTTGTGTTGATGTAAGAGACAATTTCTTCTTGTAAGAATTTTTTGTTTTCTTTAATTAATTTTTTAGCATTGCCGTAGCCTGCTAGATAAGAAACATTGTATCCTACAGGATCTGTAAGATTTGAAGTATGCATTGTTCCTAAGCGATAATCGGCTTGAGATTTCATAACTTCAACTAGGTCAGCAACTACTACTGATTCGTCTGTGTCAGCAAATGGCCACACTTGACTTTGAGTTTCTATGTTTCCAGAAGTTGGTGTAACTGACGTGCCTGCTACAATATCTCCAATAAAACTCTCAATATGAGTAAACGTATCTATAGTATAATAGCTATCTGAAATATCAACAAGACTGCCTGCTGGGCCAGTATTAGTAGAACGCAATTCATCACCAATAATACAAGTATAAGCCGGCACAATAATTGGCAATGTCTCGCGATATCGTCCAGTGGACACCTTAATTAATGTATTTGGTATATATCTTGTTGGTATAGTAGGTAGCGGGCCAACTTGTGTTGGATTAGCTAGCGCATTAGTAACTATTGCTACTAAATTAGTAATGTCTGTCAGTGCTCCTGTTTCAGCAGTATATTCTAAATCAATATATTGTTCTGCAATTGCTACAGAATCGTCTACTATGTCTTGATAAATGGTTGCCGGCACTTGGTTGGTTATCACTGCTTCAACAACTGCAAGCATGTAGTTGTATGCGGCAATGCCTTGTTCTCTTTCTGAAGACAATGTTGCATAAGGAGCATCTTCTGCTTCAGTTGAAAATGGTCCTTCGCTTAAAATGCCTAGTAACGACTGTGCTGCTGCACGAATTTTTAAGTTTCCACCGTGGCCTATATCCCACTGTAGTCTATCAACTACAAATCCAACGTCACGTTCGCATTTATACTCGTCATAGTCAAACACAAGATTAATAGTTAAACCCGAACCGTTAACAAGACTGGTTATAGCACTACCGCCGTCTGTAAGCGATAATTGAAATTCTGTAGACGTTAGTCCTGAGGAAATTACATAATAATCAGTTTCTGCTGTTATGCCATTAGCAGTGGTTTTAGCTCTCAATTTTCTTTCAGCTATTAATCCGTGTGCTGTAGCAGTAGCTAGGGTATCATTGGTAGTTATATCTGTTACTGTAATATTTGTGAACGGTGATGTATTATTATCAATCTGATCTCGTATCCAGCTTGACACTTCGCGTTGGATGAATACTCTGTTGAGCTCTAACAAATACTGTGTGTTAGGGTTGCGAGGACCGTCTTCTACCTGCTCGCAAGCATAACGGATTGTTTTAAACGGCTTGTCTAGAGTTTTACCGTGCATTGGTGATGGCAGGTCTGTACCGTGCATGGCTACGTAGTATACTTGGTCAGCTGCACCTAAGGTTACCCACTCTGGATCTTCTGTTCCTGCACGTAGTACCTGTCCTTCTAGGCCAACTGGTAATCTTGTTGGACCAGCGCCGCCATAATAAACTAAATCACCGCGAGTTGTTAGAATAGAAGTTTCTGTACCAATGCTTAGTAGGTTCCAATAGGTTCCAGTGATGTCTTGATCCGGACGACTGTTGTCTGCGCCGCCGCCTTCTGGTCCAACTGTACTACCGTCATCGCCCTCTGAACGGTGTCCTAATACGCAAATATAAGCGTTTGATCCAAATCTAACAGCATCACCTAATTTGTATTGGACATCATCAGTCCAAGTATTTTGCCAAGAAATACCTGAGTTTAGTTTTTCCCAATATGTTAGATTAGGAGGTTCTTGATTTAAACTGTCTGCTGTGGCTAGATATGTGTAACCTCGTAGTCTTACTAGATTGCCCACGCGATAATTTGCTACACTACTCCAGTCAGCACTAAAAGAAATACCTTGTTGGAATAAATCCCAATTAACAGTGCTGGTACTAGGAACTTCTCCAATATGATTTGTTTTTGCAACATATTGATTGCCGCCGTATCGTACAACATCGCCTCGTTGGTATGTTGTAGCGATCTCCCAGGTATTTTCAAATTCAATACCTTCGACGAATTGACTCCAATAAGATGCAGCATCTGTAGTAAAACTTGCTGTAGAAGTATGTTGTAAAGTACAAATCCATAGACCTGCTCCTTGCTTGACGATGTCGTTTACTTTGTAAACAACAGTACTTCCGCTCCATGCTCCTTGATATTCTAAGCCAGCATTGAAGCTGTCCCATTTAGATTCGTCTAACGCTAGCCCTTGAGCGATAGTTGCTGCCGAAGTATGTGCAGTATTACAAACAAAAGTGCGGCCGCCATACTTGACTAGGTCGTTAACTTTATATTGTGTTGACACTGACCACTCTTCTTTCCAATCAAAACTTTCAGCAAACACATCCCAATTATCAATGTTGGCTTCTAACCCCAATTGGGTAGTGGCGGCGGAGGTATGTGAGTCATTACAGGTATAAACAGTTCCGCCGTATTTTACAATGTCACCATCTTTGTAAAAAGTATCAGTAGTCCAATCGCCTTTCCACTCTTGGCCGTCAGACATCAATTCCCATTTAGTTGGAGAATAATCTAAATCTGTGTAGAAATCAGCAGATGCAGCGTGTCCTACTTTACAGATATAAGTCTTACCGCCATTTCTTATTACATCATCGACGTAATAAGTTGTAGATGTAGTCCACGTATCTTTCCATACAAATCTAATTCTACCTAATTTAAATTCTGCCATTTTCTACTCCGTATCTTATATTTATGTTACTGTTATTCATATACTTAAAATGATTTATAAAACATAGTTTGTGCTAGCATTGATCCACTAACTCCTGCTTGTGGACCAATAAAGTCGGCCCTAACAGAAACAATATTTTTTGAACCAGCAACGTTACCCATTTTATCCGGACCTACAAGTATTGTACCTGCAATAAAACTACCTACTGCAATTTCAGATCCGCCTACACTTAACCTTCCTGCTAAGTAAGCTCGGATTGCTCGCTGTGTTGGGACTACATTATTTGAATCTTCTGTAAATAATGGGTCTGTTGAAAATTCTCTAATAACAGCGCCAGTGCCGCCTACTCTAATACCGCCTAATCGTAATTCTGTTAATCCACTAAAGTCAAAAAAGTCTGCTGAAATTGTAACAGTACCGGTGGCTTGTTCAACTGCAAATAGTTCTCCAGTTCTAAAGTTACCATTTTGATCAGTGGTTGTGTAAAACACTCGACCGCCGTTAAGTTCAACAATTTCATCTTCTGGTGAAGGTGTATAAAATCCTGAATATAAATTAGGATAATTAGTTTCTTCAAAGTTTCCGGTGCCTATATCTAAGAAATCGTGCCCCGTAATACGGTTCTGACTATATCGAGTTCTAATAGATATAGGAGTTAAATGTTGAAGATTGTCTCTATTTTTAATTTCTGGACTTATTCTAACTAATGCTGCTAGACCTCTATCAGTTTGTCCAATAGGAGTAACTGTTACTAGCGTATAAATATCCTCAAGTCCTTGGATTAGTAACTGGGCTCCTGGACCTGGGTACGATTCTAAATCATTAATTACTATGAATTTTCCTGATGGAGTTACATCTGCATATCCGTCACCTGTTATAGTAATTCTTGTTGAATTGGTTCGGTACCCTAGGCCACGATCAATCCATGTCGGATTAGTCAGAACACCGTCACCGGTTCGGCATTCGATGGCAGCTGCTGAAGTAGAGTTAGGATCAACCAGTGTTAATGTAGGGCCGCTGATGTATCCAGACCCTGTGTCCCATAATCTAATAGCTGAAATTTTTCCAGCAACAATAATAGCTCTACCTAATGCTCTTGCTCCTGTTTGTATTTTGTTAAACTTATCAGAGCCTGCCGGTATTGCAATCCACATTGGAGTCTTTTTACCAGTTGTAGAATCGCGTGAATCGATATAAGGATTTCCAAATGCAACTGAATTCCAAATTTCCTCGGTTGCTAATTCTCTATTAGTCCAATTTACTCCATCAATTGATGTAACAACATATGTTGTTGGCCCTGTAGTTTCGTCAGCTCCTATATCTCTAGAACCAGTATCGCCTATAGCAACAAATAACCCTTGTGCATATCTAATTTTTTTCCAATTATGGCTAGTTGATCCGTCTTGTGTAGGCATAGTTGCAGGAAACCATTCTGTACCGTCAAAACTATAACCAACATCTCCAGTATTTGATATAGCGACAAATCTATTGTTACCATAAGCAATACTCTGCCACGAACGGTTTGATGAATCATCAATGACGTCCATAACTCTTCCTGTCCAGTCAATTGTGTTTGATGTACTGTTATATATTCCGGTTACTACAAAGTTTCCGCTGTTAGATACTGCTACAAACGTTCTTCTACCATAGGCAATATCTACCCATTCGCTGAATGTTGAGTCTCCAACATCCGGCAATGTCGTTGTAGTCCATGTTGTTCCGTCTATACTTATCGCAGCGCCGTCTAGGTTGCCTGCAACTGCTACAAAAATTCCGCCACCATAGACTACACTGTTCCACTGTCTTGAAGCAGGCATAGTTCTAGCAGTCCAGGTAATACCATCTAACGAACTTGCTGCGGCATTACTACCTGTGCGGATAGCAACAAATCTATTGTTTCCCGATGCTAGGCATTTCCAGTCGCCTGCGCTCGGCATGTTAATCTGTGTCCATTCTGTTCCGTTTGGACTATACACTGCTGCAGATCCTCCAGACGATACTACAACAAATCTCCCGCTCGACGCTTGATTATCTTCACCTGTTCCGTATGTCTTTTGTTCGGCAACTACTACTGAGTTTGTACTGTCGTTACTCACTTCGGTAATTTTTATTATCAAATCGTTGAGTGGAGTTATACCTCCCAAATCTTCCCCTAAAATTGTTAATTCTTGCCCGAAAGCATAGCCGGCGCCGCCGTCAACTACTGTAATTGTATAGTTTCTACCTATTTTTTCAACGTTAACAAGGGCATTTGTTGGAAGTAACCCGTCATCTTCAATAACTGTCCCAGTTCCGGGGCCTGCGATAACATTTGTGTATGTTTCAGTTGTTTCACCGTAAGTAATTTCACTCCATGTGGTATTTGTAGGAACCGTTATTTCTAATACTTCGTATTCGGGTTCTGAAAATATAACTCGAGGTTCGATTCTATAGGTAGTTCCTGTTGTTAACGATGTTGCTATTGCTTTTCCGGGCAATACATGATCCCAGCCAGGTGCATCGGTTGAATCTTTTGCTACTTGTGCAATTTTTGTAATAGCATTGTATGCTGTAATATACCCATATTGTCCAGTACCGGGGCCGCTGGTCAGAACAATACGCATTCCTAGATAATTTGCTTCGTCATTAGGATCGTTTGATGCTAACGTAATATTTGTTAATCCGCCGGTCTGTGCATTATTTTGCACAATAACATATCCTGAGCCTCCGATTGACTGAGCAATAGTATCACTGGTATCAATTAATCTTGCTTCAAAGACAGCATCATCTCTAAAATCTTCAAATAACACTGCTGCATCAACGCCTGCTCCTACAAATGTTGCAGTTGCGGCAGTATAATCAGTTCCTGCATTGGTCCATTCTAAAATCTGAATTTCGTCTACAAAGTCTCCGGCAAATGCCGCAGCAACAATTGCCTGTTGAGCTCGTGTATAAACTACTGCTGATTGTGGAACTTCTGTAGCATCGATTCCGTCGGCAATTGCACCAAACTTGCCATAACTATTATTACCGTTAGTTGCACGGATAATGCCGCCTCCTTGTGTTAAATATCCAATTTGAGCGTAGTATGAGAACACAGAAACTAGTTCTGCACGGCCATTGTTGGTTACCCAAGCACCGATACCGTCACTAATGACCTGTGTAAAGTCATTAGATACTATAGATCTGTTGCCGCCGTTATGTAATGCACCATCAATCTTTTGCCCAATTGCTCCTGTACCAAATGTAGTCACCCCTTGAATGTAAGGTGATCTAGTCATAATCCAAGTTCGATTGTCATTGGGTCCCCATCCTGGATCCAAGCTAACAAATGCTCCGCCTGTTGGAATCTGGTAGGCAACTCCTTCAACTGATGCACCAACTGTTCCTTGTAATCCTGTTAGCGTACAGTTTCTAACACCGGTTGCATCTCTGCAATAAAACATATCTTCAGATGTTGATCCTAACACAGCATTTACATAATATCGTGCTGCTAATACTGATTTGTAGTTTCCTGTATATATAATATCATATTTCCACGCGTCTATATATCTATGGATATCTCGTTTACATAACTCCGAATCAAAGTTATATGCAGGATAAGTTAACTGCATAAATGCTACTGCTTCGGCGGCTAAAAATGCTTTGTTGGCTTCTAAAATAATAACAGAATTTGTGTAGTCGATATTAGTGTTGGCAACATTAGTACCTATTAGTACAGGATTTGCTCCAAGCGAATTAATAAAAAAGTTAATATATACTCTGATGTCGATTATTAAATTTTGTATATAAGCGGACACTAATATACCAGTTGATATTGGAACTTGAGTAATAACCTCAGTTAGTAGTTCAAGTTCAAACTCATTGTATTGCGGTGGATCAAATGATACTTCGGTTATAACTTCTTGAGTAATTACTACTGGGTCTACTAAATTTCCAACCGTTTTATCTGCACTTGTCAGCTGACCGTTTAAAATACCTAATATCAATCCGGATAAATGGTTTAATACTACCAGAGTATATGTGCTATCTAATCCTACTGCGGTGAATATCGGTCCAGCCGCAGTAATTGTAGTAGTTCTCAATTCAGTACCTAGCACTACTGTTTTCTTTGGAATAATAATTGGTAAAATTTCTTCGTAGCGGCCTGCGCCTACATGGATGGTTGTGGTTCCAGTGTAATTATCATCCATTTGATCACATGCAAATCGCACTGTTCGCCAAGGTTTAAAAGGGCTTGAGCCTCGTTGTGTATCAGCTATATCATCAACTCCATCCAACTCAACATACACTACCCGATTAACTTCACCGTAATTTTTATAAATTACAGAATCATCTGAATTAACAGTTACTATTTCGCCTGCTGGTCCGATATTCACCGCAGTAGGGTTAAATGTGCTGCCGTCTCCTGCTAATTCTCTACTTAAATCGTAAGTAAGTAGATCACCTCGAGTAACTAAGCCTGACTCGCCACCTGCTTGCAATACTAAATCCCAATAAAAGAATCCTGATCCGTTATCCCCTGGATAATTTTGATTGCTAGAACTGTGTTCTACGTTACAGACATACGTATTACCAAGATAAATTGATAGATCGTTTGGAGAATAGCGCTGCCCAGTTTGCCAAAAGTTTCTCCAATTTTGTCCTGTTGTTAATAATTCCCAGTTAGTACTATCTAAATAATCTAAACTGCTACCGTCATCAGTAGTGTCCAATAATGCTACATAACTGTTACCACCACGGCGGACAACATCACCAGTCTTATACAATTCATCAGCAGACCATTCTCCTCTAAAATTAATTCCTTTAGAAGCAATTTGCCAATCGATTGGATCTACTCGATCTTCTAATTGATATACGCTATCGCTTGGATTACTAGCATAATTATTTGTTAGACTATAAAATAACCAGCCACCATGACGAACTAGATCGCCTAATTGATAAACAGTTTCGGCATCCCAATTGTTTGAATATTGAAATCCTGGAAATTCAATTTCCCAATATTCATTTTGATTAAAATTAAGTGTAGAATCGCTACCAGGTGTATGTCCTTGTTTGCAACGGAATACAGTTCCTCCAAATGTTACAAGATCATTAACTCGATATCTTGTACCAGTAGCCCATAATCCTCGATATTCAACACCTTCAAAAAATATCTGCCATTTATTCTGATCCTGCTCTAGACCGGTTGCGGTGTCAGCTGTAGTATGTCCTTCGATACATCGATAAACGATACCATTGTATCGTATAACATCACCGATACCGTATCTAGTGTTCTGTTCCCAATCTTGTTTGAACGATGACCCTGAGCTGTAAATAGTCCAATTATCAATTCCGTCATCAAAAATACTTGTCGATGTATAGCTGGTTATACATAGATATAAATTGCCGCCATTAATTATAATGTCGCCGGGATTGTATAATGTTGTTTGCTGCCACTGATTTCTAAACTCATACCCGTCAGTCATCTTGCGCCATGCTGGAGTAGGATCAGTATCGTCAGAATTAGCTAAAAATGTTTGATCTGCTGCAAATGCCGCTGCGGTATGTTGTCTAAAACACACCCAACTTGATCCGCCGTAACTAACTACGTCATCTCGATTGTATGACGTGCCATTAACCCACTGGTCTCGCCACGTGTATCTAATTCTACTAATCTTAAATTCTGCCATAATTTATCTCGTTAACTTGATGTGCCATCAGGATAAACATACCCCTGATTAATTCTTTGTATTAATCTACCCTCATCTTGACCGATGTAATACAACATGTTTCTGTTGTCCCAACGATATTGTGTCCATACTAGATTATCGTATTCTACTTCATGATCTGCTTTAATACCGTCAAGATAGTCAATTCCTGGTACGAAATCTTCAAAATTTTCTTCAGGAACTCCTGGAATATTTAACTCTATTGACTCTTTGTCTTTTAATTGATCGCTGCGCAACAAAAATACCTCGCCGTCTTCGTTGCGACGAAGGGCATACCAATAACGGGGACTATCACCTAATGCGTCGTCTGGACTGGTTCCTAAATAATATGTACTTGGCATAGTTTATTCCTTATGATATTTCTACGTAGCTAATTGTTGCATCAATGCTATCTGGAGTATCACTAGTTAATCTCAGACCGGTAGTTTCGGGAAGAATTAGTTTTTCTCCCTGAGTAATAACTTTTACACTGGTGTTTGGAGGAATTATTAGTCCTCGAATGTAATAACTTACTGTAGTGTCTGCACCCACTACTTGAAGATCTGCAACTACGGTATCATAGTCTGTTACGTTTGCAAGATTGCAACCAATAACAGTAGCACGAACTCCGGCACCTATTTCTACTACATCTGTCGGAGTAGTACCTACTTGTGTTACTAATGAATGTTTAAATACTGTTGGCATATTATATAATTATCCTAATGTTAACGCCCATGAAATTGCAATGTCTTCAGCTTGATTAATACTAACTGCACCAGATGAACCTGCAGGACTAGCCCATGTTACACCGTCCCATATTTCGAGAGCTTTTGAAAATGTATTGTAACGAGTCATTCCGACAACTGCATACGCAGTTGGACGTTGAGCATCATTTCCTACTGGCGGTACAAATCCGTTAGTGCCTTGGATTTTAAAATAACCTGTTCCGCTTTGAACAATTTGACTAACTGCATCTGCTACAACGTTTGTTATAACATTATCAACGATACGGAAGTTGCCTAATCTTACGCCACCTGCACCATTGCCGTCAATATATAAATCTTGTCCAGTTGTTGTAGTAATTTCATTATCACGGAACATTAAGTTTCCAACATCTAACGACGGGACATTTATTGCATCAGTGTAAAGATCGTAAGCATACACTGCTCTCCATCGAAAAGCTGCAGATCCTAAATCATATGTGTTATCGGTTTGCGGAACAAGATCGCTCTTAATTGATGCATTGATAATAATTTCATCAGTTAGTGCATCACCGATTTGAATATTTCCACCAATTACTACATTGCCTGTGGCATTAACATTACCAGTAACATCTAAGTTTCCTGTAATATTTGTATTTGCAATAAGATTGATTGTACCTGCACCGTTTGGATCTAATTCTATAGAACTATTAGAAACCGTTGTTGAAATTGTATTACCTTGCAATTGCAAATCGTCAATCTGCAATCTTGAATGATACACAGTAGCTTCACCTGCTGCTGCTGCAAATACAATAGTTGAGTTATCGCTGGTAATTGTATTGCCAGTGAAATGTAAATCACCGACATTTAATTGATTATCTACTGTTAAATTTGTAGAACGGATTGTACCGTTTACATCTAGGTCAGTAGTAGGGGTAGATGTCCTTACGCCAATGCGAGAGTTGGTTACGTCAAGATAGAGTAGATCAGTCTCAAAAGCTAAGTCCACACCATCTCTGAGTAGATTAGACTTTAAGAGCTGACCGGAAATACGACCAATAGCCATTTGCTCTCCAATAAGGACACCGGGTTTCACGGATTACCTGATTTTCAGCTTGCGCTCTTTGCCGGTATACCACAGTCGGATCTTACAAAAGACTAGTCGCTCTTTGTAATTATAATTATTTATCTATATTGGAAAATTAGCCTAGCATTAACGTGTATATGTTACCTAAGTCAGACATGATGGTTTCAGTCACTTCTTCACCGCCGCCGGTTGATACTGTCCACACAGAGCCATCAAAACATTCTAGGTATCCTATTTCGGTATTCCATCTAGTTTCACCTACATCCGGACTACTACGTTGTTCGGCAGTGGTCCCAGAAGGTACCACTATTGCTGACGTGCCTGTAAATTGATAATAACCAATCCCAGTTGATGCAATTGTTATTGGCGTATTTAATAAATTCGTAATGTTACTATCTTGCCATTTAGTACTTTCGATATATACAATTCCTGTATCAGGATTTAATAATATATCTTCGTTAGACTGAATAGTAGAAATTTTATTATTAACACCGTCTAAGGTCATCTGGCTGCTGATAGTTGCAGATAGCGGGTTTATGCCGCTGCCTTCCCACGGTCCATTATTGATATTTCTCCATTCTGGACTATGTAGTTGAGCCCAACGTCTAGGACTAGAGTCGCTTGCATCGGCGCCTAATACGTATGTTAAATCTATGCCAGGTAATAAGTCTTGTGTGAAATCAGTATTGACTGTAACAGTATCTATTGTCTGATCACCTAAAGTTAAAGTTCCTAAGCCGGTTAGATTTCCAGCCATTGTAATATTTCCGCTTACTGTTAGATTTCCAGTAATATTGGTATTGGCTAATAATTCAACAGTACCGCTGCCGTTTGGGTCTAACACAATGTTGCTGTTGCTAATACTGCTTATTTTATTTCCATTTAAGTTAAGAAACTGCGTGGTTAATATATCATGAAATATTTCGTTTCCACTAACATAAACATCAATACCGCCTACTGAAGTTGATATAGTGTTAGCACTTATTCTTAGGTTGACTGCAGAAAAAACATTATCTACATCTTGGTCTAGAGATTTTATTTCAGAGTTAACATCTAAGTCGTATACAGGAGGAGATGTGTTAATACTAATTTTTTGACTGATCGCATCTAAGTAAAGTAGATCAGTTTCAAACGCTAGATCTACACCAGCACGTAGCAGATCGTCTGTTAATGCCTGCCCTCCAATGCGTCCTAGTTGACTCATATTAGTTAGCGTATCCGTAATACACTGTTACGTAAACAGGATTCCCGCCGCCGCCCGAAGCAGGAACAGGAGATGTAAATTTAATATACCATCCATCTGCATAAGGTGCATTTGGGCCTGTTAAACTTCCGCTAGAACTTTGTTCAATACTGAAGTTGGTTGTAGAAATTTGCATAACATTTTCAACTAGCACAATAACGTTGTCGTCGCTTGCAGAATAAGACGTAACAAAACTTGTATTCAACGGTCCAAATACTGTTTCAGTAGCATCACCCGGGCCTAGTGTTTGTTTTGTAATTGCGGCTGCTACAGGACTTGCTACAGTTACCCAAGTGCCACCTACATATGCTTCAATTGTTGTTAATGATGTGTTGTATCGAATAGTACCATTAGCATCGGTTGGCTGTCTTACACCTGTTAGTTGAGGGCGTTGTCCTGTAGAACCTTTAGGCAGCATTAATCCGCCGTGGGCATTCATTACTACACGACCTGCAGGGCCGTTAGCATCAGGGTAAGCAATTAATGTTCTGTCATTAATGCTAAACTTGGAAATATTTTTTGTCTTTAAGAATTTCATACTGCTAATGAACTCACAGTTGCTGATAGCAAACTTGCTGCACTCGTGCCAATCCAAATTTCATCGCCGCTTTCTAATACAATACGTTCTTCGCTAAAAAATACAGTTTCTCCTGCTGGAACATTTAAACTGCTGACAATTAAATTACCTGCAGTATATGATTTCCCACTTCTCACAATGTAAATGTTTACTGTTACACTATTAATCGTTTCGTCTGTTGCATTAGGTGCACCGGTGTTACACAATGCAATAGTAGTAACTGCATTAGTACGGCCAGTAACTCCACCTGCAATTGGTCCACCTGTGGTTGAACTTGTAAATGCTTTTACAGGAACAGTAACTGACGTTGAATCAATTAATGCAATCGTACCTTCTGGAGTTTCGTAATTTCTAATCATAATTATCTCTTAAAATAGCATACTGAATACCAGCGCTTTGTTTTTACTTATTAATTCGCCGTTGCGTTTTGCAACTTCTGCACTGTCGTTAATGAACCAAACTCCTGATGAGCCAATACCAGGTTCTGCAGAATATAACAACAGGCTATCGGCTACATAAGTTGGCGTTACTCCAATTTTATCTAACTGCAATGCATAATTAGTTTCTAGTTTACCGGTGCCAGATGTTTTGATATAAATGTTTTGATCGGATATAGAAGTTTCAGTTCTAATTTCATAATTAACACTGTCAATTTCTAAACCATAAGATCCCGATTCACCAAACAATACCTTATCAATATAAAATTGAGTAGACAGCTGACCGTCAACTAATACAGATACTGCACTTTTACTATCAGTATCATATCCTGTAGTATCTGTAAAGTATGCTAGTGAACCCGGCGTCACTGCATCGTTTGGAGTAACGTCTTTATCTGCAATAATTACACGAGTATCTAATTTGGTAATTTGGAAAGTTGGATTATTTTGAATTGCGTCGTCAACATATTTTTTGTTTGGTAAATCGTCATCGGCAGTAACTTGGTCTTCATAATTATCTGTACCAAATACTTTTACAACTCCAGTTCCTGTTCCAATCAATGTCAAATCGCCGTTATCAGTAGACGAGTTAGTTAAAATTTCTTTTAATCTTATTCTACTAAAATTATAATTAAATAAACCAGGAGCAGTACCCTGTGCTATTATCCAGGTGTTGTTGGTTTCATCCCACAACAATGATGCATTGTTTGCAGGCTCAATATTTGTATCAACAGAAGCAGTGTTGCCTCTATCAATTTCAATGCCCGAATAACCTAAAGTTACACCCGGGCCAACTTCTCCTTTGTTTAATATAATAACGTTGTCTGTAATATTTAAATTAGCAGCTTCTACCGCTAATGTTTCGCCTTGGACTACAAGATTACCAGTTACGATTACTTGGCCGCCAGCAGCAGATGGTCCAGTGTCAAGTGTTATATTGGCACCTTCACCTGCTTTAATATTATAATCGCCGTTGACTTGGAGAAATTGTCCCATTACTATTTCCTAGATTATAGTGCTGTTAACTGAATGTAATCGCTTGAAGAATCGTTTAATAGAATCCA
>Ga0208413_1000697_pt1 | contig 23987 bp, 22 predicted proteins | sample AntAceMetag02UKD_FD_184761 | JGI IMG/M metagenome (GOLD analysis project Ga0208413, IMG submission 184761) | Saline lake microbial communities from Ace Lake, Antarctica - Antarctic Ace Lake Metagenome 02UKD (SPAdes) (version 2) | ecosystem: Environmental > Aquatic > Non-marine Saline and...
AGCGGTACTGCCATTTTCCCGAGGAGGCCCTCTTGATGCTCATTTTTCCAATCCGTAATCAAAATCGCTCGGCCGTAACCATTTGAGAATTTCGTCTTTGCCTCTCGGTGTAAGAGCCCCTCTTGCGCTTCCGCCGCTCCGTCGTGTCTGTCCGGATTCGAGAAAGCCGTTCGCGCGGGCCGTCGCGACACGCGTCGCAATGGTTCTCACCGGCGTTTCAAGCACGGAGCTGAGAGCGACATTGGGCTTGTAAGGCTTTTGATTTAGGAACTTCTCATAGAAGTAGGCGATTGCAGCTCCGTAGATCGGCAAAATCGGCACACTACCCGGAGAACTCGGGTAGTTCCGTAGCAGGTCCAGGAGGCCCTTTTCCTGCTCTGGAGGGAGCTGCAGCTCCCGCTTTAACTCTTCGGTCTCATGTCGGAGGTACTCGAGTGGGAGCTCCCTCAACGTTCGTGCGGTGATACCTCCCACCGGTATTGCCGTACCTCGGGGAAAGGCAATGTAGATACCCGAAATCACCCGCGCCCCCGAGCTGTCCTTCTTAGTCTTCACTTCCACGTGAGCTCCGTTGGAGAGCACCATGTCGGGGCCTCGCTCCAACGGCTCCGAGATGTCGTTCAATTTGACTTCCTCCCGATTAATTTGCTACCGTCAGCGTACCACGCATTACTGAACAAAGTCGAACTAAGAATGGAGGTAAAAATGCAAAATCTTTTGGACACCAAAGCGGTAGCCAAAATGCTGGGCAAGAGTGAGTGGTGGGTGCGAGTTAATCGCGAGGTCCTCGGAATCCCGGCATTCCGTATCGGAAGCAAGTTGAGGTTCAAGGAAGAGGAGGTGGCGAATTGGCTCGAAAGCTATTGCCGCACCTAGCCCCAACACATCTCAGGCCTGCAACCAAGCGTTATGGATCCACCCGAGACAAGAGAAACGGCCGCTGCGCGAACAACGACCGTTTCGAAGTAAAAACCCCGACATCAATTTACCAAGGAGATTACTTGTGCCAATTCTAGACAAAATCGAAACAGTCGAACCGCTCTTTACAAAAGCATTCATCCCGCCGTGGCTTCGTGGCCGTGGTTGGCGGTGGTTTCAGTCATACGAATCACTACACGGGCCAACTCAACATTTTGGTTTTTTTACCAGTTCTCTATAAGAAGCCGGGCGTGGTTGCTCTCTCCGGTAACGACGACAGCCACGGCCACGTTCCAGGCCACTTGGGCTGGAGTAGCCATGGGGCATAACGACCGAATGTCAGACGCGGAGCACAAAGAACTGCTTCGCAGCTCAAAGCGTGCCAAACGCGAAACCGAGGCGCTTTTCCCTACCAAGCCTGGCGAATATGGCGAGTACGGATTGCTTTAAGAACCCGACCTCGGAGGAGAAGAAATGTCTACACAAGAAGAGTGGATGCGGTTTAGCGACATTGCATCCGAATCAAAGATGGCGCTCAGCACTATCTACTATTTGCACAAACACGGCGGGGGACCGAAGTTCTCTCGCCTAGGAAGAAACATACGAGTGAAGAGGAGTGATTTCGATGACTGGTTTGAAACCAACCGAGGAAACTGAAATGAAGAGGGTGAATGTTACTCAGGCCCCGTTACTCGCAACCCCTAACTCAAAGACACCCCAAGGAGAGTCTATGAATACTGAACTGTCCAACTACCTTCGATCGCTTTATCCAGGCGATTGCTACCCCCACTTTCGTGCCAAGTATTCGAGTTTTCATCGACTAGAAGGTCTTTTTGTGGAACACAGTAGCGACCCTTTGCCCTTGGACTTCGGCGCTGGATGGGAGTTTGAGCTTTCTGCGCTTGAGCTTAGTGAAGATACTGGCGACCACAGCTTCTCCTCACAAATAACCGTTGGCATTTCCACGAGCCTCACCGGGGCCTACGAAGCGGTAAAAGTTGCCTTGCCAAAAGAGGCTAGGCCGTTCATTTCTCATCAGTTGCTCGGCCGACGAGAGCGCTTTTACTGGGCTTACGAATTCGAGTTAGCAAACGGCTCGGATGCTCTTCATGAGGAGCTCGAATCGGGCTGGCTGGAGAAATTTGAGCCCAGCGAGGGCTCTCTCGACGGTGACCCTCCATGGGCCGACTACGAAGATGATTTTCGTGAGGATCAGGAAACAGGTTGGCTCGAAAAACCCTCTCATCCTGATGGGCCTCTAGACGATGAACCAATTCCGCCCTTCCAGCAAGATGACGGCTAAACAGCTCGCGAAAAGAGAAAATGGCCCCTGCTCTAACAAGGACCATTTCCAACAAATCCCAGACCCGATCAAAAGTAAGGAATTCACTATGAACATTATCTCACCGACTAGGCGACGTGTGTGGAAGCAGGCGGTCCACTTCGAGCTTGTCAATCATGTTCCCTATATCTATAGATATATAGACCATGACGTCCTGACTGACGGGCGCTTTCCTAAGGCAAAAATACCGTTTTATCGAGCTTGGAAGAATGTTTCCGTTGATCAGTCATTATCCGGTCGTTTGACGCACGGACTGAGTGACCAGCGGGGGGTCGGGGTGTCCGATGAGTAATCTCGACCGAGCCCTCCGCTGGTTACTCCTGGGAGGGAAACCATTCCCGTGCTACGAGGTGGACACATGGGTCGGAGACAAACTCCACCCTCGGAAGAGTCCTCGGACCAGGCGAGGCTTTTACGACGCGTTTGATAATGAAGGAGACGTAATTGCTTATTGGACCGAGAACCCTGAGCACTTAGTGGGGATTTGGTGTGGGCCATACATAGTTGTCCTCGACATCGATAAGAAGTTCAGGTTCGATTCGGTCACTGGCGAAGAGGTTGCCGTTGATGGCCAATTTCACCTCGATGAGAACGACGTGGAGGTCCCGGAAACCTTTTCCGTCACTACATCGGGTGGTGGAGAGCATCTGTTCTATAGAAACCCGGATGTAGCAAACCTCGGCGGTGACGTAGACATTGCTCTCCCCAACGGAGTCATTCTCGAAGGTGTTGATCGCCGGGCAGGTAACTCCTATTTCATTGCCTGGTCAGATGATGTTCCCGAGAGCCTTGACGTGTTGGCTATCGCACCTGATTGGTTGCTTGTCCCCTCAAATAGGGCTGAACTTTCGGAATATGGCAAAGACGAGCGCATGTGGTTTGGAGAGTGCCCCGCAGGAGTTCCTGATGACCGTGTGATGCGGGTGTTGAATCGAATCCCTGAAGGCGACTTCAATCACAACACCATGCGAAACCTGCAATATGAGTTGGTTCGCCTCGCAACAGCGGACCACCCAGGAGTGCCAGAAGCTCTCTACAGGCTCCGTGAGGCGTGGCTTCGAGGCCCTTGGAATAAACCGGAGTGGGTTCATGACTGGAACGCGACGCTCGCTGGTGCAATCCGCAAGTTCGGTCGCTTTGTGGAGCCGACTACGCCAGACGAAGAGCAATCGGATTCCAATTTCGAGCGTGATGTTGAGACCGAGCTTCGACGCAAGAAGGTCCAGCTTGAGGCAGAAATGCGGCTGTTATCAGCGGAGTTCGAGGGCAGCAAACTTTTGACGGTCGAGCAAATGCAAGACCTGAAACAGGACTATCTAGTCGAGGCACTCATTCCACTCAAAAAAGGTGTCACGGTTTTAGTTGCAAAGAGAAACATTGGGAAGACCTTCGCCTACCTCTCGATGGTGTTGTGCATGGTCTTCGGGATGCCCTGGATGGGTAAAAAGACCGTTCGAACCAATGTGTTGATTGTCCTTGGAGAGGGCTCCAATGGCTTCTATGACCGGATAGTGGCCTGGTGCGCTTATTGGAGTAAGCCTCTAGCTGAAGTGGGTGAGGCCGTTTTCTTTATTGATGGAGCGAATCTGAGTAACCCCATTTCTATCAAGCGCATCAAGGAAGCAATTCGCGTTCATGACATCGGATTGTGCATCCTGGACACCTGGGCGGCCACATCTGGCGTCGTTGACGAGGACAAAGCTGCTGTTACCTCCATTGCGCTGAACAGGCTCCAGGAGGCGATAGGAGAAGCCTCAGTGCTTATTGTGCATCACCCCAATAAATCCACCGAAAACTCTACCAAGCCCTCAGCACGCGGTTCCACGGCACTTGAGGGCCGAGCCGATGTTGTTATGACCATCACAGAGGACAAGAAATACAAGTCCCGAAGTGGAAGCGTCAAGAACTGGATTCAAGTTTCGACCTCACACGAGCACGGTGGAAAGAACCGTGGTGCGCCCGTGGAGACGATTCGAGGCGCATTTCTCGAGTCCACGGACGGAGGAGCTGTCTGGCTTTTTGACGAGTCCAGTCTCATTTCGGAGGGCACTTCGATTGTTCGACAACACCTCAAAGGATTAATGACAACCACAGAGTTCGCCTCGCTCATCAATAAGAGCGAGTCCACGGCCAGGCGGTATCTGCGGGAGGCGGTGGCAGATGGAGTCGCGACCGAGGACAAGCCCCAGCAAGCGAACCAACCATCGAGGTATCGGCTGTCTTGGAGGGAGACTCTCTCAGGTGGGTCTGAAATGTAGAGGTTGTTCGGGTGTGGCGATACTTCCCGATTCACTCATAATTCTCCCCTACCGACACAAAGCCGACCGGAGCGTTGTTTGGTAAACCAGACGGTTGTCCCGGCAGTTGGCGGGCATCAGCTGCCTTCAGCGCTTGCCGCCAACGCTTCAAAACGAGCACGCCAATGTCACCTCAGAAGTGCCCCAATTAAGCTCTGTGAGGCCGCTGGGCGGGTTTCCTGCACTAGGTTGCGCTAGCAGGTGGGCTTGGTTGTGCGCAGCTTAAGAAGCCCGACAGGCGGTTCGGGCGTGACAAGCCGATATTCATAGGCGCATGGCGGCCATCCCAGAGCGCCTCGGGTGTTATTTTTCCTTAGCGATGACCGTGTCGTAAAGCCCATATCTTCGTAGGCCTTCGTGGGAGTCGATTCCTGCGTACGACAGGGATGCGTCCTCATACCGTCTGAAAGCGAACACTGCTTGGTTCATTTTCACAGCGTTGAAGACCCCCAGACCAACGAGCAAATGAAAATCATCTACGGTGAGGCCGGTGACAGTCTTGAAAAGCCCCGGCTCCAGCTTGGTAATGACATCCTGAAGTGTGTTTTCACGGAAGTCAGTGAGATACATGAACGCTGGGATTCGGGTGGCGAACTTGATCAGCTTCTCCTGGATTTGCTTCCTAGCCGACTTGTATTCCTTTTCTTCTTGGCTGAGTTCCTTCTTTTCCTTCGGAGTGAGGGTGTCACCCTTCTGCTTCTTCTCTTTCACGTGCTCGCTTTTATTGATCACGGTTTGGAGGATGTTGTCTCCGAGCGATCGGAAGCCCTCGATGGCCATAATCGCTGCCATAGCCTTGGGATCAGCAAGGATTCGTCTGAGGGTGTCGTTGTCTACATTGACTAGGAGCGCTGACTCCCACTTCCGAGCGAGCAGCGTCGCGGATGTTCCTGCCATCGCAATGTCAAGAATTCCACCAGCATCAATCTGTGTCATAAATGAGCCGTCATAGGCCAGAACAGGCAAGAAATTAACCAACTCTTCTACTGCCTTCTCTGGATTTGGCTCATGAGGGGACAGCCCTATTCCATAATCTGAAATCTGCCGAAGTGCTCTGGTGGGGGCAAAATCAAAAACAAAACAGACCGGCTTATGAATTGCCTCTTCGTGAGGGTCATCACCATTCGGGTTCTTGATTGACCAGGGGGACTGAACCCGGAAAGCAGCCTGGAAATAGGACTCCGGGGACTTCAGGTTTCTGAGCATCAGGATTGACGACCAGGCAGGAACGGTGACGCCTGTCGTCAGCTTTCCGCAGGAAAGGGTGATGGTCTTCGTGTCATGACCATTGCCAATTGCCTTTCTGACCGGGGGGAGAGCATCTAGACCAATTCCAGCGCCTGCGCCTGCCACCGGCAGCACCTTGTACTCGTGCCAGAAAACATTCTGCTTCTCTGCCAACAGGTTGGCCATCGCGTGACAAGCCGCCACGTCTGGCAGTAGCCAGAAGGAATGCCGGACGTGCGGGAGTAAACGAACATCTGAAAACGGGAAAGGAGGTTTTTGAGCACCAAGCTTTAGGTCATCAAGCTGCGCTGGTGCGTAGTTGCCACGAATAATGTCCAACCACTTCTGGACCTCGTTCTTGTGCTTGAACCCTGCATCTTTGCCCCGCCCCGAAGCTTCAAAGAACGCATTGAGGTCAAATTCATCGAATTCCCCTTGCCGGGCAATGGATATGAGCTCATCCGGCATTTGATAAGTCAATAGGCGCATCTGGGGTAGCGCTGCGTACGGGTTCCATTTCCCTGGATGCTTCGTGGCATAAGCCTCTTTCTCGCGTTGCTCGTCGGTGTAGGTCCAGTTGAAGATCTGCTCTTCAATGAACTCTCCGCTGGATAGTGCGCGGAACGGGGTCCCAGAAAGGTAGAGAAAGGCTTTGGTGGTGATGGGAAGAAAGTCGTCTTCGTTTTCACCTAACTCTTCCAACTCCTCGGCGAAATCAGCCAAGACGCCGGCGTACTCTAGGGCTTCTTCCTTCTTCGCGTCTTCCTTATCCTCACCTTCGAAGAGCTCCTTTGCCCCATCCCTCCAAGCCCCGAAGTGGTACTCGTCAAAAACCACGAGGTCCCAGGATGTGGTGTGCACCCACTCATTCTTGGATTTAATGTTGCCGGCTTTGTCTTTGCCCATTAGGTCTTGGAAAGACCCGAAGTAAACAAGAGGCCTTTTTTTGTCGGCTTTGCGAGGATCGTTGAGTGTGTTCTTGGAAAGGTACTGCCAACCATCAAAGTCTTTGTGGGACTCAAGATCTGTCTGCCAAGCATCCTCTACGGCAGGTTTGAAGGTCACCACCAATACCTTCATTGCACCCAACTTTTGGGCAAGTTTGTAGGCTGCGAAGGTTTTACCGAAGCGCATCTTCGCATTCCACAAGAACCTTGGCACCTTGTGCATACCCTCTTGCCAGATTGAATGAATATACGCGTGGGTCTTTTCGACAGCTTCATATTGTTCGCGCCGCATGTCGAAGGTGAGGTGGTGGGTCCCTTGAAGACGCAGTCCTTCGCGAAGCTCTGTGATAGCGGTCAGAACATCCGCGGCTGAGCAGCGCATCCACTCAAGATGCGGATTCTCAAACCCCTTGGCTTTGAGACGGTTTCGAACCTCATGATCAGTGAACACAGAACCGTCGGGACGCTCTGCAGACTCGTCTACCTCAACCTTGTAGTTCTTTATGCCGGCCGTTTTCAACTGTTGGGACACACGCTTCTTAACTCCTTGCGTGGTTTGACCAACCTTGATGAGGCCATCGTGGGCGTCATCCTGAATGGTGTAGCCATAAATACGCAGCCGGGCCTCGACCCTATCCGGCATCAGCTCATCAAGAGACTTACTCACTAGCTAGCTCCATTGGTCGAATCATGCTCTCGATAAATTCAATTTCCTGCTTTGTCAACTTGTATTTCAAGTACAGCTGACTATCAGTCCAGGGATGTGAAAAATCCTCCATTGGCACCAACTCGTAGACCGTCTTTGTCCCGTGCTGAGTGGGTTTCTTGAGCATCACAAGGAATCGAAAGAACTGCGTTCGCATGTATGACATTGCATTTTGTGCCTCCGGCTCAGAGTTGAATGGCCCTATCGCAAGGTAAGTTTCAGACGAGACTGTTCCGGGCGCACCAACAAATGGCTTTCCAATGATGGAGTGGGGGAAGTCTTCCCCGGCTCCATAGGCGTAGGAGACAAATATCTTCCATGAATCAATCAGGCTGGAGCCCGTCGAGACCTCTTGCCTTCTGATGTAGCCAGTCCCTCCGTTCCGATACAACAGAAGGCTGTCTTTGGTTTGCTCTTCTTTCCCCGAAAAGGTCGTGTCAATACCAAAAGGCTTGCGGGAACTCACGAGCGCCGAAAAGCTTTCCTGCGACACCGCCTGCTGTCCGTTGCTGCGAATGGGGGCGATTTTGGAAACTTTCTTGACGATGGCGACTGCTTCGTTATATCTAATGAATACTTCCATTCCGGGTTCCAGTAGAGGCCGTAAAGCTGACGAGGTTCGAGACTCCGAAAGATGAGAGAAGATTTCACATTCACCTGTTGAGTCGCGGTGCCAAACGAAGTAGCAGACACCTCCTTTGATTTGCACTCCGGGGAAAACGCGTGACGAATCTGGATAGTCGTGGATGGCCCTTATACGGTCATCATGCAACATGTTTTGCCTAAAACTCTCGAGACCTTTTCCTCCCGCGAACCACCTTGCGGGAATCACCATGCTCAGGAATCTGGGTTCGAGCGCCTGAGCTTGCTTCACGAAAAGGTTATATATTGGCGCAGCACTCTGTGAGAAACCGCCGTCATCCAGCTGGTACGGGGGGTTCCCAATTATGACGTCGAATTGCATGTCTTCTCCGAAGGTGTTTTCGACCCACTGCTTGAGGTCATCTGTGTGAATAAGTGAATAGGCGTGTGATTCAGAGTCAAGTCCGCGCGCGTACTCTTTCTGTTTGGCGCCGCAGAACTTGCAGGCCCCATCAACGGTGATTTCAATCTCATTACCGTCGCCGTCAACGGTCAGAACACGCTCCTTACCGCCAACCCATGTGTGTTCGGTTCGCTCGAACCAAATGTTGCCTTCGGGGGTGCTGAATGCTGTGGCAATCGAGTGTTTGCCGTTGGCTTTCTTCGAGCAATAAATACTTCGCCTAGCAAGAAGACTTGTGAGTTCTGTTATGGCAACCCCGAAAACCTGTTTAGTGAGAATGTGGTTCACCCGCTCTTGAACGTCGGGTATTTCTCTCTCAAGCCCTTCGGTCAGGCGCCGCACGATCTCTCGGAGGAAAACGCCCGACTTCGTAAACGGATCGAGAAAGGTGACGGTTTTGTCGGCCCAGATACTCTCCCCTTTATGGGATGCGGCCCACGCCTCTCCCACCGTGTCCAGCATCTGGTTAGCGAACGCTGGCGGCGTGAACACCTCATCGTTGGAGAGATTAGCGATGGAGGTGAGAACATCAGGGTTGCGCTCTCTAAGCGCAAACGCCGCTTTTTCGGCCATTATTCGGTCACCTCTGCAGTCGTAATCAGTGGTTCAGGTGGGGTGCCCGCGATGTCCGTGATCGAGAGCGGCGGATAGTCCTTTTCTGGGGCAAAGATGTCGTGGGTCTCCATCGATTCAAAAATGGTGCCCTCCCCGAAGAGCGACATTTGTGTAAGCGCGTCAAAACGGAAGTCACGACGCTGGAAGCGTCCTTTGCCCAAATACGCCCACTCGGGGAACACAATGGGCGAACCAGTGGGGTCTTGCATGCTCAGGGCATCACCTTGGATGATGTTGACCTCAAGAACCTTTGTTGCTGCGATAACCGCGACATCTGACTTACCGACCTTCAGGTAAGTCGCCGCAACCTCGAGCAGGTTCTCGCGACACTCCAGGGTGTTATCTTCCAAGAGTTCTATGCCATAGATCGACATAACCGCCAGGAGTGCATGGTGTTGGTTTTCGAACTCACTCTTGCCGTATCGAGCTTTGACCGTTGCAAGCTTTCGCTCGAGCACTCGAAGCAGGAAGTTGCCTGATCCGCATGCCGGCTCAAGGAACCGAGAATCAATCCGTTCTGCCTCATCTTTGACTAGGTCAAGCATTGCATCGACCATCCACCGAGGGGTGAATACTTCCCCGTGGTCTACGACGCGTTGGCGTGAGCGAACCTGGTCCATCCCTCAAGATTAGCTGGCACCACTGACTTCGGTGAAAGGGTGGTCGACCCTTTCACCAAGGGGCGTGTCCACGGTTGAATTCTCGAACCCCCTGCTCACTCCACATCGAGGAATTTGTTGATTCGTTTTGCAACGAGCGCCCGCCGTTTTTTTGCGAAATTCTCAAACTGATCGGGGCTGTCGAGGCCATCCTTAAAATCAATCTGCTGGGCTTCAAATGCCTCGATTGGAAACGGTTTTCTGTACTCAGAAGGAGCCTTTGAGCTTATTTTACGATTCGTTGCTCCCGAGATAAAAGCGAGGTTCGCAATATCGTCAACTGAAGCCCTGGGCACATCAGGCCTTACTTTCCGCAAATAGGCCTTGGGGAAGATGTGGTGGTACTCGATTTTGTCTGCCGAACCTGAGTGCTTTGGACTGATTGCCAAATTTGTTGACCAGTCTCGAGCGTCATCTTTTCTGAAAGCCAGGAACATCGTCTTGAACGCCCCACTTCTGGAAGTCCGCCCCACTAATTCGTCAACGGTGAAATCTAGCCGGCCCACCTGCTGTTTGAGCCGGGAAAGGAGTTCCTGTCCCCCGCCACCGGATCGAATCACTGAAAGGTCCTGGTCGAGGAGGGTTTCGCTTGACCCTCTGGAGTATCGACCTTTGGCGTTCGCCACTAGAAACCATTTTTGAAAGTCTGCGGAATCTTCTGTCGAAATACTGAAGCCACGTTGGTCAACCCAGAAGGCGGCGGTCGTAAATAGGAACGGGGACGACAGCAGGGTGGGACTGTCAATCGAAAGATTAGATTTACTGAAATTCAGAGCAAAGTCGAGGGCTTTGATTGTGCGAATCCAGCCATCTTTCAATTGGGCCAGAGGGATAGAGTGCACTGTTTTGAACTTTGATTGGCCAGTGATGAGGGCCACGAGTGTCTTCAAAATAACGCTGAGGTCTATTTCAAAACCTCGCTTATCCAATTCGTTTTGATAAGCGCGGAATTGTTCAAGAGAGCCCCGCCACTTCGCAGTTATTTGGGCCAACGCGAGGTCAGAGCTTCTGAGTTTCGCACCCAGGGAGTTCACTCGAACGAAGATCTCTGTCACTTCTTCGTAAGACTTTGAGCGCTCCAGAACCTCCATGCGGTACTCGTATTTTTCGATTCCACGCACCTGTTGTAGGCGGTTTGTGTACTTCTTGCGGAGGACTCTGTCCATGACGGCTATGTCGAAGCCTTTTTCCTCGAGTAAGTCCAGGGGTTCCTTTGTGAAAGCGTCGGTGACTCGAATCCAATTAGGAAGCGATTCGAGTGCCTTCGTGCTGATGACGAACGCCAGGCTTGTCAGGCGTTCTTGAATGTCTGCTGCAGTTTCATCACCCTCCAGTTCGTCGTCTGACGACGATTCGTTGACCCCAGAAATCAAAGTGAGCTCATCCGGGTGATCCAGATTGAACAAAATCTCGATGGGTCGCCGTCTTCCCCGGACGGTTACCGGTTCTCCTCGTATGACAGCCGAAAGAGAAGTAAGCCGCTGTTGGCCGTCGAGAAGAAGAAGCGGCCTAATTGCCTGGGTCTCAGATGTGTCCACGGCAAAGTCTCGTGTTGCGACTGCCTCATCGGATTCCCACGCCAAAATTACTCCTGATGGGTAGCCCCGATACAAGGAGTCCAGTAGGTCGCGAACTCTTGGCCCCTTCCAGACGTATTCTCTTTGCATTTCAGGAAGCCGAAGCTCTTTTCGCTCCACCATCAGAACAAGTTCTCTGACGGTTTTTTCCATTTTTGCCATTTGATTTACCTTTGGTTGTCTTCTGTTATTTGACCATAAGTTCGGGGGCTTTTGATCCCCACGCCGGTCCTACTGCTTTTCTCGGCCACCGAGCCAGGCTTCGAGTGATGCCATGTCTCCCGCCGAAACTCGGATTGTTGATTGAGCGTGCGGAACGACCTCATCGAGGAAGGCTTCGTACCCGCCTGTATCGGGATCTTCGGGAGTGCCAGGAACAAACAGGATGATGATCCGCGCCTTCCCCCCTTCGGGTTTGAGGCGAATCACTCGTCCCATTCGCTGAATCATTTGGCGTTTAGTTTGGCTGGAGGAAGCAATGATGGCGAGTTCTGCTTCTGGCACATCGATACCCTCGTCGAGAATTCTTGGCGCACAAATTACCTTGAGCACCCCTGTACTGAACTGTCGTAACTTAGAGTCGCGCTCGTCGCTCTTGGAGTCACTGTCGAGCGGAAACGATGAAGCGCTCTTGTTGATCACAAACGCGAGTCGCCGAGCACTGTCCTTTGACTCTGAAAAAACCAAGGTGCCTTTGAGGTTGTCTAGGAGCGGGGCAATTTGTTCGACAAGGGAGAGTTTGCTTGTTGCGCTTGCGAGCAGGCGCTTTCGCTCGGCGAAGCCGCTCATGTATTGCTGGCTGAGATCACGAATCCGGTTGGGCTCTTTGCTTCCTGCTGCTTTTGTGACTAGGGCAAAAAATTCCCGCCAATCTTCCGGGAAGCCGAATTGGCGCACTAGCTTTCCTTTTGCCTCAGTACACCGTTCATCTGCTTGTCTGTAGGTCGCGAATTCTGATGCGGTGAACGGTGTTTCCACAAGAGCCAACTCGAAAGGCGCTACGGTCTCTTCTTTGAGGGCCTCCGCGTAGCCATAGTTGAACACTACGTCCCCAAAATAGGGTTTTAAATAGCGTTCGACACCGTCGTCCTGCTGTCGCTCGTAGGTCCCTGACAACGCAATCCGCCAGGCGTAGCCGCCTGTCAAGGCTGCTTGATATTTCTCTGAGCCGTAACGGTGGACCTCGTCTGCTACGAGCAGCATCAGGCTTCGTGCACGGAGTGGGGCCTTGTAGATACTTTGAATCGTGGCGACGATTACATCGTGAGATCCGAAATCGTCCTTTTTCCCATCGGATAGCTGGCCAATACGAAGCCCGGGGAGTGTGTCCCGGATGGTTTTTGACCATTGGACGACAAGTGCTCTTGTCGGAACGATGACAGCTGCCACACCTCCATAAGAAATGACCTCATGGATAGCGGCAACGCCAACCATTGACTTTCCTGTTCCCGTTATGGCCTCGACTACACCTTTGTGGGAGTTGGCCTCCCATCCGAGGAGCGCCCTTTCCTGCCATGCCCTGAGAGGAGGTCCGTGGTAGCCATCTTGATCTTTGAGTTCGGCCCATCTGTTGAATCCAGCCATTCGTCTCCGCCTCTTGTTGGTGGGAATTCGTATTTGCAGTCTTCCAGTTGGTGAGGTTTACTCCTAGTGAGGCCCTAGCTGCCTGGAATGGTTAACAAGATGCCTCGACTTCAGATGCTGAGTTCTGATTCCTTCGGTCAGCTAGGGTCTCGCTGAGCCCGGTCTACTGGTTCCACTCTGCTTCCTCGTCAAATCCGCTCCCATACTGAGTCTCGGGGTAGGCAGTGTTCGGGCTGTATCCGTGAGGCCCACTGTGGTAGTCACCTTCATTCATGCCATCCCACCCGCAACTTGGGCAGGTAGAAGTTGATTTATTGAGGGGTTTTTCGCACTCGGGGCAGGTGTCGGGTTTGGGGATCATGTCAGTTGTCCTCCTTCAAAATGTTGGCCAGGATGGTGTTCCGTTTTTCATCTGCTGCCGCTACTAGCAGGCCGAGTTGGGCGTCATAGGGGAGTCCTGGCTGTGTTCAGTGATGTAACCATCGCTGTTGGGGAAAAGTGGATGCTTCACCGATGTGGTGAGCACCCATCCAGTGACTACATCGGAGCCGTCTCCGTGTTCTTTGACGTAGTGTCGTACTGCGTCATCGAGTGTGCTTTGGGTGGCACTCTGTACCATTCGCCTCCTGATTTGGGGTTATTAGACGAAACCGTAGCCCCAACCACTGACATTGGCTCAGCTCTTTACTTCGGCTGTTGTCAATTGTCAGCGGGGTGGATGATTGGAACTAGGGGAAGGTTGTGTTCGAGGAAGTTGGTGGCGATTAGCTCGAGTAGATCCTCAAGAGAGCAGTTGAATTCCCAAGATGACCGCCACTGGTTTGACCTTATAAAATTGGGCAAGGCTCACAAGTCGAGCCTTTTCTGCAGGGAGAGTTTTTCGCCGAGTTAGGGGAGCACATGCAATGAAGTACTTCTGCCGCTCTTGCAAGGGAGACGCGGGTACCACACTGGAGCCCTGTTTTGAGTGCGATTCACGATCCGGAGTCCCTCGCATAGGGAAGCGGTCAGTGGACGCTTCTCGTCAAGCTATGGCCGACAGAAAGGCTGCCACCAAAGCGGTACCTCTTGAGGTCGCTTTAGAGCGAATCGAGGGAAAGCGTGCACGCAAGCGTGAGACGACTTTGCACGATTCAGCGGTCTTGATACAGGGGCGTTCTCTTTCGAGAGGCGCAAATTAGCAGAGGAGAGGCGGCGCGAAAAAGCAAGGGAAAGAAGCCTGGGTACCGAGGCGGGGACAATTCAAGGTCCGCAGCCACGCATTGAGGCTCCAGGCCCACTTCCTTACGGGGTTTCTCCGGAAGGCGCTGAACACCTTGCTGCCGCCTGGATGAGGCACCTTGGTGCGGTTGACGCTCAGGTGACTTCATTCAGAAGCGACGGTGGAGTAGACGTCGTTTCCTTGAATCATGTCGCGCAAGTCAAACACCAATTGGGCGCAGTCGGGAGGCCGGAAATTCAGCAGATAGCTGGCATCGCAAATGTCGAGAATAAGGTTGCTGTCTTCTTTACAACTAACAGGTACAGCTCAGAGGCTAGAAATTTTGCGGAAGTTGCAGGTGTTGCGCTTTTCGTGATGAATCCTGAAGAAGGGACCCTGCGCCAAGTTAATGAAGCCGCAAAATCCGTGTTCCCATTTGCGGTTGCTTCCGCATGATTTTCGTTGTCGCAGTGATCCCGGCTTTTTTCGAACATCTTTGAAACCCAGCCCGGTTATAAGTCTTCAACTGGGAGCGCAATCCTGTCTGGTGCTGCGAAGCCCGAGCCAAAAAAACCGGGAAGCTCGAAAGATGCAGCGTCGCTTGAATCCGAGGCCTCAGTTGGCGCAGAGCACATTAAGTGCACATCACCACCTCACACACCCCAACACCATCCACACCTCACCTTTTTACTGGCATCCGCAACGCAAACTAACCCCTGGGCATCTAACTAATCGTCCGTCGGACCGGGGAAAGACCCGTCCAACCTACAAATAGGACACCAGAAATTTATTGGCCTGCAAAGCCGAGCAAACTCCGTCACTGGTCTCCAGTAAATTGAATTCATGAATGGCATTGACGACAACCCACTTCGACTCAGTTTTCGTCGTATTGACGGGAACGTAATTGAGGCTCTCCCCAACCTTTTCTCTGTAGGAGGAAACCCTTTCAAATATCGAGAGGTGAGCAGAGGTTGGGTCCTTGAAAAAACGGTCAAGTACTTCAACTGGGATGAGGAATGCACGGATAACGCCTACATTCTTGAGGCACCGGGAGAGGACGGACCCCTCACTCGGGAGATGGTGGACCAGTGTGGTCGGGCTATTGCCGAGGCGTTTCCTGAACTTGACACAGAAAACCTGAGCCAGGCAGAAGGGCTTGCTCGGCTTCTCTTTACTGGCCAACGTGATTTAGACGGATCTTTCATACTGGACCACCTTCTGGCAACGGTTGAGGTTGTCAAACAGCTGACCGAGGGCGTTGAAGAACCGGCCCGAACTGTAGCGATAGATCTTGCATGGCTTCATCGTCTTCCCAGCGCAGGCACGGTGTCCTACCACCGACCAATTACTGAAGGGCTCTTGCGCGCATGGGGGCTGCATTTTTCTGGGCTGACCCGCCGCGTCATGCTCTTCGCGATGCACCGAACGGAATCAGCTCGGGAACTTTACTCGCGCCTCTCGGGTGATGAGATGACCCGTATCGTTGCCCTCGCATCGGTCCTAGTGTCACAATGCACCAATCTGGACCGTCGAGAGGCTCTAGAGGGGTTCCTGACCAGGAACGCAGTAAAAATTAGAGACTTTCACCCGCTAACAGGACCTGTTCTTGACGTATTGGGTTGGGAGGACGAGCACGGTCGCGCGCTCCTGGACATTGCCCTCGAGGCAGTCGAGCGGATTGGTCTAGTGGCGGAGGTGTCAGAACAGTTGCTTCTGAGCACACCGGAGACCAGAGAAACGGTCACAAGGCTTGGAACGAAGGCTCAATCCCGCCCCGTTACTGATCCGGACGCAGCCCGCCACGCCGTCGTATCGATAGCGTCGATTTATCGCGAGGCATTTCGAGAGTTAGGTTTCGATGCTCAGTACCAGCAGGATGGCCTCGAATTCGATCGGGACACGATGACTCGATTCAACGAGTGGTGGGAGGGCTTTGTTCGCTCAATAGATCCGGGCGCTGCGGAGGCCTTCGTCGCTCACTATTTTGAAATCTCAGGGTTTTCCCGACATGAAGATTTTGAGCACTTCCTTGGCCAAATGGTGGCCCGTTTTCATCGTCTGTACTCGTCGCGCCCTGGCGCTATCGTCACCTGCCCAGAGGTTATCTGGGTTCTCCTTGCCCCCTTCACCATGATGGGAGGTTTAGTTCTAGGAAGCCCAACCCATGGATGGTCACGAGCTGGCTCTGGTTTTTTTGGAATATTCATTTCTGAGGAATACCTAAAGTCATGGTTTACCGATCTGGGCACCATTGCCGACACAAACCAACGAGGGCTAGAGGTTGAGATCCTGGAACGTTTGACAAGCCCGACAGTCAACTCCCTTCGGATTGTTTATGCCCGCGACAAGGGGCGGCTGAGAGAGTGCTCGCTCGAGGTCCACCGTGTTTTCGGAGAAACATGGGTTCTTGCTCAGAAAGGAAAGGAAACTCTCCTTTCTGTTACCAACGTCGCCGACGAGAGGGATAGCCTGTCGGGGCCATTGATGCTTTCTCAACCGTATCCTTCACCTTCCACGTCTTTTCGGTTTGGCGAAAGCGGTTCCAGGGTTAACGCGCTTCGCGAGGTAATCGGAGAAACCGTTACTTGGTTGGGGACCGGTAACCCGGATTACGAGCCACAACAAGGCGACGCCCTTGATCACTATCGGAATCTGGTTGAGCGACCCTGGCGGATTGTCGAGATTGTCACGAACAGGCGAGTGCCGCAGTCTTTGATTTTCCACAACCCTCCGGCAGGCCATGAACAGTCGGGGGGTTCCGGGTCTTTATCGTTTGAGAACCCTCGCGTATTCAGTCCTTCTTCGTATGATTTGAAGAGGCGAGGTTTTTCCAGGTGGTTGACGGTTGCCGATTCGCCCCCTGTTCTCCACCCTCCAAAAAACGACGACGAGTTATCCGTTTATCGTTTCGTAGTCGAAGGCCAGTCCGATTCAAGACTGGTGTTCCAGCGCCAGGGAGTTTCTCTTTTCGGGGCCCTGAGAGATTTTCCAACCTCGGCAGGCGTGCAACTGCGTTTCATTAGCCGAGAGCCACTGAAGACTGCGGTTGACGAAACCCTCGCGTTCTCCGAGCTTTTAGAAAACCCTCTCCTTGGTAGCGTGTGGCAGCCTCTCGCGAGCGAGTTAGTTCGCGTAATTCATCGGTTACGCAGGACCGATCACTGGCGATTAGAGGCGCTCAGTCCGCGAGTGAGTTACTCAGAAAGGGAGTCTCCGCATGTGCAGGTGATCAGGGAAGATGACGGTTCCTACCATCTCGAAGTTGGTCCTACCGATTCTTTGCGCATGGATGACCCGAAAGTGCCGGCGATGATGGAATTTATGGGCTGGAATCCACCAGAGACGCCGGGTTTACCCAATTTCTGGCAGGTTTTCGAATCCACAACTCCGCCCGCCCGGGTGGTAACCACTGCGCTCCAAACTCTTACCCTCATGTTTGATCTCAGTCGGGCCGCACTCTTCAAGTACTCGGGCGTCAAAGAGACTGAATTCAACTTGAGTGGCGTGTTGGACGAGGTTCCCATAATAAACGGACGCTACGTCGGGCATGCCGTCGGATTGCGGGGTCAGCACCCGTTCAAATCATTGGAACAGCACCGATTAGAGATGTCCAGCACGCCTGGCGATGAGCTGTGGGCTAAGGTCACCAGCTCCCTGAAATTTTCCCCCGAAATGAGGGTTAACGAGCCTGTGTATGCGGCCGTTGTGGAAGAGGACGACCCTCGTGCTGTGCGGGAACTGATTGTCCTCGTGCCACCGGGTGCTGGGTCAGATCACCCCAAGGCATTTCGGTGGGCCGGCGGATCGTGGTCAGTTGCCCACCCCATTCTTTACGCTTTCCTCGAGAGTGTGCCCCCACGCACAGTGCCCCTGGCTGGTGACCAACTGCTCAGTGTTGCACGACAGCTTTCATGGACCAATGGGAATCCCGGGTCTAAAACCTCCGGTGATAACGACTGGAGATGGCTTGACCTTCCAACAGATGAAAGCTTGTCCAAACGAGAAATTGTCCGTGGAACAGCTCTCTTGTTCGCCGGGTTGGCGATGCCTCAAGTGGCAGAGCGTCGACGGTACTCGGAGACACAACAACGTGAACTCGAGAGAGTTTGGCTAGCAGCCGTCGAGAAGATTGTCCTCGATTTGGACTCGTATTTGGTGATAGATCGGAAGTGGTGGTGGATACACCCCCAACTAGCTCTCGTGCGTGGTCTGCACGATATGGACGCAAGCTCCACGCTCGCATGGTTTGACGACCCAGGGGTGGATCAGGATTACGTAAAAAACTTGGTTCTTCAATATCGCCAAACAGGGCAACCCTGGGAGATGGTCGAATCAGGAACCGGCGGGGCTTGGTTTCCCTCTGCGGGAGACCGGCAGCCGGTGATGGGCTGGCCAGACCCTGGCGAAAATCACCCAGTGGCGAAGAGGAACTACCGTTTCCTCATCCCGGAGAACCTTGCACCGGGGGTGGATGTCAGGGATCGGCAAGACTGGGGTGGGCCTTTGGCTAATCGGCTAGAACTAACAACTATGGCTAAAGAACCCCTGCTAGCGGCCGCGACTAATCTCAACTCCACAGCACCACTAGTCAGGGTTGGAGTGTGGGAGCTCACTCCAAAAAATGCCTCAAAGCTCGCCAGATACCTTGGGGAGATGCGCGGCGAAGAAGGCGAGTGGCTGGACGAGTGGGTGTTTCATGTTGATCCGGCCGTGCTGGCCTGGGCTGACAAATTCGCCCAGCACGTCGCTCGTGACATAAGGGATGCAAACCTAGCCCCCATGTTTTTCGTCATGAACGGAATAGCGCGGTCGCTTACCTACCAGGGTTTATACACTCGAGCACTGTCCGAGGATGAAAACCCAACAGACATGGAGATTGTGCTCGAGTACTAAACCATGGACAGTGCTCTGGAGATGGCTACAGCGAGTGCCTCAAGCCGGCCGGTAAGGAGCTCGCCAGCTGGCTCCGTGAGATAGGTGTCACGACGAATTTCGAGCATCACCGATTGAACACGAGGATCAGAACCGAAAAACCCTAGAGGGACGTAAGCACCGTGGAAGGGTTCATTGTCCGCTAGGTCCCAGCGTGAAAGTTCTTTGCGCAGCCCATCGAGAAAGACCAACGGGGCGTGTGGCTCTTCATGCCCAAAACACAGCTCTGGCCTCGACTCCTCTTTATGGAGTTCATAGGGAAGTGGGGAGCTTGGAAAAGAGTGCAGGTCCAGAATCAGGCAGGAGTCATGATGTTCAAGGATTTCCCTGACCAGCTCCGTGACCGCGTGTGAGTAATCATCGAAGAACCCAAGGAGGGCTTTTCGGTCAATTTTTGAGTGATCCCGCAAAGGCTGTTTCTGGCTTCCGTGAGTGTAAAGAACACCCATTCCTACCTGGTTCATTTCTTCGCGATCGTCGGGAAATCTCTCCACATCGACCACGAAGCGCGACAACGTGTTAATCACTGTTGTCGCGCCACTCTGTTCGCCAACAAGGCGGGCGAGAAGGTCTGTGTGGTGGTCCACCATCAAATCGTGTTCATGGTCGAGAGCTTCCGGTGACAGCAGGAAAGCGCCACGATGTTCAACCGGAATCACCCGACCCCCGTGTGGGGCGAGAACGAGGACTGGGGACGTGGTGACATTTCGATGAATCGAAACCAAACCATCAACCATAGATTTAGCCACGGTAGCCAACCCCCTCTGCCCCAGGAGAATCACACTAGCCGTTGAGGCTCGCGCCTGGCTTTAGCTCAAGCAGACCGGCCGCGTTTCACGGCTGCGCCGGCAGAGGAGAACGACTCATACCACTGGACTGAAGAAGCCTTCATTGAAGGTGAGTGGAGGAAGCCAGGGCCCTAGATACGAGAAGGTTTCTGAGTCAGTGTCAGTGGAAGCCAATACCATGGAAAGCATCCATGGCTCACACGAATAATCAATAGAAGAATGGTCTTCGAACCGGAAAGAGAGACTAAAATGCCAACACCACTGACCATTGCCTACAGCGAGAAGTACTTGAAATGGCTCCTTGGCGCAGGCGACGGCTCTCACCCCACCAACCCCATTCGGGCGAAAATTGCTACCGAGATGTTGGTCGAGAGGCTTGGTGGCCAGGTACGAGCTGTTGAGCCCGTCTCGACGGCTGCCACCAGGGAAGCTGTCGAATCCATCCACGACCCAAGTTATGTGTCGGAAATCATCGATCATGGGCGATCGAGTGAGTGGACTGGGCCCAGGATGGAAATGGGAGAAACAGCGTTGCTGATGTTCGAGGGAACGAAAGTCCTTGTCGAGCAGATTCTGGCCGGTGACACCACGGTGGCTTTCAACCCCCAGGGCGCAAAACATCACGCTCACCATTCCCGCGCCTCAGGCTTTTGTGTCTTCAACGACATGGCTTGGGCGGCAAAAGCCTTCGCAGCCGCTGGATGGAAACCTGTCTACATCGATTGGGATGCCCACGCCGGTGACGGGGTCCAGCATCTTCTGATTGATACTGACATTCCCACGATGAGCATCCATAACGGGATGAACTTCCCGTACGACTCCTCGATGGCAGAGCCCGGTAACTCTGAGTCACACACGTGGCACAAGCCTGAAAAACATGCCTATAACTGGGCGCTCGCTCAAGGAGCTGACGACAACGCTCTAATCGCTTCGGTCAGCGAAGCGCTCGCCATTGCATCTGACTATTCCCCGGACGTGATTGTGCTGGCGATAGGCGCGGATGGCCACCGCACGGATCCGCTAGGAGCATTATCGTTTGATTATCCTGGCTATGAAAAGGTGTCGGAAATGGTCGCAGATTTTGCCAAGAACCACGCCCAGTCGAGGGTTTTGATTGGTGGCGCTGGGGGTTATCAACCTGAAAGCCATACCCCGCAGGTGTGGGCCACGGTTGTTGAAACAATTTTTCAGAGACTTACTAAGAACCCAGGTTGAGTCGGGGCCCCGCTGACCCGTCTAGGGCGTTGAGGGCTGGACCACTGCGAGACGCCTTCTGCATCATTATGGCAAATGGGAACGTCCGGGTGTGTTGCTGCCCGGGACACCACGCGAGGCCAAGCTCTTACCCTCGCCACCTCACTCTTGGATTGAGATTCTCAGAATTACGATCACGGATGTCTAGCCAACCATCTTCGACAAACGGTCCGTGAGGAACCCAATCAACGCAGGGGTTATACCGATCTCTTCAAAAACCGGTGGAATAATCCCGCCACCGCCTTCACCATACATCCGCCTAAGGTAAACGATCGACTCCTCCACTTCCACGGTTCCAGGGTCCAACCAAATCCAGTTTCCAGAGTTATTTTCAGTCCCACCTACGGGGTTGTCCTGCAAGTCCTGAAGCAGCGCGTCGGCCTTCTGAAAGGGAGTCGCTCCAACTCCCACTTCTTCCAACACCCGGGCGTCTGCCCCAAATTGACCAAAACCTAACACACGAGATAGGACCGGAATGTCTTGGGACCATTCGGTCAGCCAAATAAGCTCAACGTCAAATTCCTGACACAACGTTAATAACTTTGCAACGGCTGATGTTGACCAGACAAACGTGTATCCACCGAAGTCGGTGGAGTCAAAAGTGTCCAGACCCCACGAATCAGGCCCGCGACGAGCGTTGATTACTCCGTCTATTTCTAGGTATATGCGTGAACTCATTTAGCGATCAGCTCCGTTGGTCTCTTTCTCTTGTCTGCGCGATCAAGCAATGGGTATCCCGAACGTGACCTGAAATTCGGGACGGACACTCCTCATGTGTCGGTCGAGTCCCCAGGGTCTGCCCCAAGGCCCCTTGATATGTCTTTGACCGAGTTGAGTAAAGGAGTAGTCAGCGCCTCATGAGCGCCGGCGTCGAGGCCAATCTCGAGGCATTCGCGGTAATAGTCAAGAATTTGTTGGGGTGACCCGTTGAATTTGGAGAGGACCTCAATACCGTAGCGCTCGATATCGGTGACGATTGAACGGGCGTTGTGAACTTTATCGGCGAGTGACACCAGGAGAACATCCGGGTCCGCGCTGCGCAGATGGTCGAGGTACGACCTCTTTCTCTCCCAGTAGTCTTGTTGCTTCTTCGATTGCGCATCGGTCGCGTCACTGCAACCCAAAACGACGGTGGCGACACGATCCCCAAATCGTTGTCGGACATCCGCCAGTCGGGGTAGACCGCCGCAATCCTCGACAGCGTCGTGAAGAAGTCCGGCAATGCTGAGGTCTTCGTCCCCGCCGGCCTCGAGTACAAGACTCGCCACGCCTATCAGGTGAGCGAGGTAAGGAACTGAGGTTCCTTTTCTCACCTGGGTGGCGTGGATTACCATCGCGTAATCAATAGCGTTGACAAATCGGTCAGAAAGAATCACGGGCTGCTGGGTCATTCACCACCACAGCCTTCCATGAGAAAAGGTTATCCCTAACTCTTAGCTCCGGCGATCAGGCGGATTTCGAAGAGGGTGAATCCTTGTGAGTAGAAGGGACTGTTCAGATCACACTGGATCACTGGCCATTATTTGCACGTTACCATCTCTCACACCCCAACACCAGCTACGCCAAACTGGACTGCCACGGTGTTTTCGGACAGTGGGCCCTCTTAAAATGAGGGTGTTACTGAAAGAGAGGACAGCATGTCCGTCACACGTCGACGTTTCGCCCAAGAGTTCAAAGACGAGTTATGCCGGGAGGTGATTTCCACCTCGAAACCTATTAAGGATGTTGCCGACGCCTATGGGGTCGGCACCGAGACTCTGCGCAACTGGCTGATCAAGTATCGCGACGCGAATGGTGGCACCGAGACGGAGCTGACGGTCCCCGAACGCGCTCGCCTGAAGGAGCTCGAGCGGGAAGTCCAGGAACTCAAGGCCGAGGCCCAATTCCTAAAAAAAGCGGCCGCTTACTTCGCGCGGGAGCAGCGGTAGTGAGCCGGTACGAGTACGTCGACTCCCAAAAAGCTGAGCCCACCAACCGCAACCCGGTGGTGAAAATGTGCCACTGGTTGGACGTGTCAACGTCGGGTTTCTACCACTGGCGGGGCCGCCCACAATCGGCCACCCAGGTGAGGCGTCACGCGTTGAGCGCCCGAGTCCAGCACTTCTTCGAAGACTCTGAGGGAACCTACGGGTATCGGCGTATCCACGCCGACCTGGTTGATGAAGGCAGTGAGTGTTCCCCGGAGTTGGTTCGCCACATCATGCGTGATGAGGGCCTGATCGCCTGCCAGCCACGCCCGTTTCGGGTCACGACAGACGCGGACGCCGAGGCGGCATGGTCCATACCGGACCTCGTGAAGCGGGACTTTACCGCTGTGCGTCCCGGGGTGAAGTTCGTCGGCGACATTACCTACATTCACACGTGGCAGGGCTTCATCTATGTGGCCACCGTGATTGATTGTTTTTCAAAGAAAGTGGCCGGGTGGTCCATTGCCGATCACATGCGTGCCGAACTCGTCGAAGATGCCTTGCGAAACGCCGCTACGACGACCGCGATCGAGGCGGAAGCAATTTTTCACTCCGACCGTGGAAGTGTTTACACCTCGGCTATTTATCGGGCTTTAGTGGGGCGTTTGGGCATGCGGTCCTCGATGGGTCGCACAGGGGTGTGTTGGGATAATGCTTTGGCTGAGTCGTTCTTCTCCGCGTTGAAAAACGAGCGCGTGCATCGCACTGTTTATGCCACCAAGGCGCACGCCAAACGGGACGTGATCATGTATATCGAAGGGTTTTACAACAACCGCCGCCGGCACTCAGCGCTTGGCTACCGCCGCCCCAACGACGTCCACTACGCTTACCAACAGCAAGCACTAGCAGCATAAGAAATCAACCGAAACTACTGTCCGAAAACTCCGCAGCACCCCAATCCCACCTTCTAAAAATTAGACGCCGGGTG